>Ga0209172_10000075_pt1 | contig 287971 bp, 248 predicted proteins | sample LarsenN4metaG_FD_184113 | JGI IMG/M metagenome (GOLD analysis project Ga0209172, IMG submission 184113) | Hot spring sediment bacterial and archeal communities from British Columbia, Canada, to study Microbial Dark Matter (Phase II) - Larsen... ... | reverse complement strand
GCCTACATCGAGGTGTTCTACAACCAGCGGCGTCGGCACTCGACGCTGGGGCAGGTCAGCCCGGCCGCGTTCGAGAAGGCTCGGGCCACTCAGGCCGCGTAGTTCAACTGTCTACGGAATCGGGCCAAGCCCAGGAACGATCACGATCGCGTGGTTCGTCTCGTGGGCGGTCATGGCAGGCCTCCGAAGGGTGCGCGGGCCCGGCACACTCCCGGGCCTCGCCTGCGTGGACGCTCGGCGGCCCCCGAGGGTTGCACGGAGGTGACGAGCGGGGCGTCGGAGCGGACGGACGGTGCGCCGGCCGCGCCCGGCGGCAGCGTGTTCGCGCGACGTCAGACGGCCGGACCGCGCTCGACGCCGCCCGGAGCGGGAGCGAGGTCGCGCACGTCTCCCGGCAGCAGCATGTCCTCAAAGAAGAACGCGGCGAGCCCGGCGCGCCCGCCGAGCCCGGACTTCCGCTGGATCGAGACCGCGTGCTGCCGCACGGTGCGCTCGCTCTTGCCGCCGAGCACGGCGATGTCCTTGCGGCTGTAGCCCTCGAGAAGAAGCGGCGCGGTCTCCTTCTCGGCCGGGGTCAGCGCCCACGCGGCGAACTGTCCGTCCATCGCCTCGCCCAGACCCCGCAGCGCGCCCTCCGCCCGCGCCCGCCAGGCGTCCCGTTCCGCCGAGCGCTCGGCGAGCGCGCGGCGCGTCCCGGCGAGCAAGCGCTCGGCGTCCTGTCCGCCGCGGCCGAGCAGGGTCGCCGAGGCGACGGCGAGCACGATGAAGCCAGGCTCCACGAAGGCGTGCGGGCCGCGCCAGATGACGGGCGAGTCGGTCGCGAGCTCCCACACCCGACGAGCGCCATGACAATGAGCAGCCCGGCGACCGCGCGGCGGATCGGCCGGGTGCGGCCAACGTCCCCGGGATCCGTCATGTGCCGGATCCGCCCTCTTGCTCCATGGCCGGGGTCAATCTACGTCACATGCCGGATTCCCCAGACCGGCCCGCCGGGCGCATCCTGCGCGCGGAACGGGGCGGCCCGGAGGCCGCCCGCACACCCCGGAACGCCGCAGGGAGGAGCTTCCGATGCCACTTTCTCGCACCGCCTGGCTCGCGCTCGGGATCCCGCTCGCGATCCTCGTCGCCCTCCAGCTTGTCCCGTACGGTCACGATCGCAGCCATCCGCCCGCGGGGGCGTCCCCGGCGTGGGACTCGCCCCGCACGCTCGAGCTGGCGAAAAGAGCCTGCTTCGACTGCCACAGCAACGAAACGAGGTGGCCGTGGTACGCCTCGATCGCGCCCGCCTCGTGGCGCATCCAGTCGCACGTGCGAGAGGGGCGCGAGCACCTGAACTTCTCGGCCTTCGATCCGTCGGTCGAGAAGGTTGCCGAGGCCGCCGACGAAGCGGGAGAGGCCGTTCGGAAGGGCGAAATGCCGCCGTGGGACTACCTGCTGGCGCACCCGGAGGCGCGCCTGACGGCGGAGGAGAAGGCGGCGCTGATCGCCGGGCTCGACGCCACGTTCGCGGGGGCCGGCGGCCGCCGCGGGTCGCGCGCGTCGGGAGCGGCGGCGGCGACCGGCCCCCGCGGCCGCGCCGGACACGAGGCAGCCCGCGAGGGGAACGACGACGATGAGCCCGGCGAGCACGACGAACACGACGAGCACGGGCGCGGGCGTCAGCGCAGCGGGCGGTAAAGCGAGCGCACCAGTGCAAAGTTGCACAGCACCGTGAGCACCTCGCCCGAGTCGGTGCGCACGATCCGACCGTCGGGATCCATGGTGAGCAGCAGGTGGCGGCCGTTGGGATCGAGCTTCTCGAAGTCCGCGGCGCGCAGGCGCTCGTCCATGCGGCGCACCACGGCGCGGTAGTCCTCGTCGTCGAGCAGCCCGTACTCGTACGCGGTGAGGGCGTCGAGACCGAGGATGACCGCCACGCCCTCGGCGGTGCGCCGCACGGCGCCGCCGGGCTCGAGCTCGACGAGCAGGTCCTCGCGGTCGAGCCCTTCGGAGGGAAGCCCGCGCCTCTCGAGCCGTGCGCGCGTCTGGACCAGGCACGCCTCGGCCTCGTCCGCGGCGATCAGCGCGTCGTCCACCGCGCGCGCCAGGTCCATGGTGCCGGGCATGCCCTCGCGACCCGGCTCGCGCCACGGGGTGCCGCCGCGGTAGGCGTCCCAGATCGTGTAGTAGTCGTGGCGCGGCGACAACACCGGTCCCGGAGGATCCTCCGGCGTGACGAGCGCGGCGTGGTCCTCGAAGCGCCGCGGATCGCGCAGGTGCGGGGCGTGCACCGTTTCGTGGCCGGTGCGGTAGATGGCGCGTGGCACGGTGGTGCCGATCCCCATCTCGCGCAGCCGCTCGGCGATCGCCACTTCCTCGAACGGGCTGTTGTAGCCGTGCTCGCGGATGCGCGCCGCTCGGCTCGACAGCGGGTCCACGAGCGGCCGCACGCCCACGCGCGACAGGCGGTACACGACATGAATGTGGTCGCGCGTGCGCGTGCGGTAGACCTGGCTCGCCTCCGACAGACGCGTGCGCGGCGTGCGCCGCCAGCGATCGGGCAGGAAGTAGTCGGCGAGCGCCGGGTCCCGCCCGTGAACGAACAGTTGCCCGCCGTCGGGCGTGGTGGTGAACAGGTAGGTCTCGCCCAGCACCCGCACCGTCGGGGGGCCGGCGGGCCGCGCGGCCGACGCCGGGGCGGGAGGCGCGGCGTGGAGGCGCCAGTAGCGCTCGCGCTGCGCGGCCTCGAAGCGGCGCTGGTGTTCGCGCGTGCGCTGCAGGAACTCGAAGTCCACGAGCCCGTACACCGGGCGTCCGGCGCGGTCGCGCAGCACGCCGCCCGCGGGGCGCGCGCGCAGGATGTAGTGGCGGGGCTTGTTGTCGAGCACGCGGTAGCCGAGGCGCTCGAGCTCGGCCGTGACGCGCGGCATGAGCGCGCGGAAATCGTCGGCCGGCAGCAGCCCGGCGGCATGGCAGTCCTCGGCGTCGGCGCCGGCGATCCAGCCGTAGAGCAGAACGTAGATGCGCTTGATGTCGAGCTCGATGGCGCGCATCGCGCGTCCCTGGTCCTCGGCCAGCTGGTGATGGTGCGGGAGGAAGCGGCACGCGCTGCGGCCCAGCTCCCACAGGTCGAACGACTCGGGCGGGGCGTAGATCGCGAGCGGCCGCTGCGTCCGCACGCGCGGCGCCCCGGGCGCGGCCCCCGCGCGGCGCAGCTCCATGACCAGTCCGAACTCCTCCATGGGGCTGTTGTAGCGCGCCTCGGCGAGGACCTCGTGCGGCACGTCCTCGGGGAGCGAGGCGTCGATCACGACCGACACCTCCTGCGCCATGCGCGAGAACTTGACGACGAGGTCCACCGCGCGCCCGCCGAGGGGGCGCGTGCGCACGTGATAGACGTGCCCGGACGCGCCGGGCAGCGCCTCGCCGGCGGTCGCGTACCAGCGGTCCGCGTACCAGCGCCCGGGGAGCAAATGGCGGGCGAGGGGCCAGCCGAAGGGCGTCAGGTAAAGGTCCCCGCCCTCGGCGGGCCGCACGTGCGCGTAGTCCACACCGAACGCCCGGGCGCGCATCCCGGGCGGCAGCGCCTCGAACGGCGCCTCCCACGGCGGCCCCGCCGCGACGTGCGGCGGGAGCGCCGTGCCGGGCCCGCTCACGGCTGGGGCGAGGCGGAATCGAGCGGCACGTACTCGGGCCACCACATCGAGCGCTCGACGACCGCCTCGACCTCGTGGTCCTCGATGCGCCGGCCGATCTTGAGGTCGCGCGCACGGCGAATGACCGCGGCCGCGATGAGCGCGCTGGTGCGGCGCAGCTCCGAGACGTCCGGATACACGGCGCCCCGCTCGAGGCGCGCCGCGCTCACCGAGGCGGCCAGCGTGCGCGCGGCGGTCAGCATGAGCTCGTCGCTGATCTCGCGCGCCTCGCTCAGGATGCTGCCCAGCCCGATGCCCGGGAACACGAACACGTTGTTGCCCTGGCCGATCTCGTGCACGCGGCCCTTGTACTCGACCGGCGCGAACGGGCTGCCGGTGGCGAGCAGCGCACGCCCGTCGCTCCAACGCAGCGCCTCGGCCGGCGTGCACTCGGCGAGCGACGTGGGGTTGCTGAGCGGGAAGATGATCGGACGCTCGACGTGCTCGGCCATGGTGCGCACGACGTCCTCGCTGAAGATGCCGGGCGTCGCCGACGTGCCGATGAGCACCGTCGGCTTGACGCGCGCGACGACCTCGAGCAGGGAGTACGGCCCGCCGCCCGCGAAGCCATAGTGCGCCATCTCCTCGGCGGTCATCGCGACCGGCACCTTGTGCGGGTCGGTGATGGCGGCGCCGGCGGTGAGCAGACCGCGGCTGTCGCAGAACACCATGGCGCGGTGGATGGTCGCCTCGTCCACGCCCTCCTCGAGCATGGCGGCGCGCACCAGGCGCCCGATGCCGACCCCCGCCGCGCCGGCGCCCGCGAACACGAGGCGCTGGCTGGCAAGCGTGCCGCCGGTGATGCGCAGCGCGGCGAGCAGCCCGGCCACCGCGACCGCCGCGGTGCCCTGGATGTCGTCGTTGAAGCTCGCGATCCTCTTGCGGTAACGGTCGAGAATCGCGAAAGCGTTGCCCTTGCGGAAGTCCTCCCACTGCAGCAGCACGCGCGGGAACACCTCGAGGACGCCCTCGACGAAGGCCTCGATGAAGTCCTCGTAGGCCTTGCCGCGCAAACGCCGGCGACGCACGCCGAGGTAGAACGGGTCCTCGAGCAGCGCGGTGTTGTCGGTGCCGACGTCGAGGCTGATGGGCAGCGTCTGTGAAGGGTGGATTCCGGCGGCCGCGATGTAGAGCGCGATCTTCCCGCACGGAATGCCCATGCCGCCCGCGCCCTGGTCGCCGAGGCCGAGAATGCGCTCGTTGTCGGTGGCGACGATGAGGCGCACGTCGCCCTCGGCCGCGTTGCGCAGCAGCGTCGGAATGCGGTCCACGTCGTCGGGCGTGATCCACAGGCCGCGCGGCCGGCGGAAGATGTGGCTGTAGCGCTGGCACGCCCTGCCGACGGTCGGCGTGTACACGATCGGCATGAGCTCGTGGAGGTTCTCGACGAGCACACGGTAGTAGAGCGTCTCGTTGCGGTCGAGCAGCGCGAGCAGGCCGACGAACTTCTCGAGGTCGTCGGTCTTGAGGCGCAGGTGCTCGAGCTCGAGCGCGACCTGCTCCTGGATGGTCTGAATGTGCGGCGGAAGCAGCCCGAGCAATCCGAAGCGCCGGCGCTCGTCGAGACTGAAGGCCGAGTCCTTGTTGAGCCGGGCGTTCTCGAGCAGGCGGCGGCCGGCGAGGCGCGTGGCGGCGTCGGTCGGGCGGGGCCGCGACAGCACGGCGGATGACATGATCCATCCTCCGGCGAGAGGGTGAGGTCTGGCCGGAGCGGTGGGGGTTCGCTCAACCGCCGCGAGCATACGCCCGCACGGCGGCGCGCGCGAACCGCGGCGGCGCTGACCCTTCGCGTGCGGGGCGCCCGGCGCGGCCTTACTTCCAGTGCTGGGTGACGAACGCCTCGACCTCGGGCAGCCCGCCCTGCAGGATGAGGTAGCCGTTGTGCGGCTCGCGCGGGGTGATCTCGTGATTCACCGGCGTGCGCATCATGGTGCGGATGCGCGCCGGGTCGTCGGTCTGCGCCAGCACCCACGCGAGCTTCATGTAGGCGGTCTCCGGCAGCATGTTGTCGAGCGGAATGACGCCGAGGTCGAGCAGGTCGCGCCCGGTGTCGTACACGTACATCTGGGCGTAGCCCCACAGGGTCTGCACGGTCATCACCACCGTCACGCCGCGCTCGATGGCGCGCTTGAGCGCCGGGTAGAGCGGCTTGTTGACGTGCCCGAGGCCGGTGCCGGCGATGACGATGCCGCGGTAGCCGAGGTCGGTGAGCGCGTCGATGAGGTCGGGCCGGAAGTTCGGATAGTAGTACTGGATCGTGACCTTCTCTTCGAACACCGGGGTGATGACGGGCACGCGCGACTTGTCGCGGCGCAACACGTCGTCCGTCAGGTAGTCGAAGTATCCGCCGCGCGGCGTGGGGCGCGGGTGCACCATGGCGAGGGGCGTGGCGCCGATGGTGCGGAACGTGCTGCGGTAGCTGGAGTGCATCTTGCGGCAGCGCGTTCCGCGGTGGAGCAGGTCGTAGTTGTCCGAGGTCGGGCCGAACATGCACAGCATGACCTCGGCGATGTCGCACTCGGCCGCGGCGCGCACCGCGTTGATGAGATTGAGCGCCGCGTCGGACGACGGCCGGTCGCTGCTGCGCTGGCTGCCGACGAGCACGATGGGCACCGGTGAGTTCTGCACCATGAAGGACAGGATCGCCCCGGTGTGGGCCATGGTGTCGGTGCCGTGCCCGACGACGATGCCGTCCACGCCGGCCGCGATCTCCTCGCCGATGGCCTGCGCCAGCGCGATGTACTGCTCGGGGCCCATGTTCTCGCTGAACACGCCGAACAGCTTCCTGGTCGTGAGGTTGGCGATGTCGGCGAGCTCGGGCACCGCCCCGTACAGCTCGCCGGGCGTGAAGGCCGGGATCACCGCGCCGGTGCGATAGTCGAGCCGCGAGGCGATGGTGCCGCCGGTACCGAGCAGCGTGACGCGCTTCTTCGACGGATCGAACGGGAACTCCTTCTCGGGGATCCGGTACACGGCCTTGCGGTAGCCCGTCTCTCGCGCCGCGGCGATGCGATGCGCGGCGAGGCCGACGTTGTAGCCGTTCGTCAGCTTGATGACGACGTGCAACGGATCGGCCGTCTCGTTGCGGGGCAGGATGACGCCCGTGAAGCGCGAGCCCTCGTCGTTGACGACCTCGACCTCGCTCCACACGCCGATGCCGAGCCGCTCGAGGACGTCCCGCGCGGGCCCGCGGTAGCCCTGGAACCGGTCGGCCCGCTCGGAGAGCGGGGGCGCGGTGGCGCGCGCGCCGCTCATCGCGCGTCTCCTGGGACGGCGGCCGCGGCCGGAGCGCCGGCGAGCCGCGCGCGCACCGCAGCGGCGACCTCGCGCGCCGGCGCGCGACCGCGCAGGGCGCGCACCGCCACGCCGGTCAGGTACCGCCCCGCGCGGCCCGGGTCGCGCCGGCGCGCGGCGCTTCCTGCGCGGCGCGGCGCCGGCGCCCGCGATCCGGGCCCGGCGCCCGGCGCAACCAGGTCTTCGACGGTCGCGATCCAGCGGTCGCGCGGCAGCGGCCCGATGCCCGCCGCCGCGGCGGCGCGCTCCGCAGTGAGGCCGGGCTCGCGCGCCATCGCCGCCGCCACCGCGCCGATCAGCTCGCGCGGCAGGCGGCCGTCGGTGTGGAGGTCGAAGATCTGCGTCCACTCCGCGGCCCCCAGGCGCTCGACCGGCACGCCCGCCCGCCGCAGGGCGCGCGCGCGCTGGCCGAGCATGACGGCCGCGGTGCGCGCGTCCACGCCGGTGCGCGCCACGACCTCGTCGAGGATCTCGGCCCCGCCGCGGCGGATGAGGAAACGGGATGTCTCCTCGGGCACGCCCCACGCGCCGTAGCGCTCGAGGCGCTCCCATGGACGCGGGCGCAGCCGCGCGCGCAGACCCGCCACGCGCTCGGGCGTGACGCGCGTGGGGGGCGAGTCCGTGTCGGGATACATGCGATCCGGCCCGGGCAGGATGCGCTCGAAGGTGGTGAGGCCGCCGGGCAGCGCCTTGCGCGTCTCGCGCGGCACGCCGTGCACCGCGTCCACGAAGCGCAGGCGGATCTCCTCCGCCGCCGTGCGGCAGTCCTCCTCGGGGCCGGACACGAGAAACACGTCGTCCCGCTCGTCGGGGGCGACGCGCCTGCGCAGCCGATCGAGGAAGCGCGGCCGGTCGGCGAAGTCGGGGAGCGCGAGCGCCGACAGCACATTGGGCGGCTCGTCGAGGCAGGCGATGACGCGGATGCGCCCCGACAGCTCGTCGAGAAACGTCAGGTCGGGCTGTCCGGGGTGCTGCGCGACGCCGCGCACGCCCGCGATGCGCACCGCGAACACGCGACCGCCCGCCTCGAGCGCGCGGCGCGCGAAGCCCCACTCGAGGCCCGACGCGAGGTCGCTCACGTCGTGGGCGGAGGCGCGCACGTCGTCGGGCGTCGTCATCCCCCGCCGCCGCAGCTCGTCGCGGATCGCGAGCAGGTTGAGCTGGCGCACGGCTTCGTGGTGGGTGAGCTTGACGGCGTGCACCGCCCTCGGCACGCCCTTGATCTCGACGCGGTCGCCGCCGCGCACGCTCACGTTGACGTCCTCGCGCGCCGCGCCGATGCCGGTGCGCACGCGGCGCGTCGAGCGCGCCACCAGTCCGCACAGCAGGATCGCGTCGCGCACCTCGTCGGGCGTGCGCAGCTCGGCCGCGGTCACGGTCTCCGACAGCGGCATGCCGAGCCGGTCGGTGCGGAACACGATGCGGTGCCCCTTGTTCCGCACCTCGCGCGACGAGTCCTCCTCGACCGACACGTGCGTCACCGTCAGGCGCCGACCGCGGAAGGGGAGCCAGCCGTTCACGCCCACGATGGCGGTGCGCTGGAAGCCGGTCGGGATGCTGCCGTCGAGGTACTGCTTGCGGGCGATGTGCACCTCGTCAATGACGTCCATGTGCATCATGAGGCACAGCTCGATGGCGATGTCGATGGCCTCCTGGTTGACGAGGAACGGCGGCGTGTCGTCCATCTCGTACGTGCACACGTTCTCGCGGTTGAGGAGGTAGACGATCTCCTTCTTCGTCTTGAACTCCATGAGCGCGGTGCCGTCGTACTCGCCGAGTTCGCTGAGCGTGGGCCGCATGTGGCGCAGCACCTCGCCGTCGTGGGTCGTCGTGTAGCGCCCGGCCGGGCAGCGGCAGAAGAGCTTCTCGCGGGTGTCGAGCTGCTGGTGCACCTCGAGCCCCGAGATGAAACCCACGGACTCGTAATCGAGCGGTTGGATCATCGCGTGCGTTCCCGGGTGGGGGTGGAGCCGACCGGCGCAGGCTCGCCCGCCCCGGGCGCGCGGTCAAGCGGGGGATCCCGCGCGGGCGTCGCGCGCCGTGCTAATGTGCGGCGGATTCCGCCGCGCGCGGTCCGCGCCGCGGTCCGCGCCCGACCTTCGCGCCGAGGACGCCCGCCATGCGAAAGCCGACCGACGACGACGCCGAGCTGCTGTTGCGCCTCTACGAGATCCGCCGCGACCCCGAGCTGCGCCGCGCGCGCAAGTGGTTCCTGGCGGAGTTCGAGCCCACCGGCTGGAGCGACATCAAGGCCCGCTACCTGAGCCACAGCGACGAGGACCGCTGGTTCCGGCAGACCATCTCGTACTGGGAGATGGTGGCGGCGATCGTGAACCGCGGCCTGCTCCACCCCGAGCTGTTCTTCGACCACACGGGCGAGGACATCGTCACCTGGAAGAAGTGCCTGCCGTGGATCGAGGACGCGCGCAAGGACATCCGCCCGACCTACCTCTACCAGTTCGAGCGCATGGTCGCCGACCACGAGGCCTACCGCGCGCGCATCAACGCGGCGTTCCTCGCGCGCCGCCGCCGCGCGCGCGGCGCGCGCGCGGCCGGCGGCCGACCGCGGGGGCGCGGCTGATGGGCTCGTCCTCGTTCGGCACGCTGTTCACCGTCACCACCTTCGGCGAATCCCACGGGCCGGCGGTGGGGGTGGTGGTGGACGGCCTGCCGCCCGGCATCGCGGTGGACCCGGCCGCCATCCAGCGCGAGCTCGACCGCCGCCGCCCGGGTCAGAGCGCCCTCACGACCCAGCGCGCGGAGGCCGACGCGGTCGAAATCCTGTCCGGCCTCTTCGAAGGGGTCACGCTCGGCACCCCGGTCGCGATGGTGGTGCGCAACACCAACCAGCGCTCGAAGGACTACGACGCGCTTAAGGACGTGTTCCGCCCCGGGCACGCCGACTGGAGCTACCACGCCAAGTATGGCGTGCGCGACCACCGCGGGGGCGGCCGCGCGAGCGGACGCGAGACGGTGGGCCGCGTCGCGGCCGGCGCGCTCGCGCGCGCCGCGCTCGCCACGGTCGGCGTGAGCGTGGCGGGCGGGACGGTGCAGGTCGGCACGGTGCGCGCCGCCCGGCGCGACTGGGACGTGGCGGAGTCCAACCCGGTGCGCTGCCCGGACGCCGCGGCCGCCCCGGCCATGGCGCGCGCCATCGAGGCGGCGCGCGACGCCAGGGACTCGATCGGCGGCGTGGTCGAGGTGGTCGCGCGCGGCGTGCCCGCCGGCTGGGGCGACCCGACGATGGCCAAGCTCGACGCCGCGCTCGGCGCGGCGATGCTCTCGATCCCCGCCACCAAGGGGGTCGAGATCGGCGGCGGGTTCGCCATGGCCGAGCGCCACGGCTCCGAGACCAACGACGTGTTCGACGGCGAGCGCTTCCTCAGCAACTGGTCGGGCGGCATCAGCGGCGGCATCTCGAACGGCGCCGAGATCGTGGTGCGCGTCGCGGTGCGCCCCGCCACCTCGATCGGCCGGCCGCAGACGATGGCGACGCGCGAGGGCGGCACCACGACCGTGGCCATCGAGGGCCGCCACGATCCGTGCATCTGCCCGCGTGTCGTGCCGGTGGCCGAGGCGATGCTCGCGATCGTGCTGGCGGACGCCTGGCTCCGCCAGCGCGCGCTGCGCGGCCGCGACCGCTAGGGGCGCGCGCGGCCGCGCCCGCGCCCTCCCAGCGGCGCCGCGCGCCGGTCCGGCCATGACAAGAGACGCACGGGGCATGGGGCGCCCCCGCTCGAGCCCCGCGCGGCGCCCGAGAGAGGGCGCGTCCCGCGCGCCGGCCGCGACTTTGTCGGTCCCCGCGCGCGTGCTAGGCTCGACCGCGCTTTCGAGGAGGAGACGCCCCGTGACGGACGGACGGATCGAGCGAGACTGGCGCTGGCGGGCCCGCGCGCGGCGGGGTCCGGGAGCGACGCCGCGCCGTTGACGATCCGAGTCGTGGCGAACTCCCGGCCCATGCCCGAGCGGCGTGGGCGTTTTCGTTGAGGGTCCGGAGGCACCGAGCGGCATGCTGGTCCTGCTGAAGCGGGGCGCGGGCGAGGCCGAGGCGGCGGACGTCGCGAGCCGCCTGCGGATGTTCGGCCTCGCCGTCCACCGCACCGAGCACGACGGCCAGGTGCGCCTCGCCGCGCTCGGCGAGGTGGGCGCCGTGGACTGGGAGTCGGTGCGCGGGTGGCCGGCGGTCGCCTCCGCGGCGCGCATTCCGCGCCCGTTCAAGCTCGTCAGCCGCGAGTTCCACCCCTCGCCGACGATCATCACCGTGGGGCGGGTGAGCATCGGCAGCGAGCAGCTCGCGATCATGGCGGGCCCGTGCTCCATCGAGGGGGAGGAGCAGGCGTTCGCGATCGCCGCCGCCGTGGCGCGCGCCGGCGCCACCGTGATGCGTGGCGGCGCGTTCAAGCCGCGCACCTCGCCCTATTCGTTCCAGGGCCTCGGCGAGGAAGGGCTCAAGCTGCTGAGGCGCGCGGCCGACGCGCACGGGCTCGCGGTGGTGAGCGAGGTCATGGACACGCAGCAGGTGGAGCTCCTCGCGCGCTACGCCGACATCCTGCAGGTCGGCGCGCGCAACATGCAGAACTTCTCGCTGCTGCGCGAGGTCGGACAGTGCGGCAAGCCGGTGCTGCTCAAGCGCGGGCTGGCGGCGACCATCGAGGAGTGGCTCATGAGCGCCGAACACCTCATGGCGCAGGGCAACCGGCAGGTCATCCTGTGCGAGCGCGGCATTCGCACCTTCGAGACCTACACGCGCAACACGCTCGACCTCAACGCCATCCCCGTCGTCAAGGAGCTGTCCCACCTGCCGGTCGTGGTGGACCCCTCGCACGGCACCGGGATCCGCAACAAGGTCGCCGCCATGGCGCGCGCCGCCGTCGCCGCCGGCGCCGACGGGCTCATCGTCGAGGTGCACCACGACCCCGACCACGCGCTGTCCGACGGCCCGCAGTCGCTCTTTCCCGCGCAGTTCGACGAGCTGGTGGCGCAGGTCCGCACCATCGCGGGCGTGCTCGGCCGGCGGGTGTAGCGGTGGCGCCGCCGGAGGTCCGGGCCGTCACCACGCGCGCGGAACTCGCGGCGATCGTGGGGCGCGGCGAGGGGTTCCTCTACAACGACGTCGGCGGCACGCGCCCCGCCGACCACCCGGTGCACGCCGCGGGGTGCCGCCAGGTGCGGCGCATGCTCGCCGTGCCCGACGGTCCGCTCGGCGTGCGCAAGCTGTGGAGCGCATCGCTCGGCGCGCTGCTGCAGGCGGTGGGCGCCGAGGGCAAGCCGTGGGCGCTGTGCCGGCTCGAGCCCGCGCTCGCCGAGGCGGCGCGCGTCGCCGGCGAGCCGCGCACCGCGGCCGACGCCCGACGCCCGTCGCCCGCCCCGCGCCCGTCGCCGGAGCGGCGCGCGGCGGACGCGCCGCGCGCGGCGCGAGCTCCCGAACCGCCCCCCGAAACCGACGACGAGGACGAATCCCCGCGCTTCCTGGTGCGCGCCGATCCGCCGCAGGCGGTGTCCGTGTGGAGCGCTCGGCGGCTGCCGTTCGACGAGCGCCCCTCGACGCGCGCGCTGCGGCACGCGATCGGCGAGGCCGTCGAGCAGCTCACGGCCCCCCCGGGCCACGTGCTGAGCGCGACCTTCACGTCGCCCGACGAGGACCCGGTGGACGCCGAGAACGTGCTCTTCTCCAACGTGGGCACCGCGCGCTTCGCGGCGGCGGCGCGCCACGGCGCGCGCTTCGAGCGCGTCGTCGGCCCGGCGCCCGCGGCGCCCGCCCCCGTGCCGGGGGGCGCGCGCCACCACCACCGCTACGCGTTCGTGGCCGCCGGCGCGCCGTTCGCGGCGTGGGAGGAAGGCCCGCCGCTGCTGGCGTGGAACGACGTGGCGCTGCCGCCGCTCGACGCCTCCTCCAAGCCCGATGCGGTGTGGCGCGCGGTGCGTACGGCGCTGCTCCACGAGGAGGCGCCGCCGCTCACCGGCCCGTTTGCGCTGCGGCTCGCGCTCGCGGCGTGCGAGCCGCCCGCGGTGCGGCCCGCCGACGTCCTCAAGCCGCTCGTGGACGGCGTGGTCGCGGCGCTCCACGTGCACGACGGCAGGGACCTGCCGTCGCTGCTGCCGCGCATCGCGGCGCGCCTCGGCGAGCGCGAGGACGTGCTGCGCGATCTGCTCACCTCGCCGGGGGGCGCCGTGCTCGGCCGGCGCCGGCTGCTGTGGCCGCGCGCGACGGGCTTCCAGTGGAACCCGGCCGACGACGCGTGCGTCGCGTGCGAGCTCCTGTGGCGGCGCACTCCGCGCCCCGGCGCATGGCGGCTCTCCGGCGCGCTGCACGCCGCGCGCGCGCGCCTCGGCCACGCGCCACCGCCTTGACACCGCACGCGCCGGTGCGGCTAAATCCCGTGCCTCGCGGGCGCTTAGCTCAGCTGGTAGAGCACTTGCTCGACAAGCAAGGGGTCACTGGTTCAAGTCCAGTAGCGCCCACCACTTTTCTGTCCACGAGGCGGCGGAACCCGCGAGGTCCCGTCGCCTTTGCGCTGTCGCGCGCGAGGAACCGTCCATGTCCATGGCCCCGGCCGACGCCAGCGGCCCCGACCTCTCGCACTACCCGGGGGGCGAGGCGCTCTACCGCCTTCGCCATTCCGCGGCCCACGTCCTCGCCACCGCCGTGGTCGAGCTGTTCCCCGAGGTCAAGGTCGCCGGGGGCCCGCCGATCGACAACGGCTTCTACTACGACTTCGCGAAGCCGACGCCGTTCACGCCCGAGGACCTCGAGCGCATCGAGGCCAGGATGCGCGAGATCGTGGCGGCCGACCAGCCCTTCGAGTACATCGAGACCACGCGCGCCGAGGCCATCGAGCGCTTCGAGAGGCTCGGCGAACGTTACAAGCTGCACTTCATCGCGCAGATCCCCGAGGGAGCGAAGGTCACCTACTACCGCAACGGACCATTCCTCGATCTGTGCCGTGGCCCGCACGTCGAGAGCACCGGGCGCGTGGGCGCCTTCAAGCTCACCCACGTGGCGGGGGCGTACTGGCTGGGCAACGAGCGCAACGAGATGCTGCAGCGCATCTACGGCACCGCGTTCCCGACCGAGGCCGAGCTCGCGCAGCACCTCAAGAACATCGAGGAGGCCCTGCGACGCGACCACCGCCGCCTCGGCCGCGAGCTCGAGCTGTTCTCGATCCACGAGGAGGTCGGTCCGGGGCTGATCTTCTGGCACCCGAAGCTCGGCATGGTGCGCCACCTCATGGAGTCGCTGTGGAGGGAGGAGCACCTCCGCCGCGGCTACCAGTTCGTGTACACCCCGCACGTCGCGAGCGAGCGGCTGTTCGAGGTCTCGGGGCACCTGCAAAACTACGCCGAGATGATGTACTCGCCGATGGACGTGGACGGCGTGCCGTTTCGCATGAAGCCCATGAACTGCCCCGGGCACATCATGATCTACAAGTCGCGCAAGCATTCGTACCGCGACCTGCCGCTGCGCTACGCGGAGCTCGGCACCGTGTACCGCTATGAGCGCTCGGGGGTGCTGCACGGCATGGAGCGCGTGCGCGGCTTCACCCAGGACGACTCCCACGTCTTCTGCACGCCGCAGCAGCTCGCGGACGAGGTCGAGGGCATCCTCGACCTGATGGACTTTCTGCTCAAGACCTTCCGCTACGAGTACGTGTGCTACCTCGCCACGCGCCCGGCCGAGAAGTACCTGGGCAGCGACGAGGAATGGGCGTTCGCCACGGACGCCCTGCGTCGCGCGCTCGAACGCCGCGGCCTGCGCTACGAGGTGGACGAGGGGGGCGGCGCTTTCTACGCGCCGAAGATCGACGTCAAGCTGCGTGACGCCCTCGGACGCGAGTGGCAGTGCCCGACCATTCAGGTGGACCTCAACCTGCCCAAGCGCTTCGGCGTGACCTACACCGGGCCGGACGGGCAGGAGCACGAGTGCGTCATGCTGCACCGCGCGCTGTATGGCTCGCTCGAGCGCTTCGCGGGGATCTACATCGAGCACACCGGCGGCGAGTTTCCGGTGTGGATCGCGCCGGTGCAGGTGATCCTCATCCCGGCGAACCCGAAGGCGCGCGCCTACGCCGAAGACACGGCGCGCCTGCTGCGCGAGGGCGGCGTGCGGGTCGAGACCGACCTGCGCGACGAGAAGCTCGGCGCCAAGATCCGCGACGCCGAGTTGCAGAAGATCCCGTACATGGTGGTGGTCGGCCCGCGCGAGGCCGAGGCCGGCACCGTGGCCCCGCGCCGCAAGGGGGCGGGGGAACTGCCGCCGATGCCGCGCGAGGCGTTCCTCGAGCGCGTGCAGCGCGAGACACGCGAGCGCAGCGCGTAGCGCGCCGGCCGCGCGACCACACGAACGCGGCGGCGCCCCCGCGAGGGGACGCCGCCGCGCGCGTCCTCCGGACGTCTGTCCGGCTACTCGCCGCCGAACATGAACAGCAGCCCGCCGCTCGCGCCGGTGCTGCTCGGCCACCACGTCGCCTTGGCGCCGTTCTCCTCGGCGCTCGCATGGCCCCACAGGCGGTCGAGGTGACAGGTGAGGCCCCAGTTCGAGCCCAGCAGCATGTGCGCGCCCACGCGGGTCGAGACGCTGATGCGCGTCACGTTCTCCGTCTCGTACTCGTCCGCCGCGGGCGGCGCGACCAGGCCGAAGTTCTCGAACTTCGCCTTGCCGCTCCAGAATTCGAGGCCCGGCCCGAAATAGAGGATCGCGCGGTCGCCGACCTTGGCCACGCGGTCTCCACCGAGCCGCACGCTGAACGAGGACTGCGAGTAGGTGCGCTCCGGGTCCCCCGGCAGGGAGCCGGTTCCGGGCTCGTGCTTTTCGCTGAAGAAGCCGAGGCCGCCCGCCACCGTGAACGCATAGTCGTCGCTCATCATGAGCCAGTACTCGCCCTTGAACCCGATCTCGCTGTGGTCGTAGGCGCTGATGTAGCCGGCGCCATCGGGGCTGTAGAGGTCGGCCGTGCCGTTCGACACGCCGAGCGCCAGCATGGACGTGCCCTTGCCGGCCGCGAGGGCGCCCGGGGCCGACAGCACGAGGGCCAGCGTCGCGAGAGCCATGCACCTGCGGAACATGCGGACCTCCTTGAAGGTGTGCGAGAGCGCGCCGGCCTGCCGGCCGGAAGCCCGCGAACCGTAGAAATGCGCGCCCGGGGTGTCAACCGCCGCGCGCGCCGGCGTCAGAACGCCCACACCACGCCGGCGGCGCCGTCCACGCCCCCCGGGGCCCACCGGGCGGAGCGGTCCTCCCACGCGGCCTCCGCCCAGCCGACGCGGCAGTCCACGTGCCCGGTGAGCGCGAATGAGTCGCCCAGCACGAGCAGGGCGCCGAGGCGCCCGCAGCCGCTCACGCGCCACGTGCGCGGGCCGTTCACCACGCCGGGGCCGGCGACGCCCTCGTGGCTGGCGCGCCCGCGCCACACCTCGACCCCGGGCCCGATGAAGAGGTGCACACCGTCGCCGATCTCGACGAAGCGGTCGAGGCCGGCGCGCGCCGACCACGCCGCGCTCCGCACCACGCGGTCGGGAAGTCCCGGCGCCCTCATGAGGTCGCGGCCGGCATGGAGCCTGCCCGCGAGCGCGAGCGCGACACCGTCGGCGAAGAACCACCAGCCGTCGCCCGACAGGCCGACGTCCTGGCGGCGGTCGGGGACGAAGTAGCCGCCCTGCTCGGCGGCGTAGTCGCCGGCCCCCGTCACGGCGTGGACGCCGAGCAGCAGCGTCCCGGCCTCGAGCGCCGCGACGGGCGCGGCGCCGGGCAGGATGAGGGCGAAGGCGGCGAGGATGGCACGCGGGGCGTGGCGGCGGACGTCGCGCGGCATGGCAGGGCTCCGGTCGGTTCGGTCGCGCCCGCGCGGCCGCGCGGGCGCTGGACAAGGTGGGGCAGGGGCCGCCCGCGGTCAAACTTGCGGCGGCCGGGCCACCCGGCTACACTGCCGCGTCGCATTCCAAGCAGAAGCCTCCGCGCTTCTCACCCCCGCGGGCCGAGAGGGCCCTGCTCAAGGGTTTGCCGCCGTGCGCCGTGTGCGCGCCGCCGGCAGCGTCCGGTTCCGCCGGGCGGAGTCTTCGCTTGGAGATTCCGCCCGGCGATTCCGTTTCCCAGCGGGGCGCCGGGCCCATCCGCACAGGGAGGACACCGCCATTTCGATTCAGAAGGCACCCGAGATCCGGGTCAACGAGCGCATCCGCGTGCCGCAGGTCCGCGTCATCGGCGACGACGGCGAACAGATCGGGGTTCTCGCGACGCGCGAGGCCCTGGCGCTGGCGCAGTCCAAGGGCATGGACCTCGTGGAGGTCTCGCCCACCGCGCGTCCGCCGGTGTGCCGCATCATGGACTACGGGAAGTTCAAGTACGAGCAGAACCGCAAGGCCCGAAAGGCCCGCCGCAACCAGCACCAGATGCAGCTCAAGGAGATCAAGCTCCGCCCCAAGATCGACGACCACGACTACGGCTTCAAGATGCAGCACGCCCGCGCCTTCCTCGAGGGTCGCGACAAGGTCAAGGTCACCGTCACGTTCCGCGGGCGCGAGATGGCCCACCCGGAGCTGGGGCACGCGCTGATCCGCAAGGTCATGGAGGCGCTCGCCGACGTCTCGACGGTTGAGCAGCCCCCCCGCACCGAGGGGCGCACGCTCAACATGGTGCTCATGCCGAAGCCGCCCAAGCCGGGCGGCGCGCCGAAGGAAAACTCTCCGGCCCCGGGCGAGGCCCCGGGCGCCGTCGCCGCCGCGCCCCGACCCGAGGCCGGCCCCAAGGAGTCCGCCTGATGCCGAAGCAGAAGACCAACCGTTCCGCCGCCAAGCGCTTCAAGATCACCGGCACCGGCAAGGTGAAGCGCGGCCACTCCGGGGTCCGCCACGGCATGATCGGCAAGTCCCGCGACCGCAAGCGCAAGCTCACCGGGACGACGGTGCTCGCCCGGGCGGACCAGGACCGCGTGCTGCGGATGCTCGGCCAGCGCTGACGCCGCCGGCTCCCCTGACCAAGAAACCCCGACCGGGCCGCGCCCGCGCGCCCGGCTGCAAGGAGCAGATCCATGCCCCGTTCCAAGACCGTCGTGCCCGGCCGCCGCCGCCGGCGCAAGGTGATGAAGGCCGCCAAGGGCAACATCGGCGGCCGCCGCAAGCTCTACAAGTCGGCCCTGCAGACGCTGCAGCGCGCCGGCCAGTTCGCCTACGAGCACCGCCGCACCCGCAAGCGCGATTTCCGCGCGCTGTGGATCCAGCGCATCAACGCGGCCGCGCGGCAGCTCGGCATGTCCTACAGCACGCTCATCGCCGGCCTCAAGAAGGCCAACATCGAGGTCAACCGCAAGCTGCTCGCCGACCTCGCGGTGCGCGACGCGGCGGCCTTCGCGAAGCTGGCGGAGAAGGCGAAGACGGCGGCCTGAAGCCATGGCCGTCGAGCTGACTTCGGCGCTCGATCCCGCCTGGTCGACGGCGGATCCGGCGCCGCTCGCGCCGGCGCACGCGGAGCGCCTCGCCGAAATCGGCGCGCTCGACGCGGCGCTCGCCGAGCTGTACCGGCGCGGCGCGGAGGCGCTCGCCGGCGCGCCGGACGCGGCGGCCCTCAAGGAGCGCTACACCGTGCTTCTCGGGCGCGAGCGCGGCGTGCTCACCGCGGCGCTCGCCGGGCTGCCGGCGCTGCCCGTCGAGCAGCGCAAGGCGCGCGGGCGCGGGCTCAACCTGGTCAAGCGCTGGCTCGGCGAGGTGCACGACGCGCGCCGCGCCGCGCTCGAGCGCGAGGCCGAGTCGCGCGGCGGAGTGGATGTCACGCTCCCCGGCCGCCGGCCGTGGATCGGACGCACGCACCCGCTCGCGCAGGTCCGCGACGAGCTGCTCGACCTCTTCCACGGCCTCGGCTACTCCGTCTACACGAGCCCCGAGGTGGAGTGGGACGAGTACAACTTCGGCAAGCTCAACTTCGCGCCCGACCACCCGGCGCGCGACGCCCATGACACGTTCTTCGTGGACCCGAGAACCGTGCTGCGCACGCACACCTCGCCGGGCTGGGTGCGCGCCATGGAGGAGCGGCGGCCGCCGCTGCGGCTGGTGTTCCCGGGGCGCGTGTACCGCGCCGAGCAGGTGGACGCCAGCCACATGGACCAGTTCCACCAGATCGACGGTCTGTTCGTGGACCGCCAGGTGTCCATGGCGGACCTCAAGGCCACGCTCAACACCTTCGCGCGCGCCATCTACGGCGCGGGCGTGAGGACCCGGCTCATCCCCATCTACTTCCCGTTTGTCGAGCCGGGCTGCCAGCTCGACATCGCGTGCGCGCTGTGCGACGGCACCGGCCGCACGCGCGATGCGGCCGGGGAGCGACGCTGCGCGGTGTGCAAGGGCTCGGGCTGGAGCGAGCTGCTCGGCGCCGGCATGGTCCATCCCAACGTCTTCCGCGCGGTCGGCTACGAGCCCGAGGAGGTCACCGGGTTCGCATTCGGGATGGGCATCGAGCGCATCGCCATGGCGCGCTTCGGCGTGCCCGAGATCCGGCTGTTTCTCGAGAACGACCTGCGCTTCCTGAACCAGTTCTGACGCCGGGGGAGCGCGTCCGCCTCGCGGGAGGGCCCCGTGAAGACCGTGGTGCTGCGCGTCGCGCTCGCCGTGCTCGTCGCCGCCGTCGTCGTGGCGGCCGCGTTCGTGCCGTCGTTTCTGTACGGCCGCCCGTGGACCATCGACCTGTTCTACGCGCGCACCTTCCTGGTGTTCATCGCGCGCCACCCGGAGATCCAGACCGCCCTCGGGATCGCGCTGCCGTTCACGAACGCCGGCGCGCGCCTGGAGGACCGCTCGGCCGAGTTCGCGCGCCGCGAGGCCCGCAGCCTCGCGCGCGAGCTCGAGATCCTGCGCTCCTACGACACGTCGCGCATGAGCGCGGAGCAGAGGCTGTCCCGCGACGTGCTCGATCGCTTCCTCGCCGACCAGCAGGCGATGAACCGCTTTCTGTTCCACGACTATCCAGTCCATCAGATGCAGGGCGCCCACACGGCGCTCGCCGACCTCATGCTCAACCTCCACCCGCTGCGGCACGGGCGCGACGCGCGCGACTACGTGCGACGGCTCGAGGCCATGCCGCGCGCGCTCGACCAGATCGCCGAGGGGCTGCGCCTGCGCGCCGCCGCGGGCGTCATCCCGCCGCGTTTCGTGCTCGTCAAGTCGCGCGCGCAGATCGATTCGCTCGCGGCGCGCGCGCCCGGCACCCATCCGCTGCGCGCGCGGCTCGCGGGCGCGGTGGACACGCTCCGGCGGCTCGACCGCTCGGACCGCAGGCGCCTCGTCGAGCGCGCCGAGCGCGCGCTGGCGAACGGCGTGCTGCCCGCGTACCGCCGCCTCGGCGCGCTCGTGGACTCGCTCGCCGCCGTGGCCACCGACGATGCCGGGGTGTGGAAACTGCCCGACGGCGACGCCTACTACGACGGGCTGCTGCGCCAGGCGACGACGACTACGCTCAGCGCCGACTCGATCCACGCCCTCGGGCTCGCCGAGGTGGCGCGCATCCGCGCGCAGATCGCCGGCCTCGTGCGGCGCCAGGGCGGCGACGCCCGCGACCTGCACGCGGCGGTCGAGCGGCTGCGCACCGATCCCCGCCACGCCATCCGCCACGACGAGGCGGGCCGCGCGCGCGTGCTGGCCGCGTACCGCGCGATCCTCGCCGCGGCCGACTCGGCGCTCGCGTCGGCGTTCCGCCGCCGCCCACGCGCGGCGCTCGAGGTGAGGCGCGTGCCCACGTTCGCCGAACGCGGGAGCGCCGCGGCCTACTACCAGGGCCCGGGGCGAGACGACGGTCGTCCGGGCGTGTTCTACGCCAACCTCTCGGACTCGATGCGCACGGTGGCGTTCGACATGCGCGCGCTCGCGTACCACGAGGGCATCCCCGGGCACCACTTTCAGATCGCGATTCAGCAGGAGCTCGTGGACGTGCCGTTCTTCCGCACCGTCATCCCGTTCACGGCCTACGTCGAGGGCTGGGCGCTCTATGCGGAGCGGCTGGCGCTCGAGATGGGGCTGTACCCGACGGCGCTCGACAGCCTCGGCGCGCTGCGCTTCGAGCTGTGGCGCGCCGCGCGGCTGGTGGTGGACACCGGGCTCCACCGCAAGCGCTGGACGCGCGAACAGGCCATCGCCTACATGACGCGCGAGGCGCTGCTGCCGGACGCCGAGACCGAGGTCGAACGCTACATCGTGATGCCGGCCCAGGCGTGCGCCTACAAAGTGGGGGAGCTCGAGATCCTGCGCCTGCGCGACAAGGCGCGCGCCGCGCTCGGCGCGCGATTCGACCTGCGCGACTTCCATGAGGTGGTGCTGGGGCACGGCGCGCTGCCGCTCGATCTGCTCGAACGCGTGGTGGACGACTGGATCGCCCGCGGCGGGCGGGCGTCCGCCGGCTGAGCCGCGCCGCGCGTGCTGCGGCCCGCCCCGCGCGTGCTACAGTGCCGCCTTGCCCCGCGCGCACGAGGACCACGAAACCCATGAAGCTCCCGATCTCCTGGCTCAAGGACTGGATCACCCTCGACGCCTCCGCCGAGGCGGTGGCGCATGCGCTCACCCGGCGCGGCTTCTACGTCGAAGGCATCGAGACGCACGGTTGCCGCCTGCCCGGCGTGGTCGTGGGACGCGTGCTCGAGGTCGCGCGGCACCCGCAGGCCGACCGGCTGTCGCTCACCCGCGTGGACGACGGCGGCGGCGCTCCCCTCGCGATCGTGTGCGGCGCGCCCAACGTCAGGCCGGGCATGCTCGTGCCGGTGGCGCGCATCGGAGCCGAGCTGCCCGGCGGCCTGCGCATCGAGGCGCGCAGGGTGCGCGGCGAAGTGAGTCACGGCATGCTGTGCTCGGCGCGCGAGCTCGGGCTGTCCGACGATCACGCCGGCATCCTCGACCTCGCCGCCCACCTCGGCCCCGGCGAGGACCTCGTCCCGGGGCGCGCGGTGGACGCGCTGCTCGGCCCGCCCGACGAGGTGCTCGAGGTCGAGATCCCCTTCAACCGCCCGGACGGCCTCGGCGTCGTCGGGCTCGCGCGCGAGGTGCGCGCCGCGCTCGGCGGGCGCTGGACGCCCGACGCCGAGCGCCGGCTCGCGCACCGCTGGCAGGGGCGCGCCGACTTCGACCTCGACATCGAGGACCGCGAGGGCTGCCCGCGCTACCTGGCGCAGGTCCTCGAGCGCGTCACGGTCGGCCCGTCGCCGGCGTGGGCGCGGCGCCGGCTCGAGGCCATGGGCCAGCGCTCGATCTCGAACGTGGTGGACGCCACCAACCTCGTGCTGTTCGAGTTCGGCCAGCCGATTCACGCCTTCGACCTCGACCGCCTCGCGGGCCCGGCGATTCGCGTGCGGCGCGCGCGCGATGGAGAGTCCATCACGACGCTCGACGGCCGCGAGCGCGCGCTGTCCGACGAGGTGCTGCTCATCTGCGACCGCGACCGGCCGGTGGCCGTGGCCGGCGTCATGGGCGGCGCGAACAGCGAGGTCGGCGAAGGCACGACGCGCCTGCTGCTCGAGGCGGCGTGGTTCGAACCGCGCCGCATTCGGCGCTCGTCGCGCTTCCTCGGGCTCGCCACCGAGGCCGCCAAGCGTTTCGAACGCGGCGTGGACCCCGAGGTCACCCCCATCGCGGCGGCGCGTTTCGTCGAGCTGCTGCGCGCCATGTGCCCGGACGCGACGCCCGGCGCGGCGCGTGAGCGCAACCACCTCGATGGCCGGCGCCGCACCGTGACGCTGCGCACCGCGCGCTTCCGGCGCGTGGCGGGCTACGACGTCAGCGCCGACGAGGCGCGCCGCGCGCTCGAGGCGATGGAGTTCGTCGTCACCGGCGGCGATCCGTTGCAGGTCGGCGTGCCGTCGTGGCGCCCCGACGTGGCGATCGAGGACGACCTCGTCGAGGAGGTCGCGCGCGCCCTCGACTACGACCGCATTCCCGAGGCGCCGCCCGAGACGCATGGCGCGCACGCCGTGCGCACGCCCCTCGAACGCACGGTGGCGCGGGCGCGCGCCGCGATGCGCGCGCGCGGCCTCGCCGAAGCGTGGTGCACCACGCTCGTCGCGGAGGCCGAGGCGCGCTCGACGGCGGCGCTGCTCGGCGACGCCGCGCCGGCGCTGGTGCGGCTGTCGAATGCGATGAGCCGCGAGGCCGAGGTGCTGCGGCCCAACCTCGCCCCGGGACTGCTGCGCGCGGTGGCGCACAACCTGCGGCAGGGAAGCCCGGCCGTGCGCCTGTTCGAGGTCGGCGCCGGCTTTGCCGCGCGCCCCGGCGAGCTGCCCGCCGAGACGCCCCAGATCGCCGCGGTCGTCACCGGCCCGCGCTTCGCCCACGCCCACGACGCGGACCAGCGCCCGGTGGACTTCGCCGACGCCAAGGGCCTGTGGGAGGCCTTCCTCGAGGAGATGGGCGTTGACGATGCGGAGTGGCGGACGTATTCTGCGCCCGGTTGGAAACCCGGTGCCAGTGCGGAAGTTGCGGGCCGCGCTTCACGCATTGGATGGGCCGGAACGCTGAGCCAGCCCCTGCTTCGCGAGTGGGACATCGAGGTCCCGGCGGGCCACGAGGTGCACCTGTTCGTGGCGCTCATCGAGCCTCTCGTCCGCTCCAGGGAAGGACCGGCGCGCGTCGCCCTCCCCGGGCGTTTCCCTCCGGTGCGGCGCGATCTCGCCTTCTTCGTCCCGGCGAACGCCAGCCACCGCGAGGTGGAGCAGGCCCTGGTGGGCGCCGCGGGGGAATGGCTCCGCGCCATCGAGGTGTTCGACGTCTACGCTGGACCTGGAACTCCGGAGGGCATGAAGAGCCTGGCGTACGCGCTGCAGTGGCAGCACCCCGAGCGCACGCTGGCGGAGTCCGAGGTGCAGTCCATTCAGGACCGCATGGTGGCCGCCGTCGCGGAACGGTGCGGCGGCCGATTGAGAGAGCGATGAACGACATCACGGCCATCTCGCAGACGGACCTCGACCGCCTCACCGAGCGTGTCGAAAAGGCGGCGGCGCTCGTGCAGGCCTTGCGCGACGACCGCGCGCGACTCGAGCGCGAGCGCGACGACCTGCAGCGGCGCCTGCAGGAGCTGGAGGCCAAGCTTCAGGGCCAGGACGCGGCCGCCCTCGTCGGCGAGGTCACGGCGCTGCGCAAGGAGCAGCGTGAGTGGGCGAGCGAGCGGCGCGAGGTGGCCAACCGGATCGAGACGCTCGTCAAGAAGCTCGAGCGCCTCGAGGCGTGACCTCCTCCCGGCCGGCGCGCGCCCGAGCGCGCGGCCCGGCGCGGGAGGGCGACGACGCACACATCGAGCAGGGGACACCGGGGCGAAGCGGGGAGCGCCATGGAGACCAAGAACCAGGTCCAGGTTCAGATCTTCGGCCACACGTACACGATCCGCGGGGAGGCCGATCAGGGCTACATCCTCGACGTGGCCGCGTACGTGGACCGCAAGATGCGCGAGATCACCGAGAAGGTCCCGGTGGCCTCGCTGTCGAAGGTGGCGATTCTCGCCTCCCTGAACATCGCGGACGAGTTGTTCAAGGAACGGGCGAAGCAGAAGGTCACGACGCAGGAGGTCACCCACCGCGCCGCGCACCTCAACGCGATGCTCGACGAGCTGTTCCAGGACGGCGCGCCGCGCCAGGGCTGATCCGCTTCGCATTCGAATTCCCTGCCGTGCTCGTGATGCGGCACAAGTTCTTGAACCAACGTTGGGAAGTGAAGGGCATCCCGGTGGCCGGCGACGCCACGCCCGCCGCCCGCGAGGGCGGTGGGATCGCCGACCCGGTCGAAGGGGCGCCCACCTGGTTCGCCAGGTCTCAAGAACTTCCACGCACACGGCACCGCGGGGATCCTCCCTGCCTGCGGCCCGCCCACGGGCCGGAGGCCGGACGGCGGTGACGCGGCCACTCCGAGCGAGGAGGGCCGAGCCGCGATAGTCGCGGGCGCCCGCAGCGCGGGCGCCCGTGGCGAGCGGACGGCGGCGCGCGCACCCCGCACCGGCGCCGGCGACGGCGGAGCCGGGGAGAGGCGACCATGGACACGGGACTGCTGATCGGCGGCATCGTCCTCGATGCCGTCGTGATGTTTGGTGTCGGCTACTTCGTGCGCGCGCGCATCGGCCGCATGCGCCTGACGAGCGCCGAGGCCAAGGCGAAGCAGGTCGCGGAGCAGGCCGAGCGCGAGGCGGAAACCGTCAAGCGCAACGCGATCCTCGAGGGCCGCGAGGAGGCGCTGCGCCTCAAGCAGCAGGTGGAGCGCGAGACGCAGGCGGCGCGCACCACAATGCTGGCCGCCGAGCGCGCCTTTCAGGAGAAGGAGGCGGCATTCAACCGCCGCGTCGAGCTCATCGAGAAGAAGGACCGCGACCTCCGGCGCCTCGAGACCGAGCTCGAGGCGCGCGAGGAGGACGTGCGCGCCCGCAACCGCGAGCTCGACCGCCTGCTTGCCGAGCAGACGGCGCGCCTCGAGCGCGTCGCGGGCCTGTCCGCCGAGGCCGCGCGTCAGGAGCTCGTCGCGGCGATCGAGTCGGAGGCGCGCGCCGAGGCCTCGCGCCGCGTCGCCGAGGTGCGCGAGAACGCCCAGCGCAACGCCGAGCGCGAGGCGCGCCGCATCATCACGCTCGCCATCCAGCGCTACGCGGGCGACCACGCCTCCGAATCGAGCGTCTCGGTGGTGCACCTGCCGAGCGACGACATGAAGGGGCGCATCATCGGCCGCGAGGGGCGCAACATCCGCTCCTTCGAGATCATCACCGGAGTGGACGTCATCATCGACGACACCCCCGAGGCGGTCATTCTGTCGGGCTTCGATCCCGTGCGGCGCGAGATCGCGCGCCTCGCGCTCGAGCGCCTGGTGGCCGATGGCCGCATCCATCCGGCGCGCATCGAGGAGATCGTGTCCAAGGTGCGCACCGAGGTCGAGGGCAGGATTCGCGAACTGGGCGAGATGGCGTGCCTCGAGGTGGGCATTCACGGCATCCACCCCGAGCTGCAGAACCTGCTCGGCCGGCTCCACTACCGCACCTCGTACGGGCAGAACATCCTGCGCCACTCGATCGAGGTCGCCCACCTCGCGGGCATGATGGCCGCCGAGATCGGCTTCGACCAGAAGCTCGCCAAGCGCGGCGGCCTGCTCCACGACATCGGCAAGGCGATCGACCACGAGCAGGAGGGCACGCACCCGGCGCTGGGCATGGAGATCGCGGCGCGTTACGGCGAGCCGCAGCCGGTGCTCGACGCGATCGGCTACCACCACGACGACTACGCCGGCGGCAGCCTGTGGCCGGTGCTCATCGCGGCCGCGGACGCCATCTCCGGGGCGCGCCCCGGCGCGCGCCGCGAGAGCCTCGAGATCTACATCAAGCGCCTCGAGGCGCTCGAAAAAATCGCGTCGGCGTTCCCCGGCGTCGAGAAGTCGTACGCCATCCAGGCCGGACGCGAGGTGCGCATCATGGTCGAGCACAGCAAGGTGGACGACGCCCGCGCGCAGGGGCTGGCCGGGGAGATCGCGCGCCGCATCGAGAAGGAGCTCGAGTACCCGGGTCAGATCCGCGTGACCGTCATCCGCGAGACGCGCGCGGTGGACTACGCCAAGTAGCGGCGCCGGCGCGCCCGTCGCGCCGGCGCGCGCCCACGACCGAGGGACGATGCCGACCCAGATCCTGTTCATCGCCGATGTCGTCGGCGCGCCCGGCCGCGACGCCGTGAAGGCGCTGCTGCCCGGACTGCGGCGCCGTTTCGGCGTGCACCTCGTGGTGTGCAACGGCGAAAACGCGGCGGCCGGCTACGGCCTGACGCGCGACACGGCGCGCGAACTGTTCGCGGCCGGTGTGGATGTGCTGACCGGCGGAAACCACCTGTGGGACAAGAAGGACGCGATGGACTACCTCGCCGAGGAGCCGCGCCTCGTGCGGCCGGCCAACCTGCCGCCGGGCACCCCGGGCGAGGGCTGGCGCGTGGTGAATGCCGCCGACGGCACGCCCGTCGGCGTCGTCAACCTGCTCGGCCGGGTCTTCATGAAGGAGGCCGAGGACCCGTTCCGCGCCGCGGACGCCGCGGTCGCCGCGCTCGAAGGACGCGCGCGCGTGCGCGTGTTCGACGTGCACGCCGAGACCACCGCCGAAAAGATCGCGCTCGGCTGGCACCTCGACGGGCGCGCGACGCTCGTGGTCGGCACCCACACGCACGTCCAGACCGCCGACGAGCGCATCCTGCCGGGCGGCACCGCGTGCCTGACCGACGCCGGCATGACCGGCGGCTTCGACTCGGTCATCGGCATGGACCGGCGCGCCGCGCTGCGCCGCTTCCTCACCCTGCTCCCCGAGCGCCTGCAGCCGGCGTCCGGCGACGTGCGGCTCAACGGCGTGCTCGTCACCGCCGACCCCGGCACCGGCCGCGCGCTGGCGGTGCGCCGCCTCGAGGTGGCCGTGCCGCCCGCTTTCGGCGGCGGCGCGCGGCGTCTCGAGGGCGAGTCGGCCGCGACGTCCGCGCGCCTGCGGGCCGCGGCCGAGGTCGCGGCGCTGCGCGCCGCCGGCGTCACGCCGCTGCTCGCGCTCGTCTCGGTGGGGGACGACCCGGCCTCCGCGATCTACCTGCGCAAGAAAGGGCAGGCGTGCGCCGAGGTCGGCATCGAGTCGCGGCGCGTCGCGCTCCCGGCCGGCACCCCGACCGCCGAGGTCGTGGCGCGCGTGCGGGCGCTCGGCGCGGACCCCGCGGTGCACGGCATTCTGGTGCAGTTGCCACTTGCCCCGCCGGCCGACCCCCAGGCGGTGCTCGAAGCGGTGCCACCCGCCAAGGACGTGGACGGTTTCCACCCCGAGAACGCCGGGCGCCTGGCGGCCGGCCTCCCCGGATTCGTGCCGTGCACGCCGCGCGGCATCCTCGAGCTGCTGCGCCACCACGAGGTGCCGCTCGCCGGGCGCCACGCGGTGGTGCTCGGTCGCAGCAACGTCGTCGGCCGACCGCTCGCCAACCTGCTGTCCTCGAAGGGCGTGGACATGACCGTCACCGTGGGTCACAGCGCGAGCGGCGAGCGCCTGCGCGAGCTCGCGCGCGAGGCCGACCTGCTCGTCGCCGCCATCGGCCGCGCCGAGATGGTGGACGCCTCGTGGGTGCGGCCCGGCGCGGTGGTCGTGGACGTCGGCATCCACCGCGTGCCGGATCCCACGCGCCGCAGCGGGCACCGCCTCACGGGCGACGTCGAGGCGGCCTCCGTCGGCGCGGTGGCCGGGGCGCTCACGCCGGTGCCGGGCGGCGTCGGTCCGATGACGGTCGCCATGGTCGTGGCCAACACCGTGCTCGCCGCGCGGCGGCAGACGGGCGCCTCCTGAGGCTCCCCGTGGCGACCGCTCCCGACCGCGACCACGTCTACTCGGTCCTCGAGCTCACGTTGCTCGTCAAGAACGTGCTCGAGGGGGAGTTCCCGGCGCTGTGGGTGCGCGGGGAACTGTCCAACGTGCGCCGCGCCGACTCCGGGCACCTGTACTTCAACCTCAAGGAGGGCAAGGAGGCGGTGCTGGCGTGCGCCATGTGGCGCGGACCGGCGCGCGGCCTCGCCTTCGAGCCGAAGGACGGCACCGAGGTCGAAGCCTTCGGCGGCATCGACGTGTTCGCGCCGCGCGGCAGCTACCAGCTCATCGTGCGCGAGATGCGGCCGGCCGGGATCGGCGCGCTGCTGCTGCAGCTCGAGGAGCTCAAGCGCCGCCTCGCCGCCGAGGGGCTGTTCGACCCCGCGCGCAAGCGCCCGCTGCCGCGCTTTCCGCGGCGCGTGGGCGTGGTGACCTCGCCGACCGGCGCCGCGGTGCGCGACATCGTCACCGTGCTGCGCGCGCGCTGGCCGTCCATCGGCATCGTGCTCGCCCCGGTGCGCGTGCAGGGGGAGGGAGCGGCGGCCGAGATCGCCGCCGCGATCGAGCGCTTCAACCGACTCGGCGACGTGGACGTGCTCATCGTCGGCCGTGGGGGCGGCTCGATCGAGGACCTGTGGGCCTTCAACGAAGAGGCCGTGGTGCGCGCCATCGCCGCTTCGGCGATTCCGGTGGTGTCGGCCGTCGGTCACGAGATTGACACGACGCTTGCCGACTTCGCCGCCGACCGCCGCGCCGCGACGCCGTCGAACGCCGCCGAGATCGTGGCCCCGAGCCGCGACGAGGTCGCGGCGCGCGTGCGCGCGCTCGACCTCCGCCTCGGCCGCGCCGTGCGCGACCACGTCGCGCGCCTGCGCCAGCGCTACGCGGCGGCGCTCGCCCACTACGGCTTCCGGCGCCAGCGCGACATCGTGGACCGGCACCGCCAGCGCGTGGACGACGCCCTCGAACGCATGCGCCTCGCGCTGCGCCGGGCGCTGGCGGCGGCGCGCGCCCGGCTCGAGCGCGCCGCCGGGGGCTATGGCCTGCGCGCGTTCGGGCGCGCCATCGAGGCGCGGCGCGAGGCGGTGCGCGGGCTCGCGGCGCGCCTCGAGCGCGCGGCGGCGGAGGGCGTGGGGCGCCGGCGCGCGCGCGCCGGCGCCCTGGCCGGGCGCCTGCGCGCGCTGTCCCCGCGGCTCGTGCTCGAGCGAGGCTATTGTCTGGCGCGGCGCGCCGACGGTACCCTGCTGCGCGCCGCGGAGGGGCTCGCGGTGGGCGAGCCGATCACGGTCGAGTTCGCGCGCGGCGAGGTCGACGCGCGCGTGGAGGCGGTGCGCAGCGGAGGACACGATGGCGGCTAGGCAGAACCCCGAGACGCCCGCCGAGGAGCCGGGCTTCGAGGCGGCGCTCGAACGGCTCGAGACGATCGTCGAGGAGCTCGAAGGCGGCCAGCTCACGCTCGAGCAGTCGCTGCGCCACTACGAGGAGGGCATGGCGCTGTCGAGGCGCCTCGCGCGCCGCCTCGACGAGGCGGAGAAGACGATCGAGCGCCTCGTCGAGTCCGACGACGAAGGCGGCGACGAGCCCGGCGGGGCGGAGGAAGCCGAGGGGGGCGCCGGCGGTCCCGCGACGCCCCAGCCTCCCCGGAAGGCGAAGCCGCCGGGGACGCGCCCCATGACGCTCGAGCTCGGCGGCGCGAACGACGAGCTGCCCTTCTGATGGCCGCGCGCGCCACACGCCGCCGCACGGCCCCCGCCGTGCGACCCGCCGCGCGGCCCCGCCGTAAACGCGCCACGGCCAACGTCCCCGGCCCGCCGCGCCGCGCGCGCCCGGCGACCGCCGCCGTGCGCCGCGCCCCGGCGAAGCGGCCTGCGGCCGATCCGCTGCGCGCGATGCGCGAGGCGTTCGAGGCGCACTTCGCGAAGACCCTGCGCGCCAACGGCGCTCCCCGGGGCCGCCTCGGCGAGGCCATCCTGTATTCCGCGCTCGGCCCGGGCAAGCGGCTGCGCCCGCTGCTCGTGCTGGCCACCGCCGAGGCCGTGGGCGGCGAGTGGCGCGAAGCGCTGCCGGCGGCGGCCGCGGTCGAGTGCGTGCACGCGTTCTCGCTCGTCCACGACGATCTGCCGGCCATGGACGACGACGACATGCGGCGCGGCCGCCCGACCACGCACCGCCGCTTTGGCGAGGCGCTTGGCGTGCTTGCCGGCGACGCGCTGCTGGCGTTCGCGTTCGAGGAGATCACGCGCCTGCCCGCCGCCAGGCACGACCCGCGACGCGTGCTGGCGTGCGTGCGCATGCTCGCCGACGCCGCCGGGGCCAACCAGCTCATCGAGGGACAGGCGCTCGACATCGAGGCCGAGGGCCGGCGCGCCGACCGCGAGGTGGTCGAAGCGATCCACGTGCGCAAGACCGGCGCCCTGATCGCCGCCTCGATGGCGCTCGGCGCCCTCGCCGGCGGGGCGCCCATCCCGCAGGTGCACGCGCTCTACGACGCCGGGCTCGACCTCGGGCTGGCATTCCAGATCCACGACGACTTGCTCAACGCGCGCTCGAGCCTCGCGCGGCTCGGCAAGCGCGCCGGCACCGACGCCGCACGCGGCAAGGCGACGTGGCCGAGCGCCGTGGGAATCGAGCGCGCGGTGCAGGACGCCGGAGCGCTCTACGCAGCGGTCATGGAGCGGCTGCGGCCCTTCGGGCCGCGCGCGGCGCGCCTCGTGGCGCTCGTGTCCTCGGTCGCCGAGCGCGAGCGCTGAGCGCTCGCCGGGCGGCGCCGTGCGGGGGTTGCCCGCGGCGCGCCCGGTTCCGTATGGTGCCGCCGTGCGGCGGCCGCGGCGGTCCGGCCGCCCATCCCACGGGAGGCGCGTACGGAAGCGTTCTGGCTCGCCCTGTGCGTGGGCTTCGCGGTCCAGGGCTACAAGGGACTGCGCGCCTTCGCCACCACCGGCCGGTGGAACCTGCGCCGCTTCGTCGAGACCGGCGGCATGCCGAGCTCCCACGCGGCGTCGGTCTCGGCGCTGTCCACGGCGGTCGGGCTCCTGCACGGCTTCGGCTCGCTGCTGTTCGGCGTGACGCTGTATTTCAGCCTGATCGTCATGTATGATGCCGCCGGCCTGCGGCGCGCCGCGGGCCGGCACGCCGTGATCCTCAACCGCTTGATCGACGAGCACTTCCGGCACTCGGAGGCGGACACCCACCGCCTCATGGAACTCCTCGGGCACACCCCGCTCGAGGTCCTCGTGGGCGCCGTGCTGGGCGTCGCGAGCGCCTTCGTGTGGTTCCGACTGCTCCCATGAGCCTGCTCGAACGGATTCACTCGCCCGCCGACCTCAAGGCGCTCACCCGCGAGGAGCTCGCGCGCCTCGCCGCCGAGATCCGCCACGTCGTCATTCAGACCGTGGCCCGCAACGCGGGTCATCTGGCGCCCAACCTCGGCGTGGTCGAGCTGACGCTCGCGTTGCACCGCGTGTTCGACTCTCCGAAGGACAAGATCATCTGGGACGTCGGGCACCAGTCCTACCCCCACAAGCTCGTCACCGGGCGCTTTCCGGTGTTCGACACGCTGCGCACCCTCGGCGGCATCGCCGGGTACCCGCGGCGCGCGGAAAGCCCCCACGACCCGTTCGGGACGAGCCACGGCAGCACCTCGATTTCGGCCGCGCTCGGCTTCGCCGCGGCGCGCGATCTGCGCGGCGAGGACCACCACGTCATCGCCGTCATCGGCGACGGGGCGCTCACCGGCGGCATGGCCTACGAGGGCCTCAACAACGCCGGCGAGCTGCGCAAGCGCCTCATCGTCATCCTCAACGACAACGAGATGAGCATCTCGCCCAACATCGGGGCGATCCACCGCTACCTCACCAAGCTCACCACGAGCCGCATCTACCGCCGTTTCGAGCACGACGTGTGGGAGCTGCTGGGCAAGCTGCCGAAGGGCGTCATGGCGCGCGAGGGCGCGCGCCGCATCAAGGAGGGACTGCAGAATCTGGTGCTGCCGGGCGTGCTGTTCGAGGAGCTGGGCCTCAAGTACTTCGGTCCGATCGACGGGCACGACTTGCCGGTGCTCGAGGAGACGCTCACCGACCTCAAACGCTTCGACGAGCCGGTGCTGCTGCACGTCGTAACGCGCAAGGGGCGCGGCTACGAACCCGCCGAGCGCGACGCGTGCACCTTCCACGGCGTCGGGGTGTTCGACCCGGAGACGGGGACCGCCTCGAAGGGCGGGCGCAAGACCTACTCGCACGTGTTCGGAGAGATGGCGGTGCGCATCGCCGAGGCCCTGCCCGACACCGTCGCGGTGACGGCCGCGATGACCGACAACACCGGACTGTCCGCCTTCGCGAAGCGCTTCCCGGAACGGTTTTTCGACGTCGGCATGGCCGAGGAGCACGCGGTGACGTTTTCCGCCGGCCTCGCCGCCGGCGGCATGCGTCCGCTCACCGCGATTTACTCCACGTTCCTGCAGCGCGCCTTCGACCAGATCATCCACGACGCCGCGGTGCAGGACCTCAAGATCGTGCTGTGCCTCGACCGCGCCGGACTCGTCGGCGAGGACGGCGCGCCGCAGCACGGCGTGTTCGACATCGGCTACCTGCGCATGATCCCGGGCGTCGTCGTCATGCAGCCCATGGACGGCGCCGAGCTGCGCGACATGCTGTGGACCGCCGCACACTGGCCGGGCACGCGGCCGATCGCGGTGCGCTACCCGCGCGCCGCCGTGCCCGAGGCCGAGCTGCCGGGCGGCGAGCCGGCGATCCTGGAGATCGGCCGCTCCGAGACCCTGCGCGCCGGCGGCGACGTCGCGATCTTCGCGCTCGGCACCATGGTGGCGCCGGCGCTCGCCGCGGCCGAGGCGCTCGCCGCGCGCGGCGTGTCCGCCACCGTGGTCAACGCGCGCTTCGCCGCTCCGGTGGACGAACACGCCGTGAGCGGGCTGGCCCGCTCCGTCGGACGCCTCGTCACGGTCGAGGAGAACGTGCTGGCGGGCGGCTTCGGCAGCGCGGTGGGCGAGGCGCTTGAACGCCACGGTCTCTCCGGCACGCCGCTCCTGCGCCTCGGCGTGCCCGACGCGTTCGTGCTCCACGGGCGCCGCGACGACCTGCTGCGCGAGGTGGGCCTCGACGCCGCGGGCATCGAGCGGCGCGTGCTCGACTTCGTGCGCGCCCCCCATGCGCTCGTGACATGAGCCGCGTTCGGCGCCGCGTCGCCGTCCTCGGCCACAGCGACCGGCCCGCGGTGCGACGCGCCGCCGCAGCGATCCGCCGGACGCTCGCACGGCGCGGGGTGGAGGTGCGGCTCGACGCGCGCCTCGCCGCCGAGCTGGGCGGCGCCGGCGCCCCGCTGCGCGACCTCGCGCGCTGGTGCGACCTGCTCGTCACGCTCGGAGGCGACGGCACCGTGCTGGCCGGCGCGCGCGCGCTCGCCGGCGCGCGCGGCGCTCTGCTGCCGCTCAATCTCGGCGGGCTGGGGTTCCTCACGGTGGCCGACGCCCCGGCGGCCGATGCCGCGCTGCGGCACGCGCTGGCGGGGGACTGGCCGATCGTGCGGCGCCGCATGCTGTCGGCCCTGGTGCGCCGCCGCGCGCGCACCGTCGCGCGCGGCCTCGCCATGAACGACGCGGTGCTCAAGTCGGCCGGCGGCTACGCCGCGGTGCATCTGCAGCTCTCGGCGCTCGGGCACGATCTCGGCCGGCTCGTCGCCGACGGCCTCATCCTCGCGAGCAGCGCCGGCTCGACCGCCTACTCGCTCTCGGCCGGCGGCCCGGTGCTGGCGCCCGACGTCGAAGCCATGGTCGTCACGCCGGTGTGCCCGCACTCGCTGGGCAGCCGTGCGCTGGTGCTGGGGCCGGGCTCGGACGTCGCGATCCGCGTCATCGGCTCCTTCGACCGCATCGTCCTGCTGCTCGACGGCCAGGAGGCCGTGGACCTCACCGCCGGCGACGAGGTGCGCGTGCGCCTCGACCGCACGGCGGTGCGCATCCTGCAGAACCCGGCGCGCCCCTTTATCCGCTCGCTCCAGCACAAGCTCGGCTGGCAGGGGAGCAAGAAGCGCAGCCTGTAGCCATGCTCGAGCGCCTCACCGTCCGCGACCTCGCCCTCGTCGAGCATGCCGAGGTGGAGTTCGGCCCCGGACTCGACGCCGTGACCGGCGAGACCGGCGCCGGCAAGTCGCTCCTCGTGCAGGCCGTGAACCTGCTCGTCGGAGGGCGCGCGGACTCCGACGCGGTGCGCGAGGGCGCGCGCGCCGCGGTCGTCGAGGGCGAGTTTCGCCTCGCGCCGGAGCGCGCCGCCGCGGTCGCCGCGCTGCTCGAGGACTGGGGCGTGGACTTCGACGGCGCGACCCTCATCGTGCGCCGTGAGGTGCAGGCAGGCGGCAAGTCACGCGCGGTCGTCAACCAGTCCCCGGTCACGCTCGCGGCGCTCAAGCGGCTCGGCGAGCTGCTCGCCGATCTTCACGGTCAGCACGAGCACCAGAGCCTGCTCCGGCCCGACGCCGGGCTCGAGACGCTCGACCGGCTCGCCGCGCTCGGCGCGCGGCGCGCGCGCTTCGCCGAGGCGCTCGCCGCGCGCCGCGCCGCGCACGAGGCGCTCGCCGCGCTCGAGCGCTCGCTGGAGACGTTCGCCGAGCGACGCGACTACCTTGCCGAGGCGCTGCGCGAACTCGACGACGCGCGCCTCGAGGAGGGCGAGGACGAGCGCCTGCGCGTCGAGGCGTCGCGCCTGGCGCACGCCGACCGCCTGCGCCTGCTGGTCGCCGAGGCGCTCGGCCGGCTGACCGAGGGGGACGCGCCCGCCCTCGGCCATCTCGCCGCCGCGCTGCACGCCGTCGAGCAGGGCGCGCGCCTCGACCCGTCGCTCGAGGAGGCGCTGCCGTGGCTGCGCGAGGCCGAGATCGCCACGGCCGAGGCGGGGCGCGCGCTCGCCGGCTACGCCGACCGTCTCGAGGCCGACCCCGAGGCGCTCGAGCGCATCGAGGAGCGCCGCGCGCTCATCGCGCGCCTGACGCGCAAGTACCGGCGCGAGGTGCCCGACCTGATCGCGTGGCGCGAGGAGGTGGCGGCCGAGCTGGCCACGGGAGAGAACGCCGACGACGCGCTGGCGCACGCACGCGCCGCCGCGGCCGAGGCTGACGCCGCGTGCCGGCGCGAGGGCGCCGCGCTCACCAGGGCGCGCGTGGCCGCGGCGCGCACCTGGAGCCGCGCCATCACCGCCGAGCTGGCGCCGCTCGGCATGCCGCACGCCCGGATCGAGTTCGTGGTGGCGTCGCACCCCGGGGACGAGCCAGGGCCGACGGGCTACGACACGGTCGAGCTGCGCTTCACCCCCAACCTGGGCGAGCCGGCGCGTCCGCTACAGAAGATCGCCTCGGGAGGCGAGCTGTCGAGGGTCATGCTGGCCCTCAAGTGCGCGCTGGAAACCCAAGACCGCGTTGACCTTCTGCTTTTCGACGAAGTAGATTCCGGCATCGGCGGAACGGTGGCGCAGGCGGTCGGGGAGAGGCTCCGGCGCCTCGCCCGGCACCGCCAGGTCATCTGCGTGACCCACCTGCCCATGATCGCCGCCCTCGCCGACCGACACCACGCCGTGACCAAGCGCGTGTCCGGCGGTCGCACCACGGCGCGGGTCGAGACCCTGGGGCGTGAGGCGCGCGTCGAGGAGATCTCCCGCATGCTCGCCGGCGACCGCGTCACCGACACCACCCGGCGGCAGGCGCGCGAGCTGCTGGGGGAGAGCCCGGCGCGCGCGGGGGCCCGATGATCGTCCCGACGCTGTCCGAGTTCCGAGCGCTGGCGAAGAGCGGCAAGCTCGTCCCGGTGTACCGCGAGGTGTTCGCGGACATGGACACGCCGGTCTCGGCGTTCCGCAAGATTGACGACGGGCCGTTCGCGTTCCTGCTCGAGAGCGTGGAGGGAGGCGAGAAGTGGGGGCGCTTCTCGATCCTCGGCAGTCGGCCGTCGCGGGTGCTCGTGGCGCGCGGAGAGCGCTGCTCGGTCCTCGCGGACGGGCGCGAGTCGGCGATCGCGGGCCATCCGGCGGACGTGCTCGCCGCGATGCTGCGCGAGCACCAGGCGGTCGCGCTCCCGGGGCTTCCCAGGTTCTGCGGCGGCGCGGTGGGCTTCCTCGGCTACGACACGGTGCGCTGGTTCGAGCGCCTGCCCTCGCATGCCCGCGACGACCTCGGGCTGCCCGACGCGGTGTTCCTGTTCGGCGACGTGGTGAGCGTGTTCGACAACCTCACGCACACGCTCAAGGTCGTGACGCACGCGCGCGGCGGGGATGATCCGGACGCCGCATGGCGCGCCGCGACGGCGCGCCTCGACGCCGAGGTCGCGCGCCTGCGCCGCGCGCTGCCGTGGGACGAGCCGCGCGCCGGCGGGCCGCTGCCCGAGCCTGTCTCGACCGCCGAGGAGGCCGGCTACCGCGCCGCGGTCGCCACCGCCCAGGAGCACATCCGCGCCGGCGACATCTTTCAGGTCGTGCTCGCGCACCGCATGAGCGTGCCCGTCACCCACGAGCCATTCGAGGCGTATCGGGCGCTGCGCGTGACCAACCCGTCGCCGTACATGTACTTCCTCAAGCTCGGCGACTTCGCGCTCGTCGGTTCGTCGCCGGAGGTGCTGGTGCGCCGCACCGAGGGCGTGGTCGAGGTGCGGCCCATCGCCGGCACGCGCCCGCGCGGACGCACCGCGGACGAGGACCAGGACCTCGAGCGCGAGCTGCGCGCCAGCGAGAAGGAGCGCGCCGAGCACGTCATGCTCGTGGACCTCGGCCGCAACGACGTCGGCCGCGTCGCCGAGTTCGGCACGGTCGAGACCAACGAATACATGGCCGTCGAGCGCTACTCGCAGGTCATGCACCTCGTCTCGAACGTGCGCGGGCAGGTGCGGCCGGACCTGCCGCCGCTCGACGTGGTGCGCGCCTGCTTCCCGGCCGGCACGGTGTCGGGAGCGCCCAAGGTGCGCGCCATGGAGATCATCGAGACGCTCGAGCCGGTGCGGCGCGGCCCGTACGCCGGCGCCGTCGGGCACTTCGACTACCACGGCAACCTCGATCTGTGCATCGCCATCCGCACGCTGCTGTACGCGGGCGGGCGCGCCCACTGGGGCGCCGGCGCCGGAATCGTGGCCGACTCCGACCCCGGGCACGAGTGGGAGGAGACGCTCAACAAGGGGCGCGCGCTGTGGCTGGCCGTGCAGCGCGCCGAGCGCGGGGGCGCGGCATGATCGGCGTCATCGACAACTACGACTCGTTCACCTACAACCTCGTCCAGTACCTCGGCACGCTCGGCGCTGCGCCCGAGGTGTGGCGCAACGACGCCATTGACGTGGCGACGCTCGCGGCGCTGCCGCTCACCGGGCTCGTCATCTCGCCCGGCCCCGGAGAGCCGCGCGACGCGGGGATCTCGGAGGACGCCATCCGCGCGCTCGCCGGGCGCGTGCCGATTCTCGGCGTGTGCCTCGGGCACCAGGCGCTGGGCGAGGTCTACGGCGGGCGCGTGGTGCGCGCCGCGCGGCTCATGCACGGCAAGACGAGCCCGGTGCTGCACCGCGGGCGCGGCGTGTTCGCCGGGCTCGACAACCCGTTCGAGGCGACGCGCTACCACTCGCTCATCGTCGAACGGGAGTCCCTGCCCCCCGCGCTCGAGATCGTGGCGTGGACGCCGGAGGGGGAGATCATGGGCCTCAAGCACCGCGAGCACGAGACGTGGGGCGTGCAGTTCCACCCCGAGTCGGTGCTCACGCGCCAGGGCCTGCGGCTGATCGAGAACTTCTTGACCCTGTGCCGCCAGCACGGGAGGGAGGCGCATTGATCCAGACCGCCATCGCCCGCGCCGTCCACCGCGACGACCTGACGCGCGACCTGGCGCGCGCCGCCATGGAGCAGATCCTCACCGGCGAGGCGACCGCGGCGCAGATCGCCGCGCTCGCGGTCGGCCTGCGCATGAAGGGGGAAACGCCCGAGGAGATCGCCGGCATGGCCGAGGCGATGCGCGCGCGGGTCGCCCCCATTCGCTCGCGGCGCGAGCCGCTCCTCGACACGTGCGGCACCGGCGGCGACAACGCCGGCACGTTCAACATCTCGACGACCGTGGCCCTGGTCGCCGCCTCGTGCGGCGTGGCGATCGCCAAGCACGGCAACCGCGCGGTGTCGAGCCGCACCGGTTCCGCCGACGTGCTCGAGGCGCTCGGCGTGCCCATTGACCTCACGCCCGAGGACGCGACGCGCTCGCTCGACCTGCTCGGCATCACCTTCCTGTTCGCGCCCAACTACCACACCGCGCTGCGCCACGCCGCAGGCCCGCGCCGCGAGATCGCGGTGCGCACCGTGTTCAACGTGCTCGGCCCCCTGACCAACCCGGCCGGCGCGCGACGCCAGCTGCTCGGGGTGTACAGCGACGCGCTCGTGCGCCCGGTCGCCGAGGTGTTGCGCATGCTCGGCAGCGAGCGCGCCTGGGTGGTGCACGGCCGCGACGGCATGGACGAGCTGACCGTGTTCGACCGCTCGCACGTCGCGGAGCTCGCCGACGGCGGCATCCGCGAGTTCGAGGTGGACCCGCGCGCGCTCGGCCTCGCGCACGAGGACCGCGCCGGGGTGGCGGGGGGCGACGCCGCGGCCAACGCCGCGCGCATCCGCGCCATCCTCGCCGGCGCGCCCGGGGCGGGCAGGGACATCGTGCTCCTTAACGCCGGCGCGGCGTTGCTGGTCGCCGGCCTCGTCGCCGACCTCGACGAGGGCGTGCGGCGCGCGCGCGCCGCGCTCGACGGCGGCGACGCGGCCCGCAAGCTCTCCGAGCTCGCCGCGTTCCGGGGCTGAGCCGTGCACGACGCGCCCGGCCTCGACGTCCTGCGGCGCATCGCCGACGACCGCCGCCGGCGCGTCGCCGAGCGGCAGACCGCCGTGCCGTCGTGGCGCCTGCGCGAGCGCCTCGGCCCGGCGCGCCCCGCCGGGCGGCTCGAACGCGCGCTGCGCCGCGGCGGCCCGGACGGGGCGCTGCGCATCATCGCCGAGGTCAAGCGCGCCTCGCCCTCGAAGGGCGAGCTGTGTCCCGCCGCCGACCCCGTCGCCTTCGCGCGCCTGTACGAGGCCGGCGGCGCCGCCGCGGTGTCGCTCGTCACCGAGCCCGACCACTTCCGCGGCGACCCGTCGTGGGTGGACGCGGTGCGCCCGGCGACCTCGCTGCCGATCCTCATGAAGGACTTCGTGGTGAGCGACTACCAGATCCTCGACGCGGCGGCGCGCGGAGCGGACGCGGTGCTGCTCATCGCCGCGCTGCTGTCCGAGACCCTGCTCCAGCGCTACGTGTCGGATGCGCGCCTGCTCGGGCTCGACGCGCTCGTCGAGGTCCACGACGAGGCCGAGCTGGCCATCGCGGTACGCGCCGGGGCCACGCTCATCGGCATCAACAACCGCGACCTGCGCACCTTCGCGGTGGACCCGGACACCGCGCCGCGCGTGCTGCCGCGGGTGCCGCCGCTCGTCACCGCCGTCGCCGAGAGCGGCGTGTCGGGCCCCGCCGATCTCGCGCGCCTGCGCGCCACCCGCTGCGACGCGGTGCTCATCGGGGAGGCGTTCATGACCAGCCCGGACCCCGCCGCCACCCTCGCCGCGCTGCGCGCGGCCGCCGCCGGATGAGCGCGGGCGCCGAGCGCTGGATCGACCCCGAGCGACGCCACCGGACGATCGTCAAGGTGTGCGGCCTGACGCGGCTGCAGGATGCGCACGCCGCGAGGCGCGCCGGCGCCGACTGGCTCGGCTTCGTGGTGCACGGCGACAGCCCGCGTCTCGTACGGCCCGAGGTCGCCAGCAACATCCTCACCACGCTGCCCGGCGCGGTCGGCGTGGCGGTCATGGTCGGGGTCGGGCCGGACGAGGCGCTCGCCCTCGCGCGCCGCGCGGACGCGAAGCGCGTCCAGCTCCACCGCGTGGACCCCGCCACGTGGCCCGCCGACTTCCCGCTGCCCGCGGTGTTCGCCGTGCCGGTGACCGCTGAAGGCTTGCTCGCCGCGCCGCTGCCGCCCGCGCCGCATCTGGTGCTGCTGGACGCCGACGACCCGCTGCGCGCCGGCGGCACCGGCCGCCGGGTGCCGTGGGATGCGGCGCGCGAGGTGGCCGCGGCGCGTCCCACCCTGCTGGCGGGCGGGCTCGACGGCACGTGCGTCGAGGAGGCGCTCGAGGCGGTGCGGCCGGCGGGCGTGGACGCGTCGTCCCGCCTCGAGTCGTCCCCGGGAATCAAGGACCACGCCGCCGTGGCGGCGTTCGTCGCCGCGGTGAGGAGATGGGATGCACGACAGCCCGCACGTTCCTGACGCGACCGGCCACTTCGGCCCTTTCGGCGGCCGCTTCGTGCCCGAGACGCTGGTCCACGCGCTCGACGAACTGGAGGCCGCCTTCCGATCGGCGCAGGCCGACGCCGGGTTCCGCGCGGAGCTGGCGGCCGAACTGCGCGACTTCGCCGGACGTCCCACGCCGCTCGTCGAGGCGCCGCGCTTCTCGGAGGCCGCCGGTTGCCGCGTGCTGCTCAAGCGCGAGGACCTGCTGCACACCGGCGCCCACAAGATCAACAACACGATCGGCCAGTGCCTGCTCGCGCGGCGCATGGGCAAGCCGCGCGTCATTGCCGAGACCGGGGCCGGCCAGCACGGGGTCGCGACCGCGGCGGCCGCCGCGCGCTTTGGGCTCGCGTGCACGGTGTACATGGGCGCCGAGGACGCGCGCCGCCAGCGCCTGAACGTCGAGCGCATGCGCCTGTTCGGCGCCGAGGTGCGCGAAGTGGACGCCGGCAGCCGCACCCTCAAGGACGCCATCAACGAGGCGATGCGCGACTGGGTCACGCGCGTGCGCGACACGCACTACGTGCTCGGCTCGGTGCTCGGCCCGCATCCGTTCCCGCTCATGGTGCGCGAGTTCCACCGCATCATCGGCGACGAGACGCGCGCCCAGTTCGCGGAGCGCTGGGGCGGTCTTCCCGACGCGGTCGTGGCGTGCGTGGGCGGCGGCAGCAATGCGATCGGGCTGTTCCACGCCTTCCTCGGCGACCCCGGCGTGCGGCGCGTCGGCGTCGAAGCGGGCGGGCACGGGCTGGCGAGCGGACGCCACGCCGCGCGCTTCGCCGACCCCAGTCCGGGCGTGCTGCACGGCACGCGCACACTCCTCCTGCAGGACGAGCGCGGCATGGTGCGCGAAACGCACTCGGTGTCGGCGGGGCTCGACTACCCGGCGCTCGGCCCCGAGCACGCGTGGCTCGCGGCGCAGGGGCTCGCCGAGTACTCGCACGCCACCGACGACGAGGCGCTCGCGGCGTTCGAGGCGCTGGCGCGCCTCGAGGGCATCCTGCCGGCGCTCGAGTCGGCTCACGCGCTCGCCTGGCTGCTGCGCGAGGGCCGGACGCTCGGAGACCGCGCGCGCGTCGTGGTGAACCTGTCCGGCCGCGGCGACAAGGACGTCGCCGAGGTGCTGCGCGTCACCGCGCGGGGGGCGTGAGCGCCCCGCCCACCCACACCGTCTTGACGTTGACGAACGCGCGGATGCCCTCGCGCGCCAGTTCGCGGCCGAAGCCGGAGCGCTTGATGCCGCCGAACGGGAGCCGCGGGTCGCTCTTCACGACACCGTTGACGAACACCGATCCCGCCTCGAGGCGCGGCGCGAGGCGCGCGCCGTGCGCCGGGTCCGCCGTCCACACGCTCGCGCCGAGTCCGAATCGGGAGCGGTTGGCGAGGGCCACCGCCTCGTCCTCGTCGCGCGCGCGCGTCACCGCCGCGAGCGGACCGAAGGTCTCCTCGTCGAACGCCGCCATGCCCGGACGCACGTCGAGCAGCACGGTCGGCGCGTAGTAGAAGCCGGGCCCCGGCAGCGCGCGCCCGCCGCAGCCGAGCCGCGCGCCGGCGGCAAGCGAGCGGCGCACCTGGCCGTCGAGCGCCTCGCGCAGGTCGGCGCGCGCCAGCGGACCCACCTGGGTCGCACGCGACAGCGGATCGCCGACGACGAGCGCCGACATGCGCTCGATCAGGGCGCGCTCGAAGCGCTCCGCCGTCGCGCCGACGACGATGAAGCGCTTGGCCGCGATGCAGCTCTGACCGCTGTTCAGGATGCGCGCCGCCGCTGCATGCGCGGCGGCCGCCTCGGGGTCGGCGTCCTCGAGCACGATGAAGGGATCGGAGCCGCCGAGCTCGAGCACGGCCGGCTTGAGCGCGGCGCCCGCGGCGGCGCCGACCGCCACGCCGGCCTCCTCGCTGCCCGTCAGGCTGACGGCCGCCACCGCCGGGTGGGCGACGAGCCCGGCGACCGCGCCCGACGGCACGAGCAGCGCGGCGAACAGGCCCCGGGGAAGGCCCGCCGCGGCGAACACGCGCTCGATCGCGAGCGCCGCGCCCGACACGTTCGAGGCGTGCTTGAGCAGCACCGCGTTGCCGGCGGCGAGCGCCGGCGCGGCGCAGCGGAACACCTGCCAGAAGGGGAAGTTCCACGGCATCACCGCCAGCACCACGCCGAGCGGATCGAAGCGCACGTGGCTGTGCGCGGCGTCGGTCGCCACCGGCTCCGGCGCAAGCCAGCCGGCCGCGCCCCGCGCGACGTGCTCGCACACCCAGGCGCACTTGTCCACCTCGGCCTCGCCCTGAGTGACGGGCTTGCCCATCTCGAGCGCCATGAGGCGCGCGTGCGCGTCGCGATCGGCGCGCAGCGCCGCGGCCGCGCGCTCGAGCACCGCGGTGCGCTGCCCGAGCGGAGCGTCGCGCCACGCGGCGAAGGCCGCGGCCGCCGCGGCCAGGCGGCGCTCGACCTCGGCCGCGTCGTGCGGCTCGTGGAGCGCGAGGGTTTCGCCCGTGGCGGGGTTGATGGAGCGCATGGCCGGCAGGGTAGCAGCCGGAGGCCGGCGCCGTGAGCGGCCGCGCTCGGCCGCCGCGGGCGCGCCCTGAGCGCGCGGCAGCCGCCGGGGAAGCGCGTGGGCCGCGGCGGGGTGACGCTCGGGCGCGCGTGTGCTATAAACGCTGGCCGCGGCGCCCGTAGCTCAATTGGATAGAGCGTTAGCCTCCGGAGCTAAAGGTTACAGGTTCGATTCCTGTCGGGCGCACCACCCTTTCGCCGCGCGCCCGCGCCCCGCATGACGTCCTCGCCTCCCGACGACGCACGTTTCGCCCCCCGCGCCGGCCGCGCCATGGCCGACATGTTCGACGGCGTCACCGCGCGTTACGACGCGCTCAACCGCCTGATGACGCTCGGCCAGGACGGGGCGTGGCGCCGCGCGCTGTGGCGCGCGGTGCCGGAGGACGCCCGCGTCGTGCTCGACCTGTGCACCGGCAACGGCGCCTCGCTGCCCGGCCTGCGCCGCCCCGGGCGCACCGTGCTCGGCCTCGACGTGAGCCTCGGCATGCTCGAGGCCGCGCGCGACGAGCACGGCGGCCCCGGCTGGTCGCCCCGTGTGGCGTGCGCCGACGCCTTTCGCCTGCCGCTGCGCGACGCCTCGGTGGACGCGGTCACGCTCGCCTTCGGACTTCGCAACCTGCGCCCGCGCGCCGAAGCGCTGGCCGAGATCGCGCGCGTCCTGCGGCCGGGAGGCACGCTCGCCGTGCTTGAGGCCACCGCGCCGCGCCCGGGCCCCCTCGCGCCGCTCCACCGTTTCCACCTGCGCCGCGTCGTGCCGCTCCTCGGCCGGCTCAGCCCCGACCCGTCGGCCTACCGTTACCTGGGGGAGTCCATCCTCGAGTTCGGCGACGGCACGGCGTTCGAGGCCGCGCTCTCGGCCGCCGGCTTCGGCGGCGTGCGCCGGCGGCGTTTCTTGCTCGGCGCCTCCGCGCTGTGGTCGGCCCGGCGCGAGGCATCGCGCGGTGAGCATCCGCCCGCCGCCGGCCCGGTCGTGCACTCCGCACGGTGGGACGCGGCCGTGCGGGGCGAAATTCCCCGCGCGCGCGCGGCGCACGACCGCGAACTCCGGGCGTGGGTGGGAGGGCAGCTCGCGATCTCGGCGGCGCTCACCGCCACCCTCGCGTGGAGTCTCATGTCATTCCATAACATGTTGCGCGAACAAATCTTGCCCGAGTGGCAGTCGCGTCTTGGCTGGCTCCTCCTTGGCGGCGGCCTGGCCGCCTCTGCGCTGCGCACCGCGGTGCTGTGGAAGAGGTTCAGGGATCCGCCGACGGGCCGATAACCTCCTCGGCTTCCACGGCATGCGCGTTGCAGACCGGGGAGGCGGCAAGGCAGCTCGAGGGGGACAAGGACCGACATGGTGCCGCGCGACAAAATGCTCGGGGCGCTGCGCGACCTCGCGGACCGCGCCGGGACGCGCACGCGCCGCGGCGTGGCCGAGCGCGTGCTGCGCGCCACGCTGACGCTCGTCGAGTGCGACGGCGCGGCCATCGAGTGGTCGGGAGGACGCAGCCGGGAGCGCGTGGCGCTGGTGCGCGGCGCGGGCGCGGCGCCGCACGCCGGACCGGCGGATCCCGCCGACGCGGCGCGCTCGCGGCTGCGGGCCGGCGCGCCGGTGGTGACGCCGGACCTCGCGGCCGACCCGCGCTTCGGCGGCGCCGAGACGTGCCCCGGCGTGGCGGCCGGCCCCGCCGCATGGGTGCCGCTCGATGCGCGGGACGGCGCGGCGGGACACCTCGCCGCCTACCGCGCGCAGGGATCGCCGCGCTTCCGGCAGAGCGAGATCGCCACGCTCATGCTGCTCGCCGCGTGGACCGCCGCGGCCCTCGAGAACGCGCGCCTCGGCGAGGCCATCGAGAAGCTGGCGGTGACCGACGACCTCACGCAGGTCTACAACTACCGCTACCTTAAGACCGCGTTGCGGCGCGAGATCAAGCGCGCGGGGCGCTATGGCCAGGAGCTGTCGCTCCTCATGATGGACGTGGACAACCTCAAGGCCTACAACGACCGCCACGGCCACCTGCGTGGCAGCACTCTGCTCAAGGAAATGGCCGGGCTCATCGTCGAGTGCGTGCGCTCGTTCGACCTCGTCGCCAAGTACGGCGGGGACGAGTTCACGATCATCCTTCCGCAGACCGCGCGCGACGGCGCGCTGGTCGTCGCGGAGCGCATTCGGGCGCGCATCGCGGGGCACGCCTTCCCGCTCGCGCCTGCTGGATCCATCACCGTCAGCCTCGGGGTGGGCGTGTACCCCGAGGACGCGGGCGACGGCACCGGCCTCATCCAGGCCGCGGACCGCGCCCTGTACCTGGCGAAGCAGCGTGGCAGGAACCGCGTGGAGTCGGTGGGGCCGCTCGCGGCCTGACGCGGCCCGCGCGCGTTGACCGCTCCGGAAGCGAGCGGATATCCTCGCGCGCGCGCCGGACGGATGGTTCCGTCCGGCGTTCTCGTGCCGCCCCGCGGGGCGGGGGAGGAACGGTTGTCGAACGACATCGGAATCGCGGTGGTGGGCACCGGCGACTGGGGGGCGAACCTGGTCCGCAACTTCGCGCGCATGCCGGGCGCCCGCCTGACGGCGCTGTGCGACGCGGACGCCGCGCGGCTGGCGAAGGCCTCGGCCCAGGCGCCCGGCGCGCGCGCGCTGGCGCGCGTCGAGGACGTGTGCGCCGCGGACGACGTGCAGGGGGCGGTGGTGTCGGCCTCGGCGGTGAGCCACTATCCGCTCGCCCGACAGCTGCTCGAGGCGGGCAAGGACGTCTACGTCGAGAAGCCGCTCACGCTGCAGGTGGAGCACGCCGAAGCGCTCGTGCGCCTCGCGCGCGAGCGCGGCCGCATCCTCATGGTGGGCCACCTGCTCATCTACCACCCGGCGGTCCAGTACCTCAAGCGCCTGGTGGACACCGGCGAGCTGGGACAGCTCTTCTACGTTTACTCGCAGCGCGTCAACCTCGGCAAGGTGCGGCGCGACGAGAACGCCCTGTGGAGCTTCGCGCCGCACGACCTGTCCGTGGTGCTGCACCTGCTCGGCGAGGAGCCCGAGGACGTCGTGGCGCGCGGCTCGGCCTTCCTGCAGGGGCGCGTCGAGGACGTCGTGTTCGTGGACCTGCGCTTCCCGGGCGGCAAGCTCGCCCACGTCCACGTGTCGTGGCTCGACCCGCACAAGCTGCGCAAGTTCACCGTCGTCGGCAGCCAGAAGATGGTGGTGTTCGACGACATGGAGGCGAGCGAGAAGATTCGCATCTACGACAAGGGCGTGGACCGCGCGGGCGAGGTGGTGTCGTACGGCGACGCGCTGACCGTGCGCAGCGGCGACATCCTGATCCCGAAGATCTCGCTCCAGGAGCCGCTGGCGATCGAGTGCCGGCACTTCGTCGAGTGCGTCCGCGACCGTCGCACGCCGCTCACGAGCGGCGAGGACGGGCTGCGGGTGGTCAAGGTGCTGGCTGCGGCGCAGGCCTCGCTCGAGCGGGGCGGCGCGCCGGTCCCGATCGCCCGTACCGCGGGGGTGTCATGACGAGCGTCATTCATCCGAGCGCCACGATCGGGCCTGACACCACGATCGGCGAGTTTTGCGTCATTGGCCCGAACGTGCGCCTGGGACGGGGCTGCCGCGTCGGGCACCACGTCGTGATTCACGAGGACACGGTGGTCGGTGACACCGTGCGCATTGACGACCATGCCTCGCTCGGCAAGCGGCCCATGAAGGCCGCCAACTCCGCGACGACCAGGGATCAGGAGCTGCCGCCCCTTACGGTCGGCGCGCTGTCCATCGTCGGCACCGGGGTGGTGCTGTACCGCGGCGCCGCGGTGGACGACAAGGTCCTGCTCGCCGACCTGTGCACGGTGCGCGAAAACGTCTCGATCGGCCGCGGCACGATCGTGGGCCGCGGCGTCACGGTCGAGAACTACTGCACCGTGGGCCGCTACTGCAAGCTCGAGAGCGAGTGCTACATCACCGCCTACTCGACGCTCGAGGACCGCGTGTTCGTGGCCCCCGGCGTGGTGACGTCGAACGACAACTTCGTCGGCCGCACGGCCGAGCGCTTCAAGCACTTCAAGGGCGTCACGGTCCGGCGCGGCGGGCGCATCGGCGCCGGCAGCGTGACCCTGCCGGGCGTCGTGATCGGCGAGGACGCGCTGGTGGCCGCCGGCTCGGTGGTGACGCGCGATGTCCCCGCCCGCACAATCGTGCTCGGCGCCCCCGCGAAGCCGTGGCGCGAGGTCCCGGTCGAGCAGCTCCTCGAACACCAGGGGTGGTCGGACGCGTGAGCCGCCGCCCCGGCATCGTGAAGGGAAGGAGACCCCGATGAGCGCCATGCCCGCCAAGGCGGCGATGTCCGTGCCGCTGCTCGACCTCAAGGCCCAGTACGCCGACCTGCGCGCCGATCTCGACGATGCGGTGCGCCGCGTCATGGAGAGTTGCGTCTTCATCGGCGGACCGGAGGTCAAGGCCCTCGAAGAGGAAGTGGCGCGCTACTCGCAGACCGCCCACGCGGTGGCGTGCGCCTCGGGCACCGACGCGCTGCTGCTCTCGATGTGGACGCTTGGCATCGGCCCCGGCGACGAGGTCATCACGAGCGGCTATTCGTTCTTCGCCAGCGCCGGCACCATCGCCAACAACGGCGCCACCCCGGTGTTCGTGGACATTGACCCGGCCACCTACAACATGGACGTGCACCGGCTCGAGGCCGCCATCACGCCCCGCACCAAGGCCGTCATGCCGGTGTCGCTGTTCGGACAGTGCGCCGACATTCCGGCGATTCGCGCGATCTGCGAGAAGCACAAGCTGTGGGTCATCGAGGACGCCGCGCAGTCCATCGGCTCCGAGTGGGAGGGCAGGCGCTCCGGGTCCATGACCGACTTCGGCTGCTTCTCGTTCTTCCCGTCCAAGAACCTCGGCGGCGCGGGCGACGGCGGCATGATCGTGACCCAGAACGCCGAGCTGGCCGAGCGCGCGCGCCTGCTGTGCAACCACGGCGCCAAGCCCAAGTACTACCATTCGCTGGTGGGGACGAACTCGCGGCTCGACGCGCTGCAGGCCGCCATCCTGCGCGTCAAGCTGCGCCATCTCGACCGCTGGAGCGAGAAGCGCGCGAAGAACGCCGAGCTTTACCACGCGCTGTTCGAAGGCTCGCGCGTCGGCCGGCCGTACCACGACCCGCGCACGCGCCACATCTACAACCAGTACGTCATCCGCGTGCCGCGCCGCGACGAGCTCAAGGCGTTCCTGCAGGAGCGGGGCATCGGCACCGAGATCTACTATCCGGTGCCGCTCCACCTGCAGAAGTGCTTTGCGTCGCTCGGCTACAAGGCCGGCGACCTGCCGCACGCCGAGGCCGCCGCGCGCGAGACGCTCGCGCTGCCGATCTATCCGGAGCTGACCGAGGACCAGATCCGTTACGTGGCCCACACGGTCCGGGAGTTCACGGACCAGGGCTGACCGACACGCCGGCGCGCGCCCACGCCTCCCCGCCCTGAGGCGGCGCGCCGGGGACGACCCAGCGGAGCCGGACGCGCCCCACGCCCGGCTCCGGGGGACGAGCATGGACGCACATCGCCGCGACGCCCTCGACGCGCTCCTGCGCCGCGTGGGCGAAGTGCGCGGGTTGTCGGACCGGGCTGACGCGCCGACGGCGCTTGACCCGGCCGACCCCGACGCGCTCCTGCGGACGATCGCCGAGCTGGTCGAGGAGCTGGAGCGAAGTCACCGCCGGCTCATCGAGACGAGCGTGCAGCTGGTGTCCCTGCGGGAGGTCGCGAGCCACCTCGTGTCCGCCTCCGACGCACGCGAAACCACGCGCACGGTGACGCGCTACCTGGTGCGCGCGTTCGGCTTCGAGGACGCCTTCCTGCTCCTCGCCGACCCGGGGCGCGGCGTGCTCGCGGGCAGCTGGACGCGGCGCGGCACGCACCGCGAACACACCGTGCACCTCGACGTTCCGCTGCTCGGGGACCACGGCGCCGTGACGCGCGCGTGGTGGCTCAACCGCACGGTCGTGCAGCACGCCCCGCACCGCCACCCGGTGGCGGCGTTGCCGGACGGGCACGCCGCGCTCGACCTCGCCGAAGGCATCACGGCCGCGGTGTGCGTGCCGCTCCAGCGCAGCCAGCCACTCCTGCCGCTCCACGACACGCACGAGCTGTGCGGCGCGCGCTGCATCCTCGGTGACGCCGCCGTCATCGCGCCGCCCCCGGGCGCCGCGGCCGAGGGTTGGGCGGCGGAACGCGAGGAACGACAGCGCCACTGCCTGCGCTGCGAGCTGCTGCCGTTGCTCGGCGTGCTTGGCGTCGCGCGCCGCGACGGCGCGTCGCCGCGCGAGGCGGGGGACGTCGAGCGCCTCGAGTCCATCGCCCTGTCGGTGGCGCCCATGGTGGAGAACGCGCGCCTGACGCAGGACCTGCGCCGCAGCGAGCGCTTCCGCGAGCACGTGCTCGACAGCATGGCCAGCGCGCTCGTCGCGGTGGACCTGCAGGGGCGGGTGCTGACCTACAACCGCATGGCCGAGGAGCTTCTCGGCGGCAGCGCGGCGGATGCCGTCGGGCGCCCGGCGGGCGAGGTGCTGGGGCGCGAGGCGGAGGCGCGCCTGCTCGCGGCGCTGCACCACGGGCGCACCGTGCGGCGCGAGGAGGTCGTGCTGCACGGGGCCGGCGGGCGCGCGCTGCCGGCGAGCCTCACCACGTCCCTGCTGCGCACCGAGCGCCGCAGCGTGACGGGCGCGGTCGCCACGTTCGTGGACCTGACGCCCATCAAGCGCGCCGAGGAGCACGCCCGCCGCCTCGACCGCCTCGCGGCGCTCGGCCGCTTCACGTCGAGCGTCGCTCACGAGATCCGCAACCCGCTCGCCGGCATCGCGGCCGGCGTCCAGTACCTGATCCGCGCGCTGCCGCTCGAGGGGCCGCAGCGCGAGAGCCTGTCGTTCATCGAGCGCGAGGTGAAGCGCCTCGACCGCATCCTTCAGGACCTCTTCGACATCACGCACCCGCGCGCGCTGCGCATCACCCCGGCGCCGCCGGAGGACACCGTGCGCCGCGCCCTCGAGTGCGCCGCGGCGCTCATGGAGGAGCGCGGCGTGCGCGCGGAGCTCGCGGTGGGGGCGCGCGTGCCGGCGGTGCCTCACGACACCGACCAGCTCCAGCAGGTGGTGCTCAATCTGGTCAAGAACGCCGCCGAGGCCTCCCCGCGCGGCGGCGCCGTGCGCGTGACGGTCGAGGCGAGCGAGGGCGGCGGCGCCGCGATCCGCGTGCGCGACGAGGGGTGCGGCATCGCCGAGGAGCACCTCAAGAGCATTTTTGAGCCCTTCTTCACGACCAAGAAGGACGGCAGCGGACTGGGGCTTTACGTGAGCCACGACATCGTCAAACGGCACGGCGGCGCCATGACCGTGCACAGCGAGCCCGGGCGGGGGACCGTGTTCACGGTCGAACTCCCGCCGGATCCGACCGGAGGACACCCATGAGCAAGGCCCGCATCCTGGTGGTGGACGACCAGGACTCGATCCGGCATTTCGTCGGCAGGGCCCTCGAGGACGAGGGCTACGACGTCCAGGCCACCGGCTCCGTGCGCGAGACCCGGCAGGCCCTGGACCACGGCATGCCGGACCTCGCGATCCTCGACGTCAAGCTCCCGGACGGCACCGGGCTCGAGCTGCTGCGCGAGATCAAGCGCACCGACCCCGACGTCACGGTCATCGTCATGACCGCGTTCGGCGAGCTCGACACCGCCGTCGAGGCCATGAACGCGGGCGCCTTCTGGTTCGTCAAGAAACCGTTCCAGAACGAGGAGCTGCTGGCGCTCGTGCACCGCGCCCTCGCCACCCAGCGCACGCGCCTCGAGCTGCGCCGGCTGCGCCATCAGGCGTTCGCCGACGAGGAGTTCCTGCATTCGGCGAGCCCGGCGATGCAGGAGGCGTACGCCATCGCCGAGCAGGTCGCGGTCGGCGACACGACGACCGTGCTCATCGAGGGCGAGAGCGGCACCGGCAAGGAGTACTTCGCGAACCTCATCCACCGCATGAGCGCGCGTCACGACCAGCCGTTCGTCGAAATCAACTGCGCGGCGATCCCGAGCGAGCTGCTCGAAAGCGAGCTGTTCGGCCATGAGAAGGGCGCCTTCACCGACGCGCGCGCCCAGAAGCTCGGACTCATGGAGCTGGCGAGCGGCGGCACGCTGTTCCTCGACGAGATCGGGGAGATGGCGCCGATGCTGCAGGTCAAGCTGCTCCGGGTGCTCGAACGCCGCACGTTCCGTCGCGTCGGCGGGACCAAGGACATCTCCGTCAACCTGCGCATCATTTCGGCGACCAATCAGGATCTCGAAAAGATGGTGGGCGAGGGGGAATTCCGCGAGGACCTCTACTACCGCCTCAAGGTGGTGCCGCTCTACGTGCCGCCGCTGCGCGAACGGCGCGAGGACATCCTGCCGCTCGCCATGCTCTTCATGGAGCGCTTCGCCCGACAGTTCCGCAAGGCGTTTCGCAGCATCACCCCCGAGGCCGAACGCGTGCTGCTCGAGTACCCGTGGCCCGGCAACATCCGCGAACTCAAGAACCTCATGGAGCGCACCATGCTCCTCGAGAACGGTGAGGCCCTCGAGCCGCGTCACATCAAGCTCGCGCATCGGGCGCGGCCGGCGGCCGAGGCCACCCTCGGACAGCGCATCGACGAGGTGCTGTCGGGACCGATTCCGGCGGGGGGCATCCCGTTCGAGGCGATCGTGGAGGAGCTGGAGCGCTCCTTGATTCTGCGCGCCTCGCATGCTACGAACTGGAACCAGTCGCGCACCGCCGACGTGCTCAACCTGAAGCGCGACAAGCTTCGCTACCGGATGAAGCTCTACGAGCTGCGTCCGGAAGCTTCCGCCGAAACGCCCGGCGCCCCGGGCCCCGTCTGAGAGTCCCGGGGCGCGTCGGCGCGGCGCCGCGGCCGGCGCGTCCCGGTCGCGGCGCCGCGCACGCCGCGGACCGTGAGTTCTCGGACGCCACCAGGAACGCCGACGGCTTGACCACCCGCCTCCGCACCGTCCTCGCCCTCGCCGCCGCGTGCGCGTGCGCCTGCTCGTGCGCCTACACGGTGCGCACGACCTCGCTGCCGCCGCACCTGCGCACCGTGGCCGTCCCGGTGTTCGAGAACGGCACCACCGAGTACACCCTCGAACAGGAGATCACCGAGGCGGTCATCTCGCGCTTCGTCCAGAACAACGCGCTGCGCGTGGTGGACGAGCGCAGCGCGAACTGCGTCGTGCGCGGCCGCGTGACCCAGTACCGCAACGCGGTGTTCGGCTTCTCGGAGCAGACGCGCGCCCAGGAGTACCGCGTCACGATCGCCGTGTCCGTGACGTTCAAGGACCTCGTGAAAAACCGCGAGATCTGGGCCGAGGAGAACCTCGTCAAGACCGCCAACTACTACGTGCAGGACGTCCCCGGCCAGCCCGCGCGCACCGAACAGGACGGGCGCAAGGAGGCCATCCAGAAGATCGCCGACGAGATCGTGACCCGCACCACGGAGGGCTGGTAGGCCGTGGCGGGCGGCACGGGACGTGGCGCGGCCGCCGGCCGGGGCGGCGCCGCGCCGCGCGGCGGGGGAGCGGCGCGCGGCGCCGGCGCGCGCTCGAGTCGCGCCGCCGGCCCGCGCGCCGCGGCCCCGGGCGGCGGCCTCGCGCTGCTCGAGCTGTGCGACGCCGGCGGGTTTCCGTCCTCGTTCTACCTCGAGGGTCCGTGCGAGCCGCTCAAGGCGGCGTTCCTCGCCGAGCTGCGCGCCGCGTGGGCGCGCGCCGTGACCGACGCGCCCCTGGCGCGCGTGCTGCGCGCCGCCGAGGCGGGCGTCGAGGCCATCCTCGCCGCCGTGCAGGGCGGCTCGCTGTTCGCGAGCCGCGAGCTCACCCTGGTGCTCGACATCGAGGACCTCGCGCGCAGCGAGAAGCGCGTCGCCGCGCTCGCCGCCGGGCTCGGCGCGCCCTCCGGCGGGTCGTGCCTGGTGCTGGTCGAGTCGGCCGCCGAGCAGACGCGCAAGTCGCTGGCGCCGCTGCGCGCGGCGTGCGCCGCGCGCTGGGAGGCCGGTCCGCCGTCGCGCGAGGATCTGGCGCGCTGGGGCGCGCGCCGCCTGCGCCGCGCGGGCATCGCCGCAGGGGAGGGCGCGGTCGAGGCGCTGGTGCGCAGCGCCGAAGGCGACGCCCTCGCCTTCTTCAGCGAGCTCGAGACGCTGGTCACCGGCTGCGCACCCGGCGCGACCCTGACGCGCGAGACGGTCGAGAGCGCGATGCGCCCGGTCGTGGGCGCCGATCTGCCCGACTACCTGAGCGCGGTGGCGCACGGCTACCCGGGCCTCGCGGCGCAGCGCCTCGGGCGCCTGCTGGCGGCCGGCGCCGACGAGGGCCGCATCGTCTTCGGACTCGCGAATCTGGTGGGCGGTGCGCTCGGCGGATGGGCGAAGTGGCCGGAGCTGAGCCGCACGCTGCGCGCCCGCCTCGCCCCGCGCGAGCTGACGCGCGCCGCCGACGCCATCTACCGGGCCGAGGCGGCGTGGAAGGGAGGGCGCGCAGACATCGTCGCCGCCCTCGAGGCCACCACGCGCGCCCTCGCGACGCCGGCCCACTGATCGCCGGGGCGCGGCGCGGCGCGGCGCGGGCCGCCGTGACGGCGCCCGCGCGCGGTTGTATCCTGCGCGGCCACCATGAGCCACCGTTATCCGTTCTCCGAGGTCGAGCCGCGCTGGCAGGCGCACTGGGTCGAGGCCCGCACGTTCCGCGCCGAGGACCTCTCGCCCAAGCCGAAGTTCTACTGCCTCGATTTCTTCCCGTATCCCTCCGGGTCGGGCCTGCACGTGGGACACCTCGAGGGCTACACCGCGACCGACATCCTGTGCCGGTACAAGCGGATGCGCGGGTTCAACGTGCTCCACTGCACGGGCTGGGACGCCTTCGGCCTGCCGGCCGAGGAGTACGCGCGCAAGACCGGCATCCACCCGGCCCTCACGACGCGCGAGAACATCGCCACCTTCCGCCGCCAGATGCGGCGCGTCGGCCTGTCCCATGACTGGGACCGCGAGGTGGACACCACCGACCCGTCCTACTACCGCTGGACGCAGTGGATCTTCCTCAAGCTCTTCGAGCGCGGCCTGGCGTACGTTGCCGAGGTGCCGGTGAACTGGTGCCCCGAACTCGGCACGGTGCTCGCCAACGAGGAGGTGGTGGACGGGCGCAGCGAGGTGGGCGGCTTCGAGGTCGTGCGTCGCCCCATGCGCCAGTGGGTCCTGAAGATCACGGCGTACGCCGAGCGCCTGCTCGACGACCTCGCGCTGGTGGACTGGCCGGCGAGCACGCTCGAGATGCAGCGCAACTGGATCGGGCGCTCGATCGGCGCCGAGGTGGATTTCCCGATCGACGGCGTGAGCGCCTCGCTGCGCATCTTCACGACGCGGCCCGACACGCTGTTCGGCGCCACGTACATGGTGCTGGCGCCCGAGCACCCGCTGGTCGGCGTCCTCACGTCCCCCGAACGCCTGCCCGCCGTGCGCGAGTACCAGGAGCGCACCGCGCGCAAGAGCGACCTGCAGCGCCAGGAGCAGAAGGAGAAGAGCGGCGTCTTCACCGGCGCGCACGCCATCAATCCGGTCAACGGCGAGCGCCTGCCCGTGTGGATCGCGGACTACGTGCTCATGGGGTACGGCACCGGCGCCATCATGGCGGTGCCCGCCCACGACGAGCGCGACTGGGAGTTCGCGCGCGCGCACGGGCTGCCGATCCGCGAGGTGGTGCGCGGCGGCAACGTTGAGCAGGCGGCCTTCGTGGACCTCGACGGCGGCGTTGCGGTGAACTCGACCACGCCCGACGGCTCCTTCTCGATCGACGGCCTGCCGTCGCGCGAGGCGATCGCGAAGATCACCGCGTGGCTGGAGGCCACCGGGCGCGGGCGCAAGGCGGTGAACTACAAGCTGCGCGACTGGCTGTTCTCGCGCCAGCGCTACTGGGGCGAGCCGTTCCCGATCGTGTGGGTGGACGGCGTGCCGCGGGCGCTCCCCGAGGAGATGCTGCCGGTCGTGCTGCCCGAGACCCGCGACTTTCGCCCGTCGGGCACCGGGGAGAGCCCGCTCGCCAACCTGCCGGAATGGGTCGAGACCACCGACCCGACGACCGGCCGTCCGGCGCGGCGCGAGACCAACACCATGCCGCAGTGGGCCGGCTCGTGCTGGTACTACCTGCGCTTCATCGACCCGCGCAATCCGCACCGCATCGTGGACCCGGAGCTCGAGCGCTACTGGATGCCGGTCGACCTGTACGTGGGCGGGGCGGAGCACGCCGTGCTCCACCTGCTTTACGCGCGCTTCTGGCACAAGGTGCTCTACGACATCGGTGTGGTGAGCACGCCCGAGCCGTTCATGAAGCTCCTGCACCAGGGCACCATCCTGGGCGAGGACAACCAGAAGATGAGCAAGTCGCGCGGCAACGTGGTCAACCCCGACGAGCTCATCGACCGCTTCGGCGCGGACGCGCTGCGCCTGTACGAGATGTTCATGGGCCCGCTCGAGGCCTCCAAGCCCTGGAGCACGCAGGGCGTCGAGGGCGTGGCGCGCTTCCTCGACCGCGTGTGGCGGCTGTACGTGCATGAGTCGGGGGCGCTCGCCGTCACCGACGAGCCGGCGCCGCCGGAGGCGGAGCGCGCACTGCACCGCACCATCCGCAAGGTCGGTGAGGACCTCGAGGCGCTCAAGTTCAACACCGCGATCGCGCAGATGATGGTGTTCGTCAACGAGGCCACCCGCCTCGGCACGCGCTCGCGCGCGGTGCTCGAGCCCTTCGTGCTCGTGCTGTCGCCGTTCGCGCCCCACCTCGGCGAGGAGCTGTGGCGGCGCCTCGGCCACGCCGAGTCGCTGGCCTACGAGCCGTTCCCGGCGTACGACCCGGCGCTGGTGGTCGAGGACACCGTGACCGTCGCGGTGCAGGTCAACGGCAAGCTGCGGGCGACGCTCGACCTGCCGCGCGGCACCGGACAGGACGAGGCGCGCGACGCGGCGCTCGCCGACGAGCGCGTGAGGCGCTACGTGAACGCCGCGACCGTGCGCAAGGTGATTTACGTGAAAGACAAGCTGATCAACCTCGTGGGAGGCGGCGCCTGAGGGCGGGGCGCCGGCTGCAAGCGCGCGGCCCGCGGGGGGGGACTCACGCCGCGGGCCGCGGCGTTTCGACCTGACCTCCCGAGCGGCCCGGTCGCCCGATCGTTTCGATAATGTAGATTATGCGACATTGCGTCCGGGGGCCAGAGCGCTGCCCGCGGCCTCCGTGGCGCGCCCCCTCCGCGCGCTGGCGTGGCGCGACCGCTCGCTCCCGTCTACGGTGTCCGCCATCATGGACCCGCGCGCCTCCGATCCCGCGGCCGCCGTCCTGCGCGCCGCGACCCTCGCCGACGTGCCGGCCGTCACGGCCCTCGCCGTGGCCGAGAACGTCGAGGAGTTTGGCGCGCCAGACTTCGAGGCCGACGACGTCCTGCACGCATGGCGGGCGCCAGGCTTCGATCTCGCGCGTGACGCCGCGGTTGCCGTGGACGCCGAAGGCGGCGTGCTGGGCGCGGCCTGGCTCCAGATCGCGGGCGATCTGACCGGCGAGGTGCTCGCCGCCCCGGGCCTGCGCGGCGGCGGGCTCCCCGCGGAGCTCCTCGGGCGGATCGAGGCGCGCGCCGCCGCGCGCGGCGCGCGCGCGCTGCGCCTGTGGTCGAGCGCCGGGGCCGCATGGCGCCTGGCGTTGCTCGCGCGCGCGGGCTACGCCGTGGTGCGCTCGTTTCGCCGCATGGAGCTCGTCCTCGACGGCCCGCCGCCGCCCCCGGCGTGGCCCGCCGGGATCGTGCCCGCGTTGTTCGATCCGGGGCGCGACCTGCCGGCCGCGCACGCGGCGTTCGAGGAGGCGTTCGCGGGGCACTTCGGGTTCAGCCCCATGCCGCTCGAGGCGTGGCGGCGCGAGATGGCCGGCGTGGCGCGCTTCGACCCGTCGCTGTGGCTGCTCGCGCGCGACGGCGCCGAGATCGCGGGGCTCGCGATCGCTTACGACCAGGACGACCTCGGCTGGGTGCGCGTCCTCGCGGTGCGCCCGGCATGGCGCGGCCGCGGGCTGGGCCGCGCGCTGCTCCAGGCGTGCTTCGGACGGTTCGTCGCGCGCGGCCGCGCGCGCGTCGGACTGGGCGTGGACGCGGACAACGCGCACGGCGCCGTGCGGCTCTACGAGGCGGCCGGCATGCGGGCGACGCGCACCTACCTGTGCCACGAGCGCGCGCCGCGCGCGCGGGCGTGACGGCGGTCGCGTCCCGCCCGCCGCGCTGCGCTCAGGCACTCCACATGGACGCCTCGAAGCCGGGGTCCGGCACAGTGAAGCGCAGCAGGTCGGTGCCCGGCAGGTTCTCGTACGGATCGCCGTCCTCGAGCAGCTGGACCAGCATCTCAACCGACGTTCCCGGTTCCAGCCCCAGGCTCGCGAACGGCACGCCCAGCTCGAGCACGCTGCCGATCACGCACGCCGCGCCGTCCACGGGCCTCCCGGCGGCGGCTCCGGCGTCCTCGCGCACCTCGCGCGCGCCGGGCTCGAGTCCGTCCACGCGCAGCCGGAGCGGGCGCGGCGCCAGCATTTCGAGGGCGAGCGCGAAACGCGCCCCGGGCGGCGCCGGCGTCGCGAAGTCGAGCCGCAGGTAGAAGCGCTCGAGATCGAAGCCGAAGTAGAGGTCCTTTCCGAGGCTCGGACCGCGGTGCATGGAGCCGCCCGCCACGCCGAGGCGATGGCGGCCGGCCGCGTGCCATTCGTAGAACTGGGTGCGCCGGCCGTCGATGACCGGCCGCACGAGCCCGATGGGCCTGACCGCCAGCCCCGGCTCGCGGCCGAACTGCAGCACGGGCACCTGGAGCCAGCCGGGCACGGGCCTGCCCAGGGCTTCATGCACCGCTTGAAGGTGTTCCCGGAAGATTCTGTCAAATAGCGACTTCTCGGTGGTGAAATGATCGTCGCCGTACCACCAGAACCAGTCGGATCCCTCGGCCGCCAGCAGGTGCTCCCAGGCACGCGGGTGCATCTTCGGCGGCCCCTCCTCCACCAGAGCGCGGCGCGTCCGACTCAAGAGGTCCCAGGCTCGGTTCTTCTCCGGGTGCCCGATCCAGATGTGGAAGTCGGCGTCGATCCAGGAGCCGCTGTGCAGCACGCTCAGCGCCGGCGGCGCGGGGTGGCGTTCGAGCACCTCGGACGGCGTGCGCGTGCGGATGTCGCCCGCGCCCGCGAGCGCGGCGTACAGCGCGTCGAGGAATGGTCCGCCGTCATCGGCGTAGTGTTCCCAGCAGTTCTCCCCGTCGAGAATGACGCACACCACCGGCACGCCCTCGTGCGGGTGCTCGCGCGCCACACGCCGCACGCGGCCGAGAAAGTCGGCCACCGCCTCCTCCGCGCTCCAGTGGTGGTAGACGAAACCGATGCGATCCGACAGTTCCCGGTCGCGGAAGAACAGGGCGAGGTCGCCGGCCGGCGTCTCGATGCGCCACGGCCGGTACAGCATCTCGCGGCGGCGCGCGCCGGGCGGCAGCGAGTGCCACAGCACGCCCTCGTCGGTCGCGATCCAGCGCACGCCGGCCGCGGCGTAGAGCGCCGCCGCCTCCGGGCTCACCGCGCCCTCGGGGGGCCACATGCCGCGCGGCCGCGCGCCGAAGGCGCGGGCGTGGCGCTCGAGGCCGCGCTCGATCTGAAGCCGCGCGTCCTCGGGCGCGCGCAGCGGCTCGCCCGGGAGCCGGACGTCGGGCTGTGCGCGCCGCGCCGATTCGGGGTCCACGAGCAGCGGCACGATCGGGTGGTAATAGGGCGATTCGACGAGTTCGATCTGGCCGCGCTCCGCAAGCCGCCGGTACGCCGGCAACACCTCCCCGAGCAGTCGCCGGTGGAGGGCGAGCAGCCCGTCGCGCTGCGCCACCGTGAAGTCCCCCCCGCGCGCGATCGCGGCGGCGGCCTCCGGCTCGCCGTGCAGCATGGGATCGAGCCATGCCAGCAGGAACCACGTCACGAGCGCGACGAGCTCCGCGTCGGTCGGCCCCGGCGGCGCCCCCGGCCCGCGGCGCGCAGCGCGGCCGGCGCGCGCCACGAGCTGCGCGTAGCGCGGCCAGCGCTCCAGCGCCCACGGCGGCGCCATCGCGCAGCGACGCGCCAGGTCGGCGCGCTCCTCGGCGGACAGCTCCGCCGGGGCCCGCGCCGCGAGCTCGAAGAACACGTCGCCGCCGCCCGCCGCGGCGTGCTCGATCTGGTCGAGCAGCGAGGGCACGAAGTTGAAGGCCGCGCGCACCGCGGGGTGGCGCTCGAGGCGGAGCGCCATGTCGAGGTAATCCTTGGTCGCGTGCAGCCGCACCCACGGCATGAGCGACCGCCCCTCGCGCGGACTGCGGTAGTCGGGCTGGTGATGGTGCCAGAGGAAGACCAGCTCGACCGGTGGTCCCTCGTCGTGACTCATCGGCGCTCCGTGCGGCGCGCGTCCCTGCGCCCCGTCGCGCGGGGCGCCGGCGCCGGGGTCGGGCGCGCGCGCGGCTAGCGGGCCTTGAGCTCCGCGAGGTGGATGCGCGCGGTCGCCGCGTAGGTGGTTTCGCCGAACTCGTCCACGAGGCGCTGCAGGCGCTTGACCGCCTCGTCCTTGCGGCCGAGCGCGAGGTGGCAGCGGGCGGCGGCGGCCAGGAACTCCGCCGAGGACTCGCGGTCGAACGTGCCGACCAGCCGCTCGTAGAGCTCCGCGGCCGCCTGCGGCTGCCCCGCGCTCTCGAGCGCGTAGGCGTGGCTGCGGCGCACGGCGTCGGCGAGCGGGCCGCTCTTCACGCGCGCCAGGTAACGCCCGTACTCGTCGGCGGCGGTCCTGAAGTCGCCGCTCCAGAAGGCGTTGTCACCGGCCAGCCGGTGCGCGTCCGTGCCGCTCGGCGTCGAGCCGTACTGCTCGTAAACCTGCCTCGAGATCTCGAGCGAGCGCGCGTAGTCGCCCTGCCAGAACAGAACGTTGGCCTCGGCGAGGCGCCCGGCGGCCTCGTTCTCGGAGGACGCGCGCGCGCGCAGTGTGAAGAACGCGATCGCCGCCACCGCCACGACGACGCCCACCGACGCCAGCACGATCGTCTGGTAGCGCGCCCAGAAGCCCGTGACGCGGTCCAGCAACTCGGCGCCCGGGTCCTCGAGGCGCGCCCTGCTCTGCGACTCCAAGTTCAAGTGCTACCTCCGTTTACGAAGATCATGTGCGGCGCCGCAAGAAGCGGGCGGTCGTCGCGAGCGGCCGGAACGTTAGACTCCCCCGCCGCCGAGGTCAAGCCGGGGCGCAGCGCACGCACGCGACGCTGCCGCGCACCCGCACCAGCATCTCTGCCGGGTGGCCGCACGTCGGGCACGGCGGCAGCGCGGGCCGGCCGCGCGCCACGTCCACGCGGCTCGTGAGGCGCACGTGCACCGCGCCGGTGCGCAGCTCCTGTTCGAGGTCCGCCACCGGCCACGACCATTCGCACACCCCCCACACGCGGATCTCCGAGCGGATCGCCCAGCGCTGACGAACCTCGGCGGCGCGCCGCTCCCACTCCAGCTTGAGCGAGGTGGCATCCCCCTGGTGGTCCACATCGGACTCCTCCGCGGCGCCCGTGCGCCGGCGCAGGCGCTCCTCCTCCTCCTCGATGCGCGCCGAGAAGAACGCGCCGAGCCGGTCCAGCTCGTCGTCGCGCCGGGCCGACAGCGCGCGCTCCCACTCCGCCTCGCGCTCCGCGACCAGCGCCTCGAGGTGGCGGCGCGCCTCCTCCCACATCGCCCGCCGCGCCTCGGGGCCGGTGTCTCCGGGAAGGTGCGACAGCCCCTCGCGCGCCCGCACCTCGGACAGGTCCACGCCCTCGGCGCGCTCGGCGAGCGCGCCGTGCGGCCCGCTCACCACCACCCACTGCTCCTGCAGCGGCAGACCGCCCCAGCGCGTGAGCACCGCATGCACGGCGAGCCGCCGCTCGTAGCGCACCGGGCCGAGGCGCGGCGGGCCCCAGGTCAGGCCGCGCACGCGGACCACCGAGGCAATGCCCTCCGCCGGCGCCCCGGGCACCTGCGGCAGCGCGGTGCGGCGCGTGCACACCGGTTCGTCGAGCGCCGCGTCGAGCAGCTTGCGGCCGGCGCCGCTGCCGGGGGCCGTGTACCACGCCCCGCGCGGCAGCGTCGGGCGCTGCGGGTCGAACACGAGCCGCACGCGCTGCCGGCGCCAGCGCTTCTGCAACGACGGGGCAAGCTCGACCTCCCAGTCGCCGCGCGCCGCGGGCCGGATGACGCTCCCCTCGGTCTCGAGCCAGTGCCCGACGAACGCGCGCCACTCGGGCGGCAGCGTCGCCGCCACCGCGCCGGGCGTGGGCGGCGCGGCGGCGCGCGCCCCGCCGCGGCGACGGGCGCCGGCGACCTCCGCGGGGGCGCCGCGGCGGGCGCGGGCCGCGCTCACCGGCCCTTCTCCCCCGCCCGGTCCACAAGCGCGCGCGCCACCGGCGCCGCGGCCGCGGCGACCGGCTCGGCCGCCTCCGCCGCCGTGCGCGCCTCGGAACCGCGCGGCTCGCCGCCGCGCGCCGGCTGGAACAGCCAGCTCTGGCGGTCCTTCTGCTGCTGGTACATGCGCCGCGCCACCATGAGGTGCTGGGCGAGCTCGGCGAAGCGCCGCTTGCGGGCGCGGGGCGTGCCGGCCTCGACCCAGCGGCGGAAGACCTCGTCCTCGAACGAGCCGTGGAGCTGCCACGTGCCGAGGATCTCCTCCATCTCGCCGACGACCAGTTCGAACATGCGGATCTTCTTGTCGAGGATCTCGAGCACGTAAGCCTCGATCGTGCCGCGCGCGGCGAGGTTGACGACCTTGACCGGGTGCTCCTGCCCGAGCCGGTGGACGCGCCCGATGCGCTGCTCGACGCGCATCGGGTTCCACGGCAGATCGTAGTTGATGACGTTGCGGCAGAACTGCAGATTGCGGCCCTCTCCGCCCGCCTCGGTGCTGACGAGCACCGATGCGTGGTGACGAAAACGGTCGAGCGCCTCCTCCTTCTCACGCCAGCCCAGCTCGCCGTGGAACACCTCGGGCTCGATCCCGGCGGCGCGCAGCGCCTCGACGATGGCGTCCTGCGTGGTGCGGAACTGGGTGAACACGATCGCCTTCTCGCCGCTCAAACGGTCGAGGGCGCGCAGCAGCGTGCGCACCTTGCTCGGCACGCGCGTGACCTCGCGCGCGCGCGCCGCCAGCGCCCGCAGCCGTTTCGGGTCGAGCCCGTCGGGGCTTTCGCTCAGGCGCTCGAGCGTCGAGGCCGCCGCCGCCCACGACGAGCCCATCTCCTTTTGCAGCACCATGAGGGTGAAGTAGTGCGGGCGCCCCGGCATGCCCGCGTCGCCGTGCACGGCGTCGGCGACGAACTCACTGATCTGGCGGTACAGGGCGCGCTCGGCCGGCGTCTGCGCCACCCACACCGTCTCGACGCGGCGCGGCGGAAACATGAGGTTGGTGTCCGCGCGCCGCGTGCGGATCATGACCGTCTCGAGCAGGTGCCGCAGGCGCGGCGTGTTGCGCGGCGTGCGCTTGTCGTGGCCGCTCAGAAAGTCGCGCCGGAACTGGGCGAAGGTGCCGACCGAGCCGGGCCGCACCAGCGTGGCGAGGTTGTACAGCTCGCGCATGTCGTTCTGCACCGGGGTCGCCGTCAGGAGCAGCAGGTAGCGCGGACCGAGGTCGTTCACGAACTTCCAGCCGAGCGTCAGGTGGTTGCGCAGGCGGTGCGCCTCGTCCACCACCACGATGTCGTAGTTCGCCCCGCGCACGCGCCGACGGTGACGCTCGTGGCGCGCCGTCTCGAGCGACGAGATGATGAACGGATGGCGCCCCCACTGCCCGGCCGGGCCGCGCGACACGACGAAGTCGAGCTCGAACTTCTCCCACAGCTCGGCGCGCCACTGCTCGCACAGCGACGCCGGCACGAGCACGAGCGCGGTGCGCACCGCGCCGCGCAGGATGTACTCCTTGAGCACGATGCCGGCTTCGATGGTCTTGCCGAGGCCGACCTCGTCGGCCAGGATCGCGCGTCCGTTGAGGTCGCGCAGCACCTTGACGCAGGCCTCGATCTGGTGCGGGAAGCGCTCGACCCCGCGCAGCGAGTCGAGCGACACGAGCCGCCCCGTGCCGGCCCATCCCGCCCAGCGCTCCGACTCGGCGCGCAGCGCGAAGCGCGTCGGCCCGGCGACCTCGCCCGCGACCCAGCGCGCGATCGCGCGCTCGCTCTGCGGGTGCCAGCGGCGGTCCGGCGCCGGCGCCCCGGCCGCCGGGCCCCGGGCACGCGCCCCGGGGTCCGACGCCGCCGCCGGGGCGCCGTGTCCGTCCACGACCTCCCACGCGCGCCCGGCCGACAGGCGGCGCAGTTGCCCGTCGAACACCACCTCCAGCACCTCGCGCCCGCGGTCGGTGTGGACCTCGACGACGAGCCCCTCCCCGAACTGCGGATGGCGCAGGCGCTGCCCCACCTGATAGCGCGTCTCGGTCAATTCCACAGGTCGAACTCCACGAAGGGCTCGGGGACGTGAACCTCGGGCGTGCCGGCGGCCCGCAGCGCGGCGGCCAGCGCCTCTGCGGGCCCGGGCTCGCCGTGCACGAGGAACACCCGGCGCGGCGCCGGGTCGAGGCGACCGACCCACGCCTGCAGCTCGTCGCGGTCGGCGTGGGCGCTGAAGCCGTCAAGCGCCGCAATCTCGGCCGCGCGGCGCACCGGCTCGCCGAAGATGTTGACCGTCTCGGCCCCGTCGCGCAGGCGGCGCCCGAGCGTGCCGTCGCCCTGGTAGCCGACGAACAGCACCGTGTTGCGCGGGTTGCCGAGGCCGTGCTGCAGGTGGTGCAGGATGCGCCCGCCTTCGCACATGCCCGAGGCGGCGACGATGATGCACGGCTCGCGGCGGTCGTTGAGGGCCTTCGACTCCTCGGCGCTGCCCACGTAGCGCAGGCGGTGGAACCCGAACGGCGCGCCGTCCCCGCGTTCGAAGAGATCGCGCGTCTCGCGGTCGAAGCACTCCGGGTGGCGCCGAAACACCGCCGTCGCCTCGCGCGCCATGGGACTGTCCACGAAGATCGGCACCCCGGGCACCGCGTTGCGCTCCATGAGGTCGTGCAGGGTGGCGACCAGCTCCTGCGTGCGGCCCACCGCGAACGCCGGCACGAGCAGGCGGCCGCCGCGCGCCAGCGTGCGTCCCGCGATCTCCGCCAGCGCGCGCTCGGTGTCCGCCGCGTCCGGGTGGCGGCGGTCGCCGTAGGTGCTCTCGAGCACCAGCGCGTCCACCCCGGGGTGCGTCTCGGGGTCGCGCAGGATGCGGCGCCCCGGGCGGCCGAGGTCGCCGCTCATGCCGAGCCGGAAGGTGCGCCCGTTGCGTCGGAACGTCAGCACGGTGAGCGCCGAGCCGAGGATGTGGCCGGCGTCCCAGTACTCGGCGCTCACGTCGTCGGCCAGCGCCCACGGCGCGTGGTAGTCGTGGGTCACGATGCGCTCGAGCGTGGCGTCCACGTCGGCCATCGTGTAGAGGGGCCGGCGCTGCGGGCGACCGTGCTCGCGGTTGCGGCGGTTGACGTGCTCGAGGTCGCGCTCCATGAGGAAGGCGCTGTCCGGGAGCATGACGCGCGCCAGGTCGGCGGTCGCCGGGGTGGCGTGCACGTCCCCGCGGTAGCCCTGCGCCACGAGCGTCGGCAGGTTGCCGGTGTGGTCGAGGTGGGCGTGCGACACGACCACGCCGTCGAGGTCGGCGGGCGCGAAGCGAAACGTGCGGTTGATGCGCTCCGCCTCGTCGCGGTGGCCCTGATAGAGCCCGCAGTCGAACAGCCACTGTCGCCCGCCGAAACGGATCACGTGCCGCGAGCCCGTCACCGTGCGGGCCGCGCCGTGAAACGAGATGCCGAGGGTGGCGGGCATCAGTAGGCCGCGTAGAAGATCAGTCCCGCCGACACCTGCACGTCGTGATTCGTGCGGTCGCGGTGAAAGATCGCGTGGTAGCGGGTGCTGAGGTCCACGGCCCAGCTCTGCCAGAAGAAGTACTCGACGCCGGCGCCCGCGCTCACGAGGAAGCCGTCCCCGGCCCCGCGCCCGCTCACCCGCGTGGTGCCGTCGTCGAGCTTCTGGGTGGCCTGGGCGAGCCCGAGGCCGGCGCTCAGGTAGCGCGGCGTGCGCGTGCGCGTGCCGAACATCTGGTAGACGTCGAACGTCGCGGTCTGGAGCGTGAGCGTCTCGGGGAACACCCGACCGCCCCCGGAGGTGTCGGGCTTCACGCCGCTGCGCGCCTCGAAGCCCTGACGCTCGAACGACAGGCCGAGGCCGCGCTCGAAGCGCATGCGGTAGCGCGCGCGGAACGAGATCCCGGCCCCGGCGCCGAAGTCCTCGCCGAAGTCCCCGCGCTTCATGAGCGCACCGAACTGGCCCTGCGCGCCGAAGCCCACCTGTCCCGGGCGCGGCAGCGTGATGGTGGCGGCGCCCGACGGCGCGGCGCCGGCCAGCGCGAGCACCAGCGCGGCGGCGGCGGTTCCCTGGCGACGGTTCATGGCGTCTCCTGTGGTGGCCCCGGTCAGGCCCGCGGGTGGAAGGTGCGATGCACCTCCCGGAGGTAGGCCCGGTCCACGTGGGTGTAGATGGACGTCGTCGTGACCGACGCGTGGCCCAGCAGCTCCTGGACGACGCGCAGATCGGCGCCGCCCTGCAGCAGGTGCGTCGCGAACGAGTGGCGCAGCGCGTGCGGGTGCACGCGGCGGACGATGCCGGCCGCGCGCGCCGCGGCGCGCAGGATCTTCCAGAAGCCCATCGCCGACAGCGGCCGGCCGAAGCGGTTGACGAACAACGCGTCATGGCGCGCCGCGCGCACCAGGACCGGCCGCCCGCGCTCGAGCCAGCGCGCCAGCCACCCCGCCGCCTCGCGGCCGAACGGCACGACGCGCGACCGACCGCCCTTGCCGGTCACCGTGACGACGCGCTCGCCGAGGTCGAGCGCGCTGCGCTGCAGCCCGATCGCCTCCGACACGCGCAGCCCCGAGGCGTAGGTCAGCTCGAGCATGGCGCGCGTGCGCAGCGCCAGCGGGTCTGCCCCATCCACGCCCTCGAGCAGCGCCGCGATCTCCTCCGGCGCGAGCACGGTCGGCAGGCGGCGCTCGCCGCGCACCGGCGGCAGCTCGAACGTCGCGCCGCCCGGCAGCACGCGCTCCTCGGCGAGGAAGCGGTGAAAGGCGGCGAGCGCCGAGCGGCGCCGCACGAGCGTGGCGCGCGCGCCGCCCGCGCGGTGGAGGTGCGCGAGGTAGCCGTCGAGCATGGCGCGCGTCACTTCGGACCACGCGCCGAGCCCGTGGGCGGCGGCGAACAGCGCGTAGTCGGCGACGTCCCCGCCGTACGCCTCCACCGTGCGCGGACTGAGACGGCGCGCCTTCGCGAGACGGTCGAGCCACGCTTCGACGGCGCCGGCGAGCGGCGACCGCGCGAGGCGCGCGGCGCGCGACGGCGGCCGGCGCGAGGCCGCCGCCCGGGGCGGCGCGGCCAGCGCCGCGCCCCCCGCGCCGCGCCGCGCGCCACGGGCGCTCACGCCGGCCTCCGGCCGGCGCCCGGCGCGCCCGCCAGGTGCTCCGCCACGCGCGCCGCGAGCGCGCGCGGCACGCCGGCGCGCGCCGCGATCTCGTCGGCGGCCGCGCCGCGCAGGGCCTCGACCGAGCCGAACGCCTTGAGCAGCGCCGCGCGGCGCGCCGGCCCCACGCCCGGCACGTGGTCGAGCCCGCTGGCGAGACGCGCGCGCCCGCGCAGCAGCCGGTGGTAATCGAGACCGAAACGGTGCGCCTCGTCGCGCAGGCGCTGCAGCGCGCGCAGCGCCGCGCTGCGGCGCGGCAGGCGCAGCGAGGCGCCGTGCTCCCGCACCACGGTCTCCTCGCGCTTGGCGAGCCCGACGAGCGCCACCGGCTCCGCCGCCACGCGCTCGAGCGCGGCGCGCGCCGCCGCCACCTGCCCGGCGCCGCCGTCCACCACGACGAGGTCCGGGCGCGGCACTTCGCCGGACTCGACGCGCGTCCAGAAGCGTTCGACCGCCTCGCCGATCAGGGCGAAGTCGTCCGGCCCCGGGCGCCGCAGCCGCATGCGGCGGTAGAGCCCCTTGCGCGCCCGGCCGTTCTCGCTCGCCACGACCGCGGCGACGGCGTGCTCGGCGCCCAGGTTCGACACGTCGAAGCACACCATCCGGTGCGGCGGCGCGGCCAGTCCGAGCGCTTTCTGCAGCTCGAGGATCTCGGGCGAGAAACGCGCGCGCCGCCCGGCGGCGCGCGCCGCGGCCTCCTCCAGCGCGAGCGCCGCGTTGCGCTCCGCCATGTCCACCAGCCGGCGCTCACGCCCGCGCCGCGTCACCACCAGTTCGACGCGGCGGCCGGCGCGCGCGGCGAGGGCCTCGCCGAGCACCTCCGCGCCGGCCGGCGCGACCCCGACAACGATGCGGCGCGGCAGCGCGGTGCGCGCGAGGTAGTGCTGGCCGAGGAACGCCGCCAGCACCCCGGCGTCATCGAGGTCGTCGGCGCGGTCGAGGGCGCGCGACTCCTTGCCCACGACGCGACCTTCGCGCAGCAGCAGGATGGCCGCGGCCGCGCGGCGCCCGTGCCGCGCGATGCCGACCACGTCCGTCTCGCGCACGTCGGGCGACACCACCGTCTGGGGCGAGCGCAGCCGCGCGAGCAGGCGGATCTGGTCGCGCACGAGCGCGGCGCGCTCGTAGTCGCGCTCGGCCGCGGCGGCGTCCATCTGGGCGCGCAGACGCGCGGGCAGTTCCGCGTCGCGGCCGGACAGGAACATCAGCAGCCCGTCCACCAGCATCCGGTACGAGGCGGGCGTGACGCCCGCGCGGCGCGTGCACGGGCCCGCGCAGCGGCGGATGTGGTAGTAGAGGCACGGCCGGTCGCGGCGGCGGTGTTCCTCGAAGTCGCGGCACGTGCGGACCGGGAACACGCGGCGGATCTCGCGCAGGGTGCGCCGCAGCAGCTTCACGTCGGTGAAGGGCCCGAGGTAGCGGGCGCCGTCCTCGCGCACCTGGCGTGTGATCGAGAGCCGCGGGTACTCCTCCTGCACGCTGATGCGGACGTAGGGGAAGCTCTTGTCGTCCTTGAGCAGGATGTTGTAGTGGGGACGGTGCTGGCGGATGAGCGTCGCCTCGAGGAGCAGGGCCTCGGCCTCGCTGCGCGTCAGGACCACGTCGAGGTCCGCCGCGCGCTCCACCATCTCGCGCAGGCGCTCGGGCAGGTCGTTTGCGAGATAGGCGCGCACCCGCTGCGCCAGGCTCTTGGCCTTGCCCACGTAGAGCACCCGCCCGTGGGCGTCCTTGAACAGGTAAACCCCCGGCTCGGAGGGGAGATTCTGCGTTTTCTCGCTCAAAACGCTCACGGGCGCCTCCGAGGGGTCTCCCGGGTGTCCGGGAGCAGGGGACACTACACCCCGGCCCCGCGCCCCGCAATGGCCGGCCTGCGATCGCGGCGCCACCGCCCCCCGGCGTCATGACCGGCGCGGCGGCCGCGCGCCGAACGCTTCAGGGAAACGCCGGCCGCGCCCCGGCGGCGCAGCGCTTCGGGGCCGCGCGGGCCGCGCCCGCGCGCCGCGCGGCGCCTTGACGGGGCGCGTCCCGGACCGTACTCTCCCCCGGCTTTTTTCCGTCGCACGCGAACTCCGAGGGAGGATGGAATGCCGCATCACAAGTCCGCCGAAAAGCGGGTCAAGACCAACGAACAGCGCCGCCAGCGCAACGTCGCGGCGAAGTCGCGCCTGCGCCATGCGCTCAAGACCGTGCGCGGCGCCACCACCCGCGCCCAGGCCGAGGCCGCCTACCGCGAGGCGGTGAGCGTGCTCGACCGCACGGCGTCCAAGGGCATTATCAAGCGCGAGACCGCCGACCGTCACAAGGCGCGGCTCGCGCTGTTCTGTCAGAAGCTCCCCTCCTGACCCGGAGGCACGCCGCGATGCGTCTCGCCGCCGTCCTCGTCGCGGCCGCGACGCTGATCGCGCACGGAGTCCCGGCCGCCCGCGCCGAGGCGCAGGCGGCCTCGCCGTTTCCGGACGTGCCGTTGCCCGAGCCGCCGCGCGTCTCGCACGCGTGGGCCTACGTCACGCTCGCCGGCGGGGTGACGCTGGTGGGGCTCTCCTACGCGCTGTCCGACCGCGCCAACGCGCGCTACGAGGCCTACCTGCGCTCGACAGAGCCGGAGCGCATGGACGACCTGTACGACGAGACGGTCGCGCTCGATCGCTGGTCCACCGCCACGCTCGTGAGCGGGGAGGCGCTGGTGCTGACCGGGCTCTATCTGCGATTTCTGCGGCGACCGCCCGCGGCGCGCGTGGCGCTCGAGCCGTTTCCCGGCGGATGCGCGCTGTCGTTGCGTTTCTGATCGCGGTCCTCGCGCTCGCCGGCTGCGGGCGGCGCGAGCGTTCGAACCCGTTCGACCCGGCGAACCCGACCACGCGCGGCATCCCGGCCGGCTTCGCGGCGATCGCCGGCCGCGGCGCCGTCGAATTGCGCTGGGCCCCCTCGAGCCTCCCCGGAGACGTCGGGTTCCAGCTCTTCCGGCGCCGCGCGGGCGAGTCCGAGTACCGCGCCGTGACCGGCGTGCTCGCGGGCGACAGCGAAGGTCTCGTGGACGTGCCCCTCGCCGATGGCGTGCTGCACGAGTACCGCCTGTACCACGTGCTGTCGGGCGCGGTGACCGGCCTGCCCGCCGAGGACCGCGCCACGCCGGGACCACGGCGCCCGTGGGTGGCGGACTTCCTCGCGCGCACCGTGAGCCGGTTGTCGAACGATGGCCGGCGCGTGGCCGAGGTGCGCGCCGGCTTCCTCGGGCCCACGGCGCTCGCCGTCGGGCGCGGCAACCGCCGCGTGTGGATCGCCGACACCTGGCAGGGACGCGTGACCGGCCTCGACCCGGACGGCGTGGTGCGCGTCACGCTCGCCTCGTTCACCGAGCCGGTGGCGGTGGCCGCCGACCCCTCGCGCGACGACCTGTGGGTGTGCGATCAGGCGCGCGACGCCGTTTACCACTTCACGCTGCAGGGCGCTCCCAAGTCGCCCGTCGCCCTTGGCCCGATCGACGCGCCGCTCGACGTGGCGGTGGATCCCGCCCGCGGCACGCTGTGGGTGTGCGAACGCGGCGGCAACCGCGTGCGGCTCTTCAGCGTCGCGGGCGCGCCGCTCGCGGCGCCGGCGCTCGCCGCGCCCTCGCGCGTGGCGGTGGACTCGGCGACGGGCGACGCGTGGGTCACTTCGTTTGAAGGGGGGCGCGCGGTGCGCTACGACGCCTCCGGCACGGCGCGCGACACGGTGGCCTTCGCCGGCCCGATCGGCGTGGCGGTGGACGCCCGCGAGGGGCGCATCTGGATCGCCGACGCGCGCGCCGGGGCGCTCGTCGCGCTGCGGCGCGGCGGCGCCGAGGAGTTTCGCGTGACCGGCCTGCCGCGCGTCGAGGGGCTCGCGCTCGACCCGCTGAGCGCCGAGTGCTGGGCGACGGTGCCGGGGCTCGGCCAGGTGGTGCGCGTGGCGCCGCCCGGCGCGGTGGTCGAACGCGGCGGCGGCTTCACCGATCCCGCCGGAATCGCGATCGACCCCGGTCCGTGAGGGCGCGTCAATACAGGAAGCCGATCGCGAACTGCGTGCGCGGACGCAGCGACAGCGTGGCGAAGTCGCGCGTGACCCACGCGTAGTTCCAGCGGATCGCAGGGAAGTAGCCGCCGCCGATGAAGGCGCCGACCCCGAGCGAGCCGAGGCGCTCGACCTCGCGGCCGTTCCACGCCCACGCGGCGTCGCCGAACGCGGCGGCGTTCACGGTCGGGAACGCCCACGGCGTCGGGATGGCGAAGGTCAGCCCGCGCAGCACCGGGAAGCGCAGCTCCTGCTGAACGAGCAGCGTCTGCTCGCCGGCGAGCGCGCGCCGGTCGAAGCCGCGCAGGCTGGTGAAACCGCCGAGGTAGAAGGTCTGGGCGTCGCGCCCGAGGCTCGCCTGGCCCTGCACGCGCGTCGCCGACACCAGCCCGCTCCACGGCATGCGGTAGACACGCAGCTCGGACAGCAGCGTGCCGTAGTCGCCCTCCCCCGATGTCAGGTCGCGCGTCACGCCCGCCGCGAGCAGCACGCGCGAGCCGGCGCTCGGACCGAGCGCGGTCCAGCGCGCGTTGTCGTGGGTCACCGACAGCACGTTCGAGATCAGGTCCACGCTGCGGATGCGTCCGTCGCGCAGGCGGTGCTGCGAGGCGTGGCGCGCCACGACCGAACCCTCGACGCGCAGGAACTTGCTGAACGGATAGCTGGCGAGCACCAGCACGCCCGAGCGCTTCTCGCGCCGGATGACATCGATGTCGGCGTCGTAGGTCTGGGTGAGCCGGAAGGTGCCGATGCCGTAGTTGAGCCGCCGCGACTGGTTGACGTAGGTCAGGCTGCCCTCGAAACCGTCCCAGAAGTCGCCGAAGCGCTCCGAGTCGTTGGACAGGTAGATGTACAGCGCCTCGTTGCCAAGCACGTCGCTGAGCGCCACCTGGCCCCCGCCCACGCCGCCCACGCCGGGATCGATGGCGAAGCCGTTCTGCACCAGATCGAGCCCCAGCTGGCGCTGGTAGCGCTGCGGCGCTCCCTCAAAGGCGGCCACCGGCAGCGCCGGCGCGCGCTCCACGTCGCCCTCGGTCTCGGCCCGCAGGGTGTCCGGGTCGAAGGCGAGGGCATAGGTGTGGAACGTGATCGCGCTCTGCGCGGTGAAGAGCAGCCCGCGGCCGTCCGGCAGCCAGTCCGGGTCCGAGGCCGGGCCGAGCAGGCGCGTGACGCGACGCGCCTCGCGCGACGGCTCCGCCGACCGCACCCACAGGTCGCTCGTGCCGCCGCGCGTCGAGCGGAACGCGATCCAGCGCCCGTCCGGCGAGTAGGCGGGCTGTCGGTCGTCGCCGCGCATCGGGTCGCCGAGCGCCTCGACCGCGCCGGTCTCGAGCGACAGGCGAAACAGGCTGTAGCGCCCGCCGCGGTCGGCGCGGTCGGAGGCGAAGGTCACCCAGCGCCCGTCGGGCGAGACATCGGGCTCGACGTCGTCAAACGCGTCGTGCGTGAGCCGCTCGAGTCGTATGCGGTCGCCGTCCCAGCGTGCGCGGTACAGGTCCTTGCGCCCGCCGTAGTCCATGCCCGAGAACACCACCGCGCGCGCGCCGGGCGCGAGGCTCGGGTCGTTGATCGCGACCAGCGTCGGGAACTCGAGGCGGCGCTCGACGCGGCGCGTGCGCGCGTCGAGCAGGTACAGGGCGTCGCGTCCCCCGCGCTTCGACGAGAACGCCACCAGCCCCTCGGGCGAGGCATCGGGGCGGTTCTGGAACAGGTGGAGCGACTCGAACTGCGGCGACTGCCCGCCGCGCAGCAGGCGCACCACGCGCCGGCGCCCGTCGCGGCCCGGCTCGCTCAGCATGAGGTCGGTGCCCTGCACCCCGGCCGTGAAGTACACGAAGCGCGCCAGACTGTCGGGCCCCGGCGGTCCGGGCAGCGCGCGCGGGCCGAGGTTGAAGCGTCCGCTGCGCGTCAGACGCAGGGCGACGTCGTCGGGCCGCGCGTGGTCCGCGACCGCCGGGTACCAGCGCCGCCGCACCTCCTGGAACCACGCTTCGTCCACCTCCGCGAGCGGCACGCCGAACGTGATGTGGAACACGGTTTCGAAGTCGTCGGCGCGCCACCACTGGTCGAGCAGGTCGAACACCCTGTCGGGCCCGAAGCGCCGCGCGAGGTAGAGCAGGAAGTCATGGCCCTCCTTGTACATGAGCACGGTGCCGTAGATCGGCTCGCTGCGCGTCACCGGCCACGCGTTGCCCGACGTCGCCGCGTCGCGCATCAGCCCCTCGGACTCCTCGTCCCAGCCGGTGGCGACGTACTCCGCCAGCCCCTCGATGAACCACAGCGGCGGCAGGTAGCTCTGGCTGCGGCGGTGCTCGCGCGTGACGCGCGCCAGCTTCTCGAGCATGTAGGCGTGCGCCAGCTCGTGGCGCGTGACCCAGCGCAGCCGCGCCCACGAGCCGGTGTGCGGGATGAGCACGCGGCCCTTGATGAGCTCGGTGAGGCCGCCGGTGCCCTCCGAGATGAGGCCGGCGGCGGCGTTCGTCTGCTGGAAGAGGTGGTGGTGCGAGTAGAGCAGCACCGGCACGCGGCGCTTCGGCTCGATCCGGAAGCGCGCGTCGAACTCGACGCACACGCTCTCGGCGAACACCGCGAGGCGGCGCGCGAGGCTCTCCTCCTCCGCGTAGTAGTGGAGCCGGACGTGGGGGGTCTCGAGCACCGCCCACTCGAGGGCGTCGTACTGGACCTTGTTCTTGCCAAACCCCTGCGCCGCCGCCGGCGCGGCCGCGAGCAGGCCCAGCAGGATCAGGACGGCGGCCCGCCGGCGGTGTCGCATCAAGTCTCCCGGGGGAGGATCGCAGGGTCTATGCGCGTTGCGGCCCGCCCAGCACGGCGTCGAGAGTATAGAGCCCCGGAGGCGCCGTGGCGACGAAGCGCGCCGCGGCCAGCGCGCCGTGCGCGAAGGCCGCGCGGTCCGACGCCACGTGCCTGAGCTCGATCCATTCGCCCTCCCCGGCGAGCAGCACCTCGTGGTCCCCGACCCAGGACCCGCCTCGCACCGCGTGCACGCCGATCTCCGCCGCCGCTCGCGCGCCGACGCGACCGTGACGGCCGTAGATGAACGCGTCCTCGCCGAGTCCGCGCCGGGCGGCGGCCTCGCGCGCCAGCGCCAGCGCCGTGCCCGACGGACTGTCCAGCTTGCGACGGTGGTGGCGTTCGACGATCTCCACGTCCCACGCCGCCGGCAGCGCGTCGAGCGCCGCGGCCAGCGCGCGCCGCAGGGCCGCGATCCCGAGGCTGAAGTTGGCGGCGCGCAACACCGCGACGCGCGCCGCAGCCTCCCGCACGGCCGCCTCCTCGGCGGCCGTGAGCCCGGTGGTCCCGGACACGAGCGCCGCCCCGCGCGCCGCGCACGCGCGCGCCGCCGCCGCCGCTCCCTCCGGGCTCGAGAATTCAACCACCACGTCGCCCCGCTCGAGACACTCCTCGAGCGTTGCGCTCCATACCCCGGAGCCCGCCTCCCAGTTCTCGGCGCGGTCCACGCGCGCCTTGACCGTCACGTCGCTCGCTCCGGCGGCGGCCGCCTCCACCGCCCGGCCCATGCGCCCGGCGGCCCCCACCACGACCAGCCGGATCACGCGCGCGCCGCCCCGCCCGCCGCCGCCGGCAGGGCGATGCCGGCGGCCGCGGCCGCCGCCTCGAGCGCGGCGAGCGTCGGCGGCTCCACCGGCACGAGCGGCAGACGCAGCTCGTTCTCGATGAGCCCCATGCGCGCCAGGAGCGCCTTCACCGGCCCCGGGTTGGATTCCACAAACAGCGCCCGGAAGAGCGGTCCGAGGCGCCGGTGCACGGCCTCGGCGTCGGCCATGCGGCCGGCGCGGGCGTGGTCGCACAGCGCGCGCATCGCGGCCGGCGCGACGTTGCCGGCCACCGAGATCACGCCGACCGCCCCGACCGCGATCATCGGCAGCGTCAGCGAGTCGTCGCCCGAGAGCAGCGTCAGCGTGGTCCTGGCGCGCACTGCGCTCGCCTGGTCGAGACTGCCGGACGCCTCCTTGACGGCGACCACGTTCGGCAGGTGCTGGCACTGGGCGAGCACGTCCGCCGTGGTGTTGGTCCCGGTGCGGCCGGGGACGTTGTAGAGGATGAGCGGGAGTCTCGTGGCGCGCGCGACCGCGGTGAAATGCGCGACCTGTCCCCTGGGGGTCGGCTTGTTGTAGTACGGCGTCACGACCATCGCGCCATCGAGCCCCAGCTCCTCGGCCATGCGCGTGAGCGCCACGGAGTCGGTGGTCGCGTTGGTGCCGGTGCCCGCGATGAGCGGGACGCGGCCGCGCACGCGTTCCTTCGCGAACGCCCACAGCCGGCGGCGCTCCTCGACGCTCGTCGTTGCCGCCTCGCCGGTCGAGCCCGAGATCACGAGGCCCTCGGCGCCGCCCTCGATGAGGTGATCGACCAGTCGCGCGGTGGCCTCGAAGTCCACCTCGCCGTGCCGGAACGGCGTCACCATCGCCACGATCATGCCCTGGAACACGACGCCCTCCTTACCGACGCGGCCCCGCCATCACGCGGGGCCCTCGCGCCATTCGCCGCGGAACGCCACCTCGGCCGGTCCGGTGAGGATCACCTCCCACCCGCCGTCGGCCTCCGCGAACTCCACGTCCAGATCGTCGCCGCCCGCGGTGCGCACCCGCACCGGCGACGCCGCGCCGCGTTCCGCCGCCCACAGCGCGACGGCGATGGCGCCGCTGCCGCACGCCGGCGTTTCGCCCTCCACGCCGCGCTCGTACGTGCGCATCGCGACGCGCGACGGTCCGAGCGGCGCCACGAAGTCCACGTTCGTCCCGGCCGGCCCGAACGCCGGGTGATGGCGCAGCGCCGCGCCCCACGCGGCGAGCGGCACCTCGGCGAGGGAGGCCGCCTCGACCACGAAGTGCGGCACGCCGGGGCGGAACGCGCGGCCTTCGAAGGCGCGCCCCGCGGCCTCCACCACCGCCGCCGGCGCGCCCGCCTCGACGCGCCCGAAGCGCAGCGCGATGCGCCCGTCCGCGGCGCGCCGCGCCGACTTGGGCCCGGCGTCGGTGGCGAATGCCACCTCGCCGCCGCGGCCGAGGCCGAGGTCGAGCGCGAAGCGCGCCGCGCAGCGCGCGCCGTTGCCGCAGAACTCGGCGCGCCCGCCGTCGGCGTTGTGGTACGCCATCGCGAAGTCGAGCGCCGGGTGGGCCTCGAGCAGCAGCACGCCGTCGGCCCCCACGCCGCGCCGGCGGTCGCACACGCGCGCCACCCACGGCCCGCGCGGCTCCGGCACGCCGCCGCCGCGCGCGTCCACCACCACGAAGTCGTTGGCGGCGCCGTGCATCTTCACGAACCGGACGATCACGGACCGGAGGGTACGCCGGGCGGGCGCACGAGGACCAGCACCAGCTCCCTGACCTCGGCGGCCGGGGCGAGGTCGAGGATCACCGGCTCGCTCACCGGCTCGCGTCCACGCGTCGGCGCGCGGTTGCGGTCGAGGTCGCGAAACGCCGTCAGGCGCCAGCGCCCGGCCTCGAGCGACAGCGACCAGCCGCCCTGGCCTGCCACCTCGGCCAGCGCGCGCTTCGTCGAGTCGGCCTCCGCCACGGCCATCACGCGCACCGTGCCGAGGGTGTCGGCCAGGGTGTCGAGCACCGCCCCCTCGACGCGCGCCGGCGCGCGCCGGTTCACCATGCGCAGGGTGAGTCCCGAGAGCGCCGGGCGCTCGGCGGTCAGCTCGATCACGGTGTCGGCGGGGGTCAGGATGTCGGCCGCCGGCTCGAACGAGCGGTTGGCGTTGAGGTCGGCGAAGCCCCACACGCGGTAGCGCCCGGGCGCGGCGAGCCCGACGATCTCGAAGCGGCCCTTGGCGTCGGCGAAGCCGATCGCGTCGAAGTCGCGCGCCGTGCTGTCGGGCGCGCGCCCGGCGGCCGCGTCGTACACCCACAGGTAGGTGCCGGCGGCGTCGAAGCCGCGCGCCTCGACCGTGCCCGACAGCACCCCGGCCGGAAACGCCGGCGCGGTCGTGAACGCCACCGTGCCGCCCGTGCCCATGGCGTTGCCGTGGCGGTCGCGCGCGGTGCCGCCCACGAACACGATGTAGGTCTGGTCGGCCTGCAGCGATTCGGCGAGCACGAGCGTGAGCGTGCGCCCGCTCCAGCGCCGCTGGCGGATCTCGACGCGCGGCGCGAGGGACACCGCCTCGCCCGTCGAGCGCGGCTCCATGCCCTCGCTGAAGGTGAGCGCGATGCGCGCGCCGCGCGGCACCCCGGCGGCGCCCGAGTCCGGCCACGCGCCCACCAGCCGTGGCGGCTCGAGGTCGGGCGGACCACCCGAGGGCGGCGCCTTCTTGGCGCACCCCGCCGCGGCGAGCGCGGCCAGTCCCAGCCCGGCGAGCGCGGGCCCAAGGACGCGCGCGGGGCGGCGTGCCGGCGCGCGCACCCTCACGCCCTCGGGTGCGCCTGCGCGTACGCCTTCTTGAGGCGCGCGCGCGACACGTGGGTGTAAACCTCGGTGCTGGCCAGCGAGCGGTGACCGAGCAGCTCCTGAATGGCGCGCAGGTCGGCGCCGGCGTCGAGCATGTGCGTGGCGAACGAATGGCGCAGCGCGTGCGGCGTGACGCCGAGGCCGCGCGCCGCCTGCCCGAGGCGCGCGCGCACCACGCGCTGCACGGTGCGCGGCGAGAGCCGCCCGCCGCGCGGGTTGACGAACACCGGCGCGTCGGGCGCGGCCGCCGGCCGGCCGGCGAGCAGCGCGGCGAGCGCGGCGAGCGCGGCGCGTCCGACCGGCACGATGCGCTCGCGGCGCCCCTTGCCGCGCACCCGCAGCAGGCCGCCGGTGGCGTCCACGTCACCGCGGTTGAGCCCGGTGAGTTCGGACACGCGCAGGCCCGAGGCGTACGCCAGCTCGAGCAGGGCGCGGTCGCGCACCGCGCGCGCGTCGCCGCCGGTGAGCCCGTCGAGGGCCGCCTCGAGATCGTGTCGGGGCAGCGCGCGCGGCAGGCGGCGCGCGGCGCGCGGGAACTCGATCGCGCGCGCCGGGTCCTCGGGGAGCACGCCGCGCTGCACGCAGTAGCGTCCGAAGCTGCGCCACGCGGCGAGCGCGCGCGCCGCGGTGCGCGCCGAGCGGCGCTGCAGGTAGAGGCCGCGCAGCGTCGAGACCAGCAGCTCCCGCGTCCAGCGCGACGGCGGGCACGCGGCCCCGGGGCCGGCGGCGCGGTCGAGGGCGCGCGTCACGTCGCGGCGGTAGGCCGCGATCGTGTGCGGCGAAGCGCGCCGCTGCGCGGCGAGCTCGCTCAGGAATCCCTCGAGCGCGTCACGCACCCGACTCGTCCGACGGAAACGACATGCGGCAGGTCAGGCAGCGCAGGCTCGCCCCCTTCTTCGTCTCCTTGCGGACGAGGAAGGCGGCGCCGCAGTTCGGACACGGCCGCGCCACCGGGCGGTCCCAGGCGGCGAAGTCGCACGCCGGATAGCGCGTGCACGAAAAGAACACCTTGCCGCGCTTGCTGCGCTTCTCGACGATCTCCCCCTCGCCGCACTTCGGGCACTTGATGCCGAGCGTCACGCGCCGCGTGTAGCGACACTCGGGGTAGCGGGCGCACGAGATGAAGCGCCCGTAGGGACCGGTGCGGACGACGAGCGCGGACCCGCACGTCTCGCACGTGCCCTCGACCGGCTGCGGCATCTCCTGCTCCTCGACGGGGCGCGTGTACTTGCACTCGGGGTAACCGGGGCACGCGAGGAACGCGCCGCGCCGGCCGAACTTGCGCACCAGCCGGTGGCCGGACCTCGGGCACACGACGTCGGTCGGGGCCTGCACCAGTCCGCGCAGGCGCGCCACGTCCTTTTCGGCGCGCGCCAGGTCCTTGGACAGCGGCCTCCACAGGTCGCCGACCACGCGGTGCCACTCCTGCACGCCCTCCTCGATCCCGTCGAGCTCGTCTTCCATGCCGGCGGTGAACTTCACGTCGAACACGTCGGGAAACTCCTCGACGAGCACCCGCACCACCGTGCGGCCGAGGTCGGTGGGCACCAGGCGGCCGCGGTCGCGCGTCACGTACTGGCGGGCCGTGATGGTGCCGACGATGGACGCGTAGGTGCTCGGGCGGCCGATGTTCTCCTCCTCGAGCGCCTTGACAAGCGACGCCTCCGTGTAGCGCGGCGGCGGCTGCGTGAAGTGCTGCTCGGGCCGCACCACGCCGGCCTCGGCGACCACCGCCTCGCGCGCCAGCGACAGCGGCTCGCCGGCGGCGAGCTCGGGCAGGCGCGCCTCGGCGGCGTCGTCCTCCTCGTCCATGCCGTAGAGCTTCTGGAAGCCCGGGAACTTGAGCACGCGACCGCTCGCGCGCATCCCGAGGCGCCCGGCCTCGATCTCGACCGTGGTCGCCAGGTACTCGGCCGGCGCGGCCTGCGAGGCCATCGCGCGCTTCCAGATGAGGTCGTAGAGCTTCCACTGCTCCTCGGTGAGGTGCGCGCGCAGGGCCTCCGGCGTGCGCTCCACGGACGTCGGTCGGATCGCCTCGTGGGCCTCCTGCGCCCCCTTCTTGCCGCGGAACTGGCGCGGCGACTCGGGCACGTAGTCCGCGCCGAGACGCGCCGCGAGCCAGGCGCGCATCTCCGCGATCGCCTCGCCTGCAAGGCGCGGCGAGTCGGTGCGCATGTAAGTGATGAGGCCGACGCTGCCCTCGCGTCCGAGCGTGACGCCCTCGTAGAGCTGCTGGGCGATCTTCATCGTGCGCTGGCTGGTGAATCCGAGGCGATTGAAGGCGGTCTGCTGCAACGTGCTGGTGATGAACGGCGGCCGCGGGTGCACCTGACGCGGCGCCGTCTGGACGCCCGTCACGCGCGCCGCCGAGCGCTCCAGCTCGCGCGCCAGCTCGGCGGCGCGCGCGCCGGCGCCCTCGCCACGCAGCTGGCCCTGCTCGAGGTCCTCCCCCGCCACGCGCACGAGGCGCGCCGTGAAGCGCTCGGCGCGCGCGGTCTCGAAGTCCGCCTCGAGCGTCCAGTACTCGACCGGCACGAAGCGCTCGATCTCGTCCTCGCGCTCGGCGAGCAGGCGCAGCGCGACCGACTGCACGCGTCCGGCGGAGAGCCCGAAGTAGAACACCTTCCACAGCAGCGGGCTCACCTTGTAGCCGACCAGCCGGTCGAGCACGCGCCGCGCCTGCTGCGCGTTGACCAGGTTCATGTCCAGCTCGCGCGGCTGGGCGAGCGCCTGTTTCACCGCGCGCTCGGTGATCTCATTGAAGGTCAGCCGCAGCATCGGCTTGCGCGCCGGCTTGAGGGCCTGCGCGAGGTGATACGCGATGGCCTCGCCCTCGCGGTCCGGGTCGGGCGCGAGGTAGATGCGCTCGGCCGCGCGCGCCGCGGCCTTGAGCCTGGCCAGCGCCTGATTCTTGGAGCGGATCGGCTCGTACTCCGGCTCGAAGTCGTTCTCGATGTCCACGCCGAGCTTGCTCTTCGGCAGGTCCATGATGTGGCCGTTCGAGGCCATGACGCTGAAGCCGCGGCCGAGAAACTTGCCGAGGGTCTTGGACTTGGTCGGCGACTCGACGATGACGAGCGCCTTGCCGGCCACCGACGGCGCGCCGCCGTCCGTCGCCTCCTCGACGGCCGGCGCGGCGCGGCGGCGCGCCTCGGCGCGCGGCGCGGCGGCGCGCTTCGGCGCGCGGCGCGCGGCGCGCGGCGCCGCCGCGGGGGCGTCGGCGTCGGCGGCCGACGCGGCCGCCGGCGCGCGCCGGCGCGCGCGCGGGGCGACCGCCCCGGTCGCGCGTCCGGCGCGCGCAGCGGATCCCGCCGTCCCGCGCGCCCCGCCTTCAGTGCGGGAGGTCGATCTCGCCATGCCCGGCCTCCATTCCGTTCTCGTCCGCGTCGAGCACCACGCGGCCCGCCACCTCGAGCGCGAGGCCGGCATCCACGGGGCGCACCCCGATCCCGCCCAGCACGCCGAGCACACGCTCGAACTGCGCCGCGTCCAGCGAACCGTCGCGGCGCAGAGCGAGCAGCGCCCCCCACGCCTCCGGGCTCAACGAGGCGCGCTCCTCGGCGCTCGGCACGCGCAGCGCGCCGTTCGCGGGGGCGGCGTCGAGCGCCGGGTCGGCGCCGCCGGCGGCCGCGCCGGCGGCGAGGTGCCGCAGCACGTCCGCCGCGGCCTGCAGGTCCTCCACGCCAAGGTCCCCCGCGGCGAGCGCCTCGGCCAGCGCCTCGAGCGCGGCCTCGTCGCCCTCGAGCCATGCGTCGAGGTGCTCGGCGATCAGGCGCAGGACGTCGTGGACGGCGGGCGTGCCGCGCGGGGCGCTCATTCGCCGTCGTCCCCGCCCCCGTCGATGAGCATGTGGCACTTCTTGTACTTCTTGCCGCTGCCGCACGGGCAGGGATCGTTGCGGCCGACGCGCGGCATGGCCCGCACCGGCGGCGCGGCGGCGCGCGGGGGCGCGGCGGTGGCGACGGCGGCGCCGCCCTCCGCGCCGTCGGAGGCCGCGGCCGCGCCGTGGAACGCGCTCTGCGCCTCGGCGTGCGTCGCGACCATGTGGCGCGGGCGCGGGCGGCGCTCGATCTCCTCCATGGCCTGCGGCGCGAGCTGCACCCGGAACAGGCGCTGCACGAAGTCCTCGCGCACCTCGTCCATGAGCGTCTCGAACAGGCTGGCCGCCTCCTTCTTGTACTCGATGAGCGGGTCGCGCTGGCCGTAGGCGCGCAGCCCGATGCCGCCCTTGAGGTGGTCGAGCTCGTAGAGGTGGTCGCGCCAGTGCTCGTCGAGCGTGTAGAGGTAGAGCTGCCGCTCGAGCTCGCGCATCAGCTCGGGCCCGAACTCCGCCTCGCGCGCGCGGTAGGCGTCCTCGGCCAGCTCCGCGGCGAGGTCGGCGAGGTGCTCGGGGCTGCGCGCCTGCTCGAACACGGCGGGCGACACCGGCCGCATGAGCAGATACGAGGCTTCGTCCGCCAGCGCGCGCAGGTTCCAGTCGTCGCGATGCGCGCCGGCGGCGGCGGCCTTCTCGGCGCGCACGCGCAGCGTGTCGCTCACCGCCTCGCGCGCGGTCTCGCTCATGTCGCCGCTCGACAGCGCGAGGTTGCGCAGCTCGTACACGATCTTGCGCTGCTCGTTCATGACGCTGTCGTACTCGAGCAGGTGCTTGCGAATGTCGAAGTTGTGCGCCTCGACCCGCTTCTGCGCGCGCGAGATCGCCCCGGTCACCCACGGGTGCTCGATGACCTCGCCCTCCTCGACGCCGAGCTTCTCCATGAGGCCGGAGATGCGCTCGCTGCCGAACAGGCGCATGAGGTCGTCCTCGAGCGACAGGAAGAAGCGCGACTCGCCCGGGTCGCCCTGGCGGCCGGCGCGCCCGCGCAGCTGGCGGTCGATGCGGCGCGACTCGTGGCGCTCGGTGCCGAGGATGGCGAGCCCGCCGAGATCGGCCACGCCGGGACCGAGCTTGATGTCGGTGCCACGGCCGGCCATGTTGGTCGCGATCGTCACCGCCCCGCGCTGGCCCGCGCTGGCCACAATCTCGGCCTCCTGCTGGTGGTACTTGGCGTTGAGCACGTTGTGCTTGATGCCGCGCCGCTTGAGCATGCGCGACAGCAGCTCGCTGACCTCGACGCTGATGGTCCCGACGAGCACCGGCTGGCCGCGGCCGTGGCGCTCGGCGATCTCCTCGATGACGGCGTTGAACTTCTCGCGCTTGGTCTTGTAGACGACGTCCTCGTGGTCCACGCGCCGCACCTTGCGGTGCGTCGGGATGACCGACACGTCGAGCTTGTAGATCGTCCAGAACTCGGCGGCCTCGGTCTCGGCGGTGCCCGTCATGCCGGCGAGCTTCTCGTACATGCGGAAGAAGTTCTGCAGCGTGATGGTCGCCAGCGTCTGGGTCTCGCCCTCGACCCGCACGCCCTCCTTGGCCTCGATCGCCTGATGGATGCCGTCCGAGTAGCGGCGGCCGGGCATGAGGCGGCCGGTGAACTCGTCCACGATGACGACCTTGCCATCCTGCACGACGTACTCGACGTCGCGTTCGTAGAGCGAGTACGCCTTGAGCAGCGCCTGGATGTTGTGGATCTTCTCGTTCTTGGCCGCGTAGTCGCGGTAGATCGCGTCGCGCTCCCGAATGCGCGCCTCGGGATCGAGGTCCTCGCGCCCCTCGAGCTCGGAGAGCAGCGCGGCCAGGTCCGGCACGACGAAGCGCTCCGGGTCGGAGGGCGACATGACCTCGCGCCCCTTCTCGAGCAGGTCCACGTTGCGCGCCTTCTCGTCGATCGCGTAGTAGAGCTCCTCGTCGATCTCGTGCATGCGCTTGTCGCGCAGCACGTCGAGCTCGCAGCGCGTGATGAGCTTCTTGAGCCCGGGCTGGTCGGCCAGCAGCTTCATGAAGCGCTTGTGCTTCGGCGCCGCGCGCTGGACGCGCAGCAGCAACACGCCGGCCTCGTATTCCTTGTCCTTGTCGGCGAGCAGCCGCTCCGCCTCGGTGAGCATCTGGTTGACGAGCGTCATCTGCGCGCGCACCACGCGCTCGACGAGCGGCTTGAGCTCGTCGAAGGCCTGGTCGCTGTGCTCCACCGGCCCGGAGATGATGAGCGGCGTGCGCGCCTCGTCGATGAGCACCGAGTCCACCTCGTCCACGATCGCGTACACGAAGCCGCGCTGCACACGGTGCTCGGGGCGCACCGCCATGTTGTCGCGCAGGTAGTCGAAGCCGAACTCGTTGTTGGTGCCGTAGGTGATGTCGCAGGCGTACTGGGCGCGCCGCGTCGGGGGGTCCATGCCCTGCTGGATGACCCCCACGGTGAGGCCGAGCGTGGTGTAGATGCGCCCCATCCACTCGCTGTCGCGCCGCGCCAGGTAGTCGTTCACCGTGACGAGGTGCGCCCCGCGCCCAGTGAGGGCGTTCAGGTAGAGCGGCATGGTGGCCACCAGCGTCTTGCCTTCGCCGGTCGCCATCTCGGCGATCTTCCCTTCGTGGAGCATGATGCCGCCGATGAGCTGCACGTCGTACGGCACCATCTCCCAGGTGACGGGAATGCCGACCACGTTCCAGGTCCGGCCGCACAGGCGCCGGCACGCCTCCTTGACCGCCGCGAACGCCTCCGGGAGCAGCTCGTCGAGGGCGTCCTGCTCGGCCCTGCGGCGCTCGGCAGGGTCGGTGATCCCCTCGAGGGCGGCGGCCAGCCGGGCCCGGAACTCGTCGGTCTTGCCGCGCAGCGCCGCGTCGTCGAGCGCGCGGTACGACTCGGCGTGGCGGTTGATCTCGTCCACGATGGGACGCACGCGCTTCAGCTCGCGGTCGTGCTTCGAGCCGAAGACGGTCTTGAGCAGGGTCTCGAACATGGGCCTCAGAATAGTCGGGCTGTCAAGCCGGGGCGCGCGCGTCGCGCGGCGCCGGCGCGGGCGCGCCACCCCCCAAGCAGCGCGGCCCGGCGCTCGGGCGCCGGGCCACGGGACTTCGGGCGGCGATCGGTCAGTTCAGACGATGAACGTGCGCGGCCTCCTCGCCGCGGTCGCTCGTCTTCAGCTCGAACTCGACCTGTTCACCCTCGTGCAGGGTGCGGAAGCCGTTGCCCTCGATGGAGGAGAAGTGCACGAACACGTCCTGACGTCCCTCCGTGGAAATGAACCCGTAGCCTTTCTGGTCGTTGAACCACTTGACGGTGCCACGCGCCATGACCGTCCTCCCGTGATGCGATGGGATTGAAGAAAGGCCCGAAGCCGTCGTCAGGGTGACGGCGGCGGCGCACGCGGTCAAGGCCCGAGTCAGGCGCGGCGGCCGCGGCGGCCCCGCGTCCGGCACTTCTGACGACGGCCTGACGCGCGGCGGCGCGGCGACCGCGCCCCCGACCGGCGGCGGGACGTCACGGCGCGCCGAGCTCGAGCGCCTCGCCGTCGGCGAGCACGTGCGCGCCCGGCACCTGCCGCGCGAGGTCGGCGAGCACCTCCGCGCGGTACGCCGGCTTCACGTGATGGACGAGGACGCGCGACGGCGGGAGCGCGAGCGAGGCGAGTCCCTCGCGCACGCCGCGCGGCGTGAGGTGCCCGGTGAGCGCGGCGAGACCGGCGAGGCGGTCCGGGAACGACGACTCGATGGCGAGCGCGCGCACGCGGGGCCCGAGGGCGCGCAGGGTCGCCCAGGGCTCGTCCCCCGCCCCGGTGTCCCCCGCCCACACCAGCGCGCCGTCCCCGTCCTCGAGAACGAACGCCGCGCTGCCCCCGGGATGCGGGAGCGGCACGGGCGTCACGCGCAGCCCGCCGGCCTCGAACGGCGCGCCCCACGCGAAGGGCACGAGCGCGAGCGCCGGAGACCCCGGCGGCACGCGCGTCCAGTCGGCATGGATCGCGTCGTTCAACAGGTGATCGCGCAGCGCGGCGAGCGTCCCGGGCGCGCCGTGAACGCGCAGCGGCCGCGGCCGCTCGCCGGCCGCCTCGGCGAGAAACGGCAGCTCGTGCACGTGATCGAGGTGCGCGTGCGTGAGGAGCACGTCTTCGAGGCGCGCCTGCTCGCCGGGCTCGAGCGTGGAAGCCACGGCGCCGGCGTCCACCAGCAGCCGCTCCCCGACCTGCACGCTCGTCGCACGGTGGCCCGGCGCGACGCTGCCGGAGCAGCCCAGCACGCGCAGCCTCATCGCCCGGCGCCCCCGCTCACGCCGCGCGCGCGGGGCGACGCGGGGCACGCCACGCGCGCTCGAGGGCCGCCGCCTCTTCGTCGGCCGGGTCGGCGGCGAGCACGCGCGCCACCTCCTCGAGCGCCGCCTCGCGCATCCCGAGCCCGTCGAGCACGCGCGCGAGGCGCACGCGCGCCGCGTGGTAGTCGGGGTGCAGCTCGAGCGCGCGGCCGAACGAGGCGAGCGCGTCGTCGAGGTGGCCGGCCCCCGCCTCCGCCTCGCCGAGCAGGGCGTGCAGGTCCGGGAACGCGGCGTGCCGCTCGAGCGCGACCGCGGCGAGCTGCGCGGCGTGCGCCCAGGCGCCCGCGGCGAGCGCGGCGCGCACGCGCTCGACGCGCTCGCCGAGCCATGCGTCGTGGAGCCCGAGCGCGCGCCGCAGGAGCGGCCCGGCCTCCTCCCAGTCGGCGCGCTCGAGCGCCGCGAGCCCGAGCTCCAGCGCCCGCGGTTCGGCCGCGCCCTCCGGCGGCACGAGCGCGCGCACCGCCTCGAGCGCTTCGCCGAGCAGCCCCTCGCTGGCGTCGAGCAGCGCGGCCTCGAGGCGCGCCGCCGCGTAGCGCGGGTTGACGGCGAGCGCCGCGCGCAGCGCGCGGCGCGCGGCGTCACGCTCGCCGGCGGCGGCGAGCGCCACCGCGCGTTCGACCTGCACGTCGGCCCAGCGCGGGCGCAGGCGTGCGGCGGCGCTCAGCGCCACGACCGCGGCCGCCGTGTCGCCGGCCTCGGTCGCGCAGCGCGCGATGCGGCGGAAGGCGCGCACCGCCTCGTCGCCCGCGGCGCGCGTGCCTGCCGCCGCGCGCGCCTCATGCACTGCCGCCACCGCGCCGGCGAAGCGCCCGGCGGCGGCGAGACGCACGGCCTCGTCGTAGCGGTCCACCGGCGGCGTGGCGGGACGCGGGGTCATGCGGCTCCCAGGCTCAGTTTCATGGCGTACCCGGCGGCGAGCGTGATGCCGAGGTTGTCGTCGAGGGGTATCGGCAGGATCTCGACCAGACTTGCGACCAGCGCCCCGATGAGCGCCGTGGCCCAGCCGAGGTGCCCGCCCGCCACGAGGAAGGCCGCCCACGCGAGGCACGCTCCGAGCCCGCCGAGCGCTCCTTCGAAGGACTTGTTGAAGAGGCGCGTCCGGCCCCAGGCGCGGCCCACCATGGCGGCGAAGGCGTCGCCCACCACGGTGAAGCCGACCGCGGCGGCCGCCACCGGCTGGGGGAAGATCTCGATCGCGAGCAGGGCGGCCATCAGGAGGTAGGTGGAGCCGAGCAGATTGAAGCGCTCGTGCTCGCGGATGAGCTCCCCGAAGAAGCGGCGGAAGAAGGTCGCCACGCGCCGTTCGTGGATGCGCAGCAGGTCGAGCGCCACCGCCGCCACCACCAGCGCCAGGAACAGCAGCCGGAACTCCGCCCTGCCGCGCGGCCACGGCAGCACCTCGTAGAGCAGATCGAGGGGCAGCACGATGAACGACAGATGGATCGCCTTGCGCCGCGCCTCCGTGAGCCAGCCCGGAGAGCGCAGCGCGGCGAGCGGATCGGGGCGGGTCGGACCGGCGAGGGGCGCGCTCACGCGCCGGACGGTAGCACAGCGCGGTGCGGGGGCTGCGCCGCGCCCCGCGGCGCGCCTCGCGCCCGGCTCGACCACGTCAGCGCGACGCCACCGCCGGCCGCAGTTCGCGGTACGCCTGACGCACGGCGAAGATGCGCCGCGCGTAGTCCTGCGCCTCGGGGCTCGGCGCGAGTTCGACCCACAGCGCGTCGCCGCCGCGCGCGACCACGTCGCGCCAGCCGCGCGGCACCGTGCCCGGGCCCGCGTTGTAGGCGGTGAGCGCAACCGCAAGGTTGCCGTCGAAGCGCCCGAGCAACCAGCGCAGGTAGCGCGCCGCGTAGCGCACGCTGCGCCCCGGCTCGAACAGCGCGGCCTCGTCGGGCCGCGGCTCCCCGAGCCAGCGCGCCACGTCGCCGGCCGTGGGCCGCATGAGCTGCCCGAGCCCGAGCGCGCCGCTCGACGAGCGCGCCGCGGCGTCGAAGCGGCTCTCCTGCCAGATGAGCGCGTAGAGGAGCGCCGGCTCGAGGCCCTCGGGCCCGTGCGCGATGTGCTCCGCGTAGGCCGGCGGGTAGAGCCACGGCACCAGCGTCCACCGCAGGCTGTCGGCGCAGCCTTCCGCGGCGCGCAGGGCGCGCTCGGCGAGCACGATCGCGGGCCGCGGCCGGCCGGCGAGGTACGCCGTGCGCGCCGCGGCGAGCCACGTCGTTGGCGCGGGCTCGACGCCCTCCGGCACGAGGCGCGGATCCCCGGCCATGAGTCTCGACAGCAGGCGCTCGGCGTCGCCTTCGAAGCCGGCGTCGGCCGCGCACCGGGCGAGATCGAGCGCGCCAAGGAGCGACTCCGGCTCGCGCGTGCGCGCCGCGGTGCACATCGCGAGCCCGGCCGCGAATTCCGCGTTTCCCGGCGCGCCGGTCTCCGCCACGGCGCCCGGCCAGCCGCCGAGGCCGAGCGTGTCGCGCGCCGCGGCCCTGTAGAAGGTGTAGCCCGGGACCGCCGCCACCGCCGCGAGCAGGGAGTCGGCGCGCGCGCGGTCGCGCGCGCGCAGCGACACGCCGAGCCAGAAGCGCGAGCCCTCGTCCTCGCCGCGCTCCCACGCGGCGCGCGCCGAGTCGTCCTCGCCTGCGGCGCGCCACAGCAGCCCGGCGCGCCGCCGCGCCTCGCCCGCGCGCCGGTGCGGTTCCGCCGCCGCGCGCGCGTAGTGCGCCGCGCCCGCGCGCCATCGGCCGCGGGCCTCGGCGGCACGGCCCGCCTCCCACCAGGCCTGGAAGGCGGCGGCGCCGGACTCGGCGGCGGCGGCGGCCGCGAAATCGGACAGGGCGGGTTCGAGTCGCCCGAGGTCGCGTTGCGCGCGCGCCCGCTCGAGCAGGGCGCTCGCGCGGCCCGGGCCGGGCAGCAGCCCGAGCGCGCTCTCGGCCGCGGCGTGCGCGTCGTCGAAGGCGCGCGCGGCCCGCGCCAGGCGCGCGCTCTCGAGCCACAGCCGGCCGCGCGCCTCGCCATGCGCCGCCGCCCGCAGGCGGGCGAGGCGCTCGAGCGCCGCGCGCGGCGCCCCGCGCAGCGCCTCCGAGGACGCCACCCGGCGCTCATCGTCCGGGGCGAGCGGCCGCCCGCGCGCCGCCGCCATCTCGTCGAGGACGCGCGCCGCGGCGGCCGATCCCGCGGCCCCGGGAAACAGCCTGAGCGTCTCGCGCGCGAGGTCTGCGGCGCGCGCGGTGTCGCCGAGCGCGAGCGCGAACCGGGCGCGCCGCGCGTGGCGGGCGGCGCGCTCGGCGTCGGGCCAGCCGTGCGGCGCGCGCGCCTCGAGCAGCGCGAGCGCGCCGGCCGTGTCCCCCCGCGCCGCGCGCAACTCGCTCGCGAGCGACAGCGCGTCCCACGCCCACATCCCCGCGCCGAGCGCCGAGTCGGCGAGCACCGCCTCGGCGCGCGCCGTGTCGCCGGCGGCGGCGAGACGGCGCGCCAGCGCCAGGCGCCACAGCGGCGCCCCGCACCGGCGCTCGGCGACCGCGCGTTCGAGGTCGGCGAGCCGGTCGAGCGAGTCGGGGCGTCCGACGCGCATCTCCTCGCCCGCCGCGCGGCTTCCGGTCACGACGAGCGTTTCGGCGCGCGCCGTGCGCCACAGCACGCAGCCGTCGCGCACCGCGAACGGCGCGCCGAGGCGCGGCGACTGGGTGGAGTCGGCGCCGGTCCCAATGAAGCGCACCGCCCCGGCGGGCGCGACCGCGAGGGCGCACAGCGCGACCGCGACCGTCGCCGCCCCCCATGCGGCGCGCGCGCCGGCGCGCCGCGCGCCGTCCTCGGTGGCGCCCGCGGTCACTCCCACTCGATCGTCGCCGGGGGCTTGCTGGTGCAATCGAACACCACGCGGTTCACCCCGCGCACCTCGTTGGCGATGCGGCTCGCGACGCGCCCGAGCAGCGCGTGCGGCAGGCGCGTCCAGTCGGCGGTCATGCCGTCGGTCGAGTTGACCGCGCGCAGGGCCACGACGCGCTCGTAGGAGCGCTCGTCACCTTTGACGCCCACGGTCGAGACCGGCAGCAGCACGGCGAACGCCTGCCACGTGCGCCCGTACCAGCCGCTCCTGCGCAGCTCCTCGATGTAGATCGCGTCCGCCCGGCGCAGGATGTCGAGGTCCTGCTCGTTGACCGCGCCGAGCGTGCGCACCGCGAGACCGGGCCCCGGGAACGGATGGCGGTCCACGAGATGGTCGGGAAGTCCGAGCGCGCGGCCCAGCTCGCGCACCTCGTCCTTGAAGAGCCAGCGCAGCGGCTCGACGAGCTTGAGGCGCATGCGCTCGGGGAGCCCCCCCACGTTGTGGTGGCTCTTGATGACCTGCGCGCCCCAGCCATGCGACGCGCTCTCGATGACGTCCGGGTAGAGCGTGCCCTGCGCGAGGAATTCGACCGGGCCGTGCTTCTTCGCCTCCTCCTCGAACACCGCGATGAACTCGGCGCCGATGATCTTGCGCTTGCGCTCGGGATCGGTGACCCCGGCGAGTTTCTCGAGGAAGCGCGCGCGCGCGTCCACGACCGTGAGGTTGAGCCCGCGACGCGCGCCGAGTTCGAGCGCCACCTCTTCCGCCTCGCCGGCGCGCAGCAGGCCGTGGTCCACGAGCACGCACACCAGTCGCTCGCCGATGGCGCGGTGGAGGAGCGTGGCGGCCACCGTCGAGTCCACCCCGCCCGAGAGCCCGCACAGCACGTGGCCGCGCGGGCCGACCTGGGCGCGCAGGTCGCGCACGGCGCGCGTCACGAACGACTTCATGCTCCAGCCGCCCTTGAGGCCCGCGATGCGGAACAGGAAGTTGGCGAGCACCTGTTTCCCGTACGGCGAGTGCACGACCTCGGGGTGGAACTGGATGAGGTGGAACGGCAGGGTCGCGTGGCGCGCGGCCGCGAACGCGCAGTTCGTCGTGTGCGCGACCTTGAGCCAGCCTTCGGGCAGCGCGCGCACCTCGTCGCCGTGGCTCATCCACGCCCGGAAGCGCCGCGGCACGCCGGCGAAGAGCGGCGAGCGGCCGTCCTGCACGAAGGTCGCGGTGCCGTACTCGGCGTGCTCGGCCTTCTCGACGCGGCCACCGAGCAAGAGGACGGTGGCCTGAAAGCCGTAGCAGATGCCGAGCAGCGGCTTCCGGAGCCGGTAGATGCCCGGGTCGGGCAGCGGCGCCTCGGCGCGGTAGCCGGAGGCCGGCGAGCCCGACAGGATGAGCGCTGCGGGCCGGCGCGCCGCGATCTCGGCCGCCGGCGTCGGGCCCGGGACGATCTCGGAGTAGACGCCCGCCTCGCGCACGCGGCGCGCGATGAGCTGCGTGTACTGGGAACCGAAGTCGAGGATGAGGACGAGTTCGCGGGGCATGGGTCAGTCCAGTCTGTCGAACTGGAGCCGGCGGGTGAGCCGGAACACCAGCGTGTCCGAGCGTCCCCGGGCGACGCGCACGTCGCGCGCCTGCGGGTCACACCCGGGATACAGGGCCCTCACCCGGAACGTCCCCGAGTCGGGCAGCTGAAGGTAGAATCGACCGTGCCTGGAGCACACCGTGCCCAGACGGAGCTCCGAGACGAAGACGTTCGCGTGGGGCAGGCCCTTGCTGGTGCCCGCGTCCAGCACCGAACCGACCAGCCACGGTCGCTCCGCCGCCCGCGACGGAGGCCGGACCCCGGCGCAGCCCTGCACCACCACGACGAGAACGCATGCCGCGAGACCCAGCGCGGGCCGGCGGACGACGGCCAGGCCTCCGGAGCGCGTCATCCTGGTCAGTGCCGAAACGTGCGCCGGCCGGTGAACGCCATCGCCACGCCCAGCCGGTCGCACGCGGCGATGACCTCGGCGTCGCGCACCGAGCCGCCGGGCTGGACGATCGCCGTCACGCCCGCCGCCGCGGCGTGCTCGACGTTGTCGGCGAACGGGAAGAAGCCGTCGCTCGCGAGGCACGTGCCCGCGAGGTCGTGGCCGGCGCGGCGCGCCTTCATGAGCGCCACGTCCACCGCGTCCACGCGGCTCGTTTGCCCCGCGCCAAGGCCGACGAGACGCGTGCCGGCGGCGATCGCGATGGCGTTCGAGCGCGCCGCGGCGGCCACCTCCCACGCGAAGCGCAGGGCCTCGAGCTCGGCCGCCTCCGGCGCGCGCCTGGTGGGCACCGTCCACGCGGGCGGGGGCTCCGCGCCCTCGCCCTGGAGCAGCGCCCAGCGCCCGGCGTCGCGCACCGACCACGGGTCGCCGCGCTCGACATCGGCCGCGGAGAGCCGCACGAGGCGCACCCCCTTCCTGCGCGCCAGCGCCTCCGCCGCGCCCGCCTCGAGGTCCGGCGCCGCCACGCACTCCACGAACCGCCCGGCGATGCGCTCCGCGGTGGCCGAGTCGAGCGGGCGGTTGAGCGCCACGATGCCGCCGAACGCCGACAGTGGATCGCACGCGTACGCCGCGTCCCACGCCGCGGCCGGCGTGGCGGCGACCGCCGCCCCGCACGGGTCGTTGTGCTTGACGATGACGCACGCCGGGTCGCGCCAGCGCCCCACGAGCCGCACCGCCGCCTCGAGGTCGAGCAGGTTGTTGTAGGACAGCTCGCGGCCTTCCTTCCACGCTTCGAGCGCGGCGGCCTGCCCGGCGCGCGCGTAGAGCGCCGCGGGCTGGTGCGGGTTCTCGCCGTAGCGGAGCCCCCGCACGCGCTCGAGCGCCGTGATGTGCACCGGCGGCAGGCCCTCCCCCGCGCGCCGCGCCAGCTCGGCGGCGATCGCCGCGTCGTAGCGCGCGGTGCGGGCGAAGGCGCGCACCGCCCACGCGCGCCGCTCCGCGAGCGTGCTGCCGCCGCGCGCGAGCGCGGCCAGCGCCTCGGGGTACTGGGCGGCGTCGTGGAGCACGATGACGCCTTCGAAGTTCTTGGCGGCGGCGCGCAGCAGGGCGACCCCGCCGATGTCGATCTCCTCGACCGCGCCGGGCTCGTCGAGCGCGGCGGCGCGCGCCTCGAACGGATAGAGCGACACGCACACCAGGTCGAGCGGCTCGAGGCCGCGCGCGCGCAGCGCGTCCATGTCGTCGGCGCTGCCGCGGCGCGCGAGGATCGGCGCGTGGACGTGCGGGTGGAGGGTCTTGACGCGCCCGCCGAGCAGTTCCGCGAAGCCGGTCCACGCCTCGACCGGGGTCACCTCGAGCCCGGCCGCGGCGAGGTGCGCGGCGGTGCCGCCGCTTGCCACGATGCGCGTGCCGCGCGCCGCCAGCGCGCGCGCGAAGTCGGCCGCGCCCGCCTTGTCGGCGAGCGAGAACAACGCGGCGCGCGGCCAGCCCGGCACCGGCGCGCGCCCCGCCGCCGCGTCGGCGTCGGCCGCCGGGGCGCCGGCGGACGGCGCGCCGCCCGCGCCCGCCGCGGTCCCGCTCACCGCGGGTCCCCGCTCAGGCGGCGGATCGCCTCGAGGTAGCGCTGCTGCGTCCTCGCCACCACGTCGGGCGGCAGCGGCGGCGCCGGCGGCTCGTGGTTCCAGCCGCTGGCGTCGAGCCAGTCGCGCACCACCTGCTTGTCGAACGATTCGAGCCGGCCCGCCTCGTAGGCGGCGCGGTCCCAGTAGCGCGACGAATCCGGCGTGAACGCCTCGTCGATGAGCACCCACGCGCCGCCGATGCGGCCGAACTCGAACTTGGTGTCGGCCAGCACCAGCCCGCGCGGCCACGCCCACGCATGCGCCTCTTCGTAGAGGGCGAGGCTGCGCGCGCGCAGCGCCTCGCTCGCCTCGCGGCCCACCAGCTCCACCATGCGTTCGAACGGGATGTTCTCGTCGTGGCCGGCATCGTTCTTGGTGGCCGGCGTGAAGATCGCCGGTTCGAGGCGCGACCCGTCGTGCAGGCCCTTCGGCAGCGGGATGCCGCACACCGTGCCGTGCGCGCGGTACTCCTTCCAGCCCGAACCGGTCAGGTAGCCACGCACCACGCACTCGATGTCCACGCGCGCGGCGCGTCGCACGAGCTGCGCGCGGCCCTGCAGCAGGCGCGCGTGGTCCGAGAACGGGTGCGGGAACGCCGAGGGGTCGTCGCTCACCAGATGGTGCGGCGTGGCGCTCTTCAGGGTGCGCATCCAGAACGCGGAGATCATGGACAGGATCGCGCCCTTGCCGGGAATCGGCGTCGGCAGGATCGAGTCGTAGGCGCTCAGACGGTCGCTCGCCACGATCACGAAGTGGTCGGGGCCGGCCTCGAACACCGAGCGCACCTTGCCGCGGCGCCACGGCGTGGCGCCGGGGATCTCGATCTCGGCGACGGCGCGGGCCGGCTCGAGCAGCTCGGGGGGTACGACGACGCGCGGAATGGTGACGCTCATGACATGCTCCTCGCTCCCGCCTCTCGGGACGGGACGCCTGAAGACCCGATGCGCCCGCGCGGGAGCCGGTCCCGCGCGGTCCGCGCGGCGGCGGTCAGCCGCCGGCGCGGCGTGAGGCCCGGCCGACCGCCGCGACCGCGAAGGTGCGCGCGATCCAGTCGGGAAGCTGCGTGATGTCGCGGATCGCCGGCGCGCCGGGGGCCCCATAGTCGCCGAAGGGGTCGAGCAGCACAAAGCGCATTCCGGCACCGCGCGCGCCCGCCTCGTCCACGCTGCGGATGTCGCCCACGTAAAGCGCCTCGGCGGGCGCGACGCCGAGGCGGTCGAGCGCGATCGCGAAGATGCCGGGGTCCGGCTTCTCGACGCCGACGTGCTGCGAGTCCACGACGAACTCCAGCCCCTCGCGCACGCCGCAGTCCACGAGGTGCCGCTCGGCACGCCCGTCCGAGTTGGACACGCACGCGAGGCGCAGCCCCAGCGCGGCCAGACGGTCCAGGACCTCGCGCGCGCCCTCGACCGGCCGCGTCCACAGGCCGGGGCCGCGCTGGCGCGCGATGAACGCTTCGAGCGCCGTCTCAAGCAAGGGCGCTGAAACTCCTGCGGCATCGAGCGTTCCGCCGAGGTAGGCGCGCACGTCGCCGCGCGAGCCAAGCGGCGGGTGCAGGTCTCCGGGGGACACGGGCCGCCCGGCGCTCGCGTCGTAGCGGCGGCGCCCCTCCACTTCCGCGCGCTTGAGCGCCGCGGGCGAGACGGCCACGCCGCGCGCGGCGAGCCACCCGGCCATCCACTCGAAGTCGAGCCGCACGAGCGTGCCGCCGGCGTCGAACACCACGGCCGCGAGGGGCGGCCGCTCCCCGGCCCCGGGACGCCGGTTGGGCGCCTCAGCCACGCGCGCCCTCCGCGCCGGCGCCGAACACCAGCCGCGCGCCGTCGAGGCGCCACGGCTCGGTCAGGTAGCGGCGCACCGCGGCCGGGTAGAGCCGGTGCTCGGCCGCGTGGAGGCGCGCCTCGAGCGTCGCCGGGGTGTCGTCGTCCAGCACCTCGACCGCCGCCTGCGCCACGATCGCGCCGGCGTCGAGGTCGGCGTTCACGAGGTGCACGGTGCACCCCGTGACGCGCACCCCGGCCCGCCACGCCTGCCCGATCGCGTCGAGCCCGGGAAAGGCCGGCAGCAGCGAGGGGTGGATGTTGAGGATGCGGTCCGGGAACGCGCCGAGCAGCGTGGCGTGGAGGCGGCGCATGAAGCCGGCGAGCAGCACGACCTCGACGCCGCGCGCGCGCAGCGCGTCGAGCCAGGGACGCTCATCCTCGAGCCGCGTGCGGAAGCGCCCGGCGGGCGGCGTGAGGGCCTCGATGCCGAGCCGGCGCGCGCGCGCGAGCGCGCCGGCGTCGGGGCGGTCGCAGAGCAGCGCCACGATGCGCCCGCCGAGCGCGCCGCGGCGCTCGGCCTCGACCAGCGCCTCGAAGTTGGAGCCGTTGCCGGAGGCCAGGACGGCGAGCGTTGCCGGGCGGTGGAAGAGCACGCCGCACGGTATCAGGGGCGCGTTTTGGCCGGCAACCGCGCGCGGCGCGCGTCACGGCCGGGCGGGCGGGCGCGCCGGCGGCGCCGCGGGCGCCGCGCGCCGCGCCGGCGCGTCGTGCGGACGCCGCGCGGCGCGCCACTCCACCACCCGCACGCCGCGCGCGTCGAACTCGAGCCACACCGCCCCGTCGCGGTCGGTGCGGTGCACCGCCGCCCCGGCCGCCGCGAGACGCGCCAGCGCCCGGGGGTCCGGATGTCCGAATGCGTTGCGCCGGCCGCACGAGATCACGGCGCGCTGCGGCCGCAGCGCGGCGAGCCAGCGCGCGCCGCTCGAGGAGCCCGCGCCGTGGTGACCGGCCTTGAGCACCGCGACGCTCTCGGGGACGCCGAGCGCCCGTTCGGTCGCGCTGTCGGCGTCGGCCGCGAGCAGGGCGCGCCCGCGGCCCTCGCCCACGAGCAGCACGAGCGAGGCCTCGTTGTCGGTGAGCGGCGCCCACGCGGGGTCGGCGCCGGGACGCGGCGGCCACAGCGCCACGACCGCCGGCGCGCGCGCCAGCGTGTCGCCGCGCGCCGCGGCCCGCGCGCCGAAGCTCGCGGCCGGGCCCGCCGCGCCCGGATGCGGCGCCGGCGCGATCACCCGCCGCACCGCCACGCCGCGCAGCACGGCGCGCGCCCCGCCGGTGTGGTCGCCGTCGTCGTGGGTGAGCACCAGCGCCTCGAGGCGGCGCACGCCGGCCCAGCGCAGGAACGGCAGCACCACCGACTCGCCGGCGTCGCGCGACGGCGTGCGCGGGCCGGCATCCACCAGCCACCAGCCGCCGGGAAAGGCGAGCGCGAGCGCGTCGCCCTGTCCGGCGTCGAGGGCGACGAGCCACCAGCGCCCCGGCGCGGGCCGCGCGGGCCGCGCGCTGGCGGCCAGCAGAAGCGACAACGCGAGCAGCACCGCCCCGGCGGCGCGCGCCGCCGTGCGCCAGCGCGGCAGCGGCCGCGCCGCGTCCTGCGCGGCGCGCGGACCGGAGGCGCTCCACGCGAGCAGCGCCGCCGCCGCGCCGCCCGCCCACGCGATCCCCGGCTCGCTCCCCACCGGCAGCAGGGCGAGCGGCGCCCCGGCGGCGGCGTCCGCCACCGCGCGCAGCGCGGCGGCGAGCGGCTCGCACGCCGCGAGCCACGGGCGGCCGAGGCCGGGCGCCGCGGCGTCCACGAGCGCGCCGATCCAGGCCGCGGCGAGCAGCAGCCCGCACAGCGGCACGGCCGCGAGGTTGGCGAGCGGGCCGGTCCACGACACGGCGTGGAACCGCGCCGCGAGGAGCGGCCACGCGGTGGCCTGCGCGGCGAGCGTCGGCGCCGCGACCGCGGCGAGCGCCGCCGCGAGCGCGCCGGCCGGCCGCAACCGCCCGGCGCGCCACGCTGCGGGCGGCGCGAGCGCGCGCGCCAGCGGGCCGCCGAGGGCGGCGAGTCCGAGCGTCGCCGCGCACGACAGCTGGAAGCCGAGGTCCACCGCGAATCCCGGAGCCGCGACGAGCAGCAGCAGCGCCGACAGCGCGAGCGCCTGCACGCCATCGAGCGGCCGGCGGACGAGGCGCGCGAGCGCCGCGAGCGCCTCGGTGGCGGCGGCGCGCAGCAGCGACGGCACCGGGCCCGCGAGCCCGGCGTAACACGCGGCGGCGAGCGCCCCGGCGAGCGCGCGGGCGCCCACGCCGCCGCCCGCCGCGGCGCACGCCGCGCGCGCCGCCCCGGCGAGCCACGCCACGTGGAGCCCCGAGAGCGCGATGAGGTGGACGAGCCCCGCCGCGCGCAGCGCCGAGGCGAGGTCGGTGGGCAGGGCGGTGCGGTCGCCGACCACGAGCGGCGTGACGAGCGCGCGCGCCCCGGCGCCGAGGTGAAGCGCGAAACGGCGCTCGAGCGCGCGCCGCCAGCGCGCGGCGGTGGCGCGCGGCCACGCCGCCACGCCGGTGGCCCGTCGCGCGACGGCGTCGAACGCGCGTCCGGTCGCCGCCACGGCCGCCGCGTCGGCGGCGGCGCGCGCGTCGCGCCCGCCCGGGTTGGTGGCCGGGCGCGGCAGGTCGAGGCGCGCGAGGGCTTCGATGCGGTCGCCCCATTCGGCGACCGCCCCGGGCGGCAGGCGCAGCACGAGGCGCGTCCCGGTGGGAAGCGGCGGGGTTGCGGCCTCGACCGCGACGAGCGCCGACGGCTCTCCCGACTCGCGCAGCGGCGGCGCGACGACGCGCCCCGACAGGCGCACGACCGCCTCCTCGTGGACGCCGGCGCGCGCCGCCGCCAGCGCCGCGTGGTGCGCCGCGCCGCGCGCACCCGCCGCCGCGAACAGAGCGGCCAGCACCAGCGCCGTGGCGAGCGCGTCCGCGAGCCAGACGCGCGCCTCGAACGGGGCCTCCGCGGCGCGCGCGCCGCGCGACGCCACGGCGGCCGCCAGCGTCAGCGCCGCGCCCGCCACGAGCCATGCGCCGGCCGCGCCCGTCGCACCGCCGGCCAGCAGTCCAAGCCATGCGGCGACCGCCGCCGGCACCGCCGTTCGCCCGCCCATGCCGGGCCGCGGATTCGAGCGGCGTGCCGGCCGCAACCTGCGGCGCGGCGGGCGGAAGCGCGCGCGGGCCCGTCCACGCCGTGGACGGGCCCGCGCGCGTCGTGCGCGGCGCGCCGGCGCGGTCGCCTTACGGGCGCGGCGGCGAGGCGAGCGCGGCGCTCTGCATCTCGGTGAAGAACTCGTCGCCGGTGTGGGTGGCGGCGCTCAGGTACCAGCGCGCGCGGCCGCCCTCGTCGAACATCGTCGGCGGGTACACCGCCACGCCCACCACGCCCCCGCTCGCCTTGAGCATGGCCATCTCGTAGCGGCGCCAAGTGCCATCGGGCGTGCGCACGTGGAGCCACATCTCGCGCACGTCGCTGGACGACACGCCGCGCAGCGCGCCCGAGATGACGGTCGGCGCGTCGAGCGGGATGCGCGCCGGCGGCGCGATCGGTTCGAGGCGCGGCCGCTCGCCGAGGCCGAATTCGAAGGTGGCGAAGCGCTGATTGCCGCCGGGAAGGTCAATGACCTGCACCGGCGCGCGCTCGCCCTGGTACTCGACGCGCACGCTGTGCGGCCCGCGCGGCAGCTCGAGCGTGAGCGGCGTCACGCCGCGGCGCTCGCCGTCCACCCACACCGCGGCGCCGCTCAGGGGTTCGGCGCCTTCGTCGCCGGCGAGGGTGGCGCGCACGTCGAGCATGCCGGTGGCCGGCGACGTCATGGGGCGCGCCAGCACGACCGCCGCCTCGCCCACGCGCACCGTGACCGCCTGGCCCCACGACGGCATGCCGGGGCCGGAGAACCTCACCTCGTGCGCGCCGGGCAGCACGCTGTCGAGCGTGACGGGAACGAAGCCGAGGGCCTGTCCGTCCACCGCCACCGTGATCGGCATGGAAAGGTCCGCGCCGCGCACCTCGATCGAGCCCCACAGAGGCGCATCCAGCACCTGCCGGTCGCCGCGCTCGCCGCGCACCTCGAACGTGGCCGAGCCGAGGTCCGAGAACGACAGCGTCACCTGGTGGGCGCCCGGCGGCAGTTCGATCTGCGCCGGCGTGCGCCGCGCGAGGTCCTTGCCGTTGACCGCGATCCAGGCACCGGGCGGCCGGCTCTGCACCGTGACCTCGAAGCGCGCGCCACCGAGGCCCACCACGCGCGCCGCGCGCACGAGCGGGTTGGGCCCACCGCGCCCCTCGTCCTGGATGCCGCCCACGAGCCACCCGCCCGCGAGCAGCGCCGCGGCCATGGCGCCCCACGCCCACGGCCGCATCCACAGCGGACGGACCGCCTGCGGCGCGGCCTCCTCGGCCTCCGGCCACGCCGGCCTGAGCGGCGGGCGCGCCGCGGGGCCGCCCGCGACGGTCGGTCCGCCCGCCGCGGGTGGCGCCACCGGCGCGGTAGGACGCGCGGCCCCCGCCGCGCTCGACGCCGCCGCGACGGCCGGATCGGCGTGCGCGCCGGAAAGCGGCTGGGACCATGCCGGCCAGACGACTCCGCCCGGCGCCGCCCCTGCGGGCGGCGCGGGCGCTTCGGACATGGCGGGGGCCGCGGGCGGCGTGGCCGCCGCGGGCACCACCGTCCATACCGCCCCGGATGCGGCGGGAACGTCAAGGCCACGCGGACGCCACACTGGCGGCGCGGCCTGCGCGGGCGGCCCGGCCGGCCCGGACGGCGCCTCGATGGGCCGCGCGCCCTCGACCAACCGCGGCGGGGCAGCGATCGCGGGCGAGGCGATCGGCGAAGGGGGCGGCCCGGCCTGCGGCCCGGCGGCTGCAGGCTGCGGCGGCAACGCGAACGGCACGGACGCAAGCTGCGGGACGGGCGGAGGCGCGGGCTGAACGGCGGGGGCGGGCTGCGCCGGGACCGGCGGCGTCGCGGCGCCAGGCTGCCGCTCTGTCGAAGGCGGCGTCACATAAGGCGGCGGGCCCGCTGCGGGCGCGTCGGCCTCCGCCGGCGCGAACGCCGGCTCCGGTCCACGGAAACGGTGCGGGGGAATGCGTGCGATCGTCGGCGCGGGGGAAGCCGACCCCTCCGGTCCAGAAGGGACCTCCGCCCCCGGCGGGGCGGTCCGCGTCGGCGCCGGCGCCTCGACGGGCGCGGCGGCGGCCGGCCGGGCCGGGGTGTCCGGGGCCGCCGAGACGGCGGACGCCGGCATCTCGGGCGCCGGCGCCGTGCGCGCATCGCCCGGCTCGGCGGGGCGTCCCATGAGTCCCGCGATCCAGCTGAGAAAGCCGCGCCTGCGCTGCTCGCGCCCGGGCGCCGCGGCCGCCTCGGAGACCGCCGCGGCGTCGTACACCGTCTGCCAGCCCGCGACCTCGCGCGGCTCGGGCGACACCCGGGGCGCGACCTCGGGCGCGGCGGGCGCGCTGAGCGAGGCGGCGTCGGCGTCCTCCATCGCCGGCGTGGGAGAACCGACGGCGGCCTCGGTCGCGCCGGGCGCCGGCGGCGCGCCCGCCAGTCCGCCCGCGGGAATCGCCCCGCCGGGCGCCGGCGCGACGGCTGCTGTCGCAAGCGCCGCTGGCGCGGGGGGTGGCGGCGCCTCCGCCGACTCCTCGACCACGGTGAACTCCGGTGACGGCGTAGCGAACGCCGCCTCGCCCGGCGCGGCGGACGCGTCCGCGAGCACACGCGGGATCTCCGACGCGATGGGCGCGGGCGGCGGCTCGCTCCCGTGTGGAGCCTCGATCAGGTCTGCGGGCGATAGCTCCGCGGGCTCGGGCGCGGGAGCGCTCCGCGGTGCGCCGGCCTCGAGCGGCGCGGTCGCTCCCGCGGCTGCGGCGGGCGCGGACGTCGTGAGCGCGCCGGAGGCGTCGGCGGGCGCGACCGCGCGCGGGTCCCACAGCGCGCGGATCTCCATCGCGCGCGCCGGGTCCGCCGGATCGCTCCATGCGGTCGCGACGGACAGCGTGTGCGTCGCGTCGAGCCCGAGGGCCCGCGCCTCGCGGCCGGCCTCGTCTCGCACGCGCGTCCAGGCGATTTCGTAGGGTCGCCCGCCGATCTCGACGCGCGCGTCGCCTTCGCCCACCCAACCCATGCCCACCTCGTCGCCGTCTCGCAGGAAGACCATCGAGCGCACCCGGTCGCCGCCCGAGACGCTCCACAGCTCGGCGTGCGAGAACAGCAACCCCGACAGGAGGTGGTGAAGCAGCGCGGGGATCGGGCGGTCGCCGGAGTCGGCGCGCGAGGCGTCGCGCGCGACGCCGAGAATGTCGCGCAGCCAGGCCTCGACTTCTGGACGCGAGAATCCCGCCGGAATGCCGATGACGAGAATCTCGACGCCGGCCTCACTGAGGCGGGCGGTCAGGACTTCACCGGTCGAGCGGGTCGAAACGGACCACCGGGCGTCCACAGCGACGGCGGCGTTCATCGAGGGGCTCCTTCCCCACGCGTCGTACGGTCGTAGGTGCGTCGGGTGCAGCGCGCTCGCAACCTAATGAACCACCTCGCAAGTGTCAATCGCCGATGGAGTTGTGGCACAGGACTTGCGGCTTGTCGTCGGGCGCCGTTGCGCGCGGCGGCATCAGGCTGTGCGCACGAGGTCAATTCCAGGGCACGCTGCGGTCGAGGCGTTGCATCTTGCATGCCGGATGGTTAGTTTCCCGCGGTTGACGATCCCGAAAGGGACATCATCGAGGGAGTCCGCTTCATGAATCGTTGGACACTCGCCCGTGCCCTGTGGGCCGGGCTCATCCTGATGACGATCCTCGCTCCCGCGGCGCGGGCCCAGGCCCCCGCGGAGAGCGACAGCCTGCGCCCGACCTCCACGGCGGTGCAGGCCGCCCGGACCGCCTACCAGGAGGCCTGGGCGCTGCGCGTGGCCGGCGACTTCCGGCAGGCCGCGGAGCGGGCCGACTCGGCGCTCGCCGCCATCGGTCGGGCCCTCGCCTCCGACCCCGACGCCAGCGCGCGCCGCGAGCTGACCGAACTGCAGTCGCGGCTCGGCGGCATGCGCGACCTGGCGCTCAACGACCTGCGCACCATGCCCGCGGTGGAGCCCGGCAACGAGGCCGACGACCGCGTGCTCAACGCGCCCGCCGGCGAGCCGCTCGAGGTGCAGGTGAACGCCGACGTTCATCGCTGGATCCAGTTCTTCACCGGCAGCGGCCGCTCGGTGTTCGAGCGCTGGCTCAAGCGCTCCGGACAGTACGTGGAGCTGTTCCGCGCGGTGCTCCAGAGGGAGGGTCTGCCTCCGGATCTCGTGCACCTGGTGTTCGTCGAGAGCGGCTTCAACCTGCACGCGCGCTCCTACGCCGCCGCCGTGGGGCCTTGGCAGTTCCTGCGCTCGACCGGCCGTCTGTTCGGCCTGACCGTGAACCAGTGGGTGGACGAGCGAAAGGACCCCGAGAAGTCCACCGTCGCCGCCGCCCGCTACCTCAAGCACCTGTACTCGATCTTCGGCGACTGGCCGCTGGCGCTCGCCTCGTACAATGCCGGCGAGGGCACCGTGCTGCGCGCCATCAAGCGCCAGGGCACCACGAACTACTGGGACCTCAAGCTGCCGCGCCAGACGGAGGAGTACGTGCCGCAGTTCATGGCCGTGCTCGCCATTTCGCGCGATCCGGCGCGCTACGGCTTCGACGCGGTGGAGCTCGACGAGCCGGTGCAGTTCGACGAGGTCGCCTTCAAGGGCCCGGTGGACCTGCGCGTCATCGCGCGCCTGTGCGAGTCCACGTACGAGGAGCTCAAGCGACTCAACCCGCAGGTCGTGCGCCACGCGGCGGTCGGCGCGAACGGCGTGACGACCCTGCGCGTCCCCGACGGCAAGGGGCCCGTGCTGCTCGAGAAACTGCAGGCCGGCGCCGAGCTGCCGGCGGTCAACGTCACCGTGCAGCACAAGGTGCGCAAGGGCGAGACGCTGTCGTCCATCGCCGCCCAGTTCCACGTCAGTGCCAGGTCGCTGGCGCGCGCGAACGGCATCGGCAAGAAGCGCCCGCTGCGCCGCGGCATGGTGCTCACCATTCCGGCGAGCCTCGCAAGCCACACGCCCGCGCTCGCCGACCCCGAGGATCCGCGCGCCTCGACCGCCTATGTGCCGGAGCGCAACATTCGCCCGCCGGCCCAGATTCAGGCGAAGTCCGAGGCCGAGGGCCGTGCCACGCACGTCGTCAAGCGCGGCGAGACGCTGGCCTCGATCGCGGCCCAGTACGGCGTCTCGCCCGCGGACATTCGCGCCTGGAACCGCCTTGCGTCCGACGCCGTGCGCCGCGGCACGCGGCTCAAGATCCGCACCGGCGACTCGGCGGCGCCGTCCGCGGAGCGGCAGGCCGCCGACAGCGCCGTGGTCGCCACGCTCGTGCCGCCCAGGCCGGCGAAGGCGTCGGCGTCCCAGCGCGGCGCGTCGGCCGGGCGCACGGTGATCGTGCGGCGCGGCGACACGCTGGGCGCCATCGCGGCGCGGCACGGGGTGTCGGTGGCCGCGCTCAAGCGCGCGAACGGGCTGCGCTCGAGCGTCATCCGCACCGGGCAGCGCCTGCGGCTGCCCTCCGCCGGCTAGGCCGGCCGAGGGCGGCGCGCGAGGCGGCTCCCGCAGCGGGGGCCGCCTCGCGCGCATCGGGTCCGCGCCCCTAGTGCATGGACTCTGGACCGTCCACCACGCCGCCCGCCGGCACGTCGCCCGTGAAATCGGCGGGGCGCACCGCTGCGCCGATGCGGGCATTGCGGCCCACGACGAGCCCTTCCGGCAGCTCGGCGCCCTTCCCGACCACGATGAGGCCCGACGACAGATGCTCGGGACACGCCCGGTTGGGCGTGTCGCTCGCGCCCTCGCCGAGGCGCACGCCGGGCCCGATGCGCACCTCCTTGTCCACGATGGCGTGATCGAGCACGGCATGCGGCCCCACCACCGTGTCCTGCATGACGATGCTGTCGCGCACCACCGCCCCCGGCGCGACCGTGACGCCCGGCGACAGCAGCGAGCGGATGACGGTGCCCTGCACGCGGCAGCCGTTTGCGATCAGGCTGCGTTCGACCCGGCCGCCGTGCTCGACCCGCACGGGGGGCCGGTCGGCGCTCTGGGTGTGGATGATCCACTCCGGGTCGTTGAGCGCGAGCGGCGGCACGTCGGCGAGGAACGCGCGGTTGGCCTCGAAGTACGAGTCGAGCGTGCCGACGTCCTGCCAGTAGTCCGCGAAGCGGTAGGCGAAGACCGCCTCGCCGCGCGCGACGAGGCGCGGCAGCACGTCCTTGCCGAAGTCGTGGCTCGACTCCGGCATCGCCGCGTCCTCGGCCAGCCAGCGCATGAGCAGGTCGCGGTCGAACAGGTACACGCCCATCGAGGCGAGACGCCCGCGCGCCTGCCCGCGGGCGGGCTTCTCCTGGAAGCCGACGATGCGGCCGTTGGGCTCGGTCTCGAGGATGCCGAACGAGGACACCGCCTCTTCGGGCACCTCGGTGACGGCGACCGTGACCGCCGCGCGCTGCGCGACGTGAAAGGCGTAGAGGACGTTGTAGTCCATCTTGTAGACGTGGTCCCCGGACAGCACCAGCACCTGCTCCGTGCGGCGGCGGCGCAGGTGGACCAGGTTGCGGTAGATGGCGTCCGCCGTGCCCTGGTACCAGTCGCTCTCGAGCGAGCCGAGCGAGGGCTGCAGGATCTGGACGCCGCCGCGCGTGCGGTCGAGGTCCCACGGCCGGCCGGTGCCGATGTGCCGGTTGAGCGAGGTCGGCCGGTACTGCGTGAGCACGCCGATGTCCGTGATCCCCGAATTCACGCAGTTCGAGAGCGTGAAGTCGATGATCCGGTACTTGCCGGCGAAGGGCACGGCGGGCTTGGCGCGCTTCTCCGAGAGCAGGCACAGGCGGCGCCCCTCGCCGCCCGCGAGGATGAACGCGTAGCGCGTCGTCCTCACCGCACCTCCTCGAACCACGCGCGGCTCGGGATGACCGTGCCGGCCGGCGCCTCGCCGTCCTCGAAGTCCGGCTCGCGCGCGCCGATCCCGACCACCACCGAGCGTCCGACGCGCGCCCCGGCGGGGACCACCGCGTCCTTGCCGATGAGCGTGAGGCCTTCGAGCCACGCGCTGTCGGGGGACATGGACGGCGCGCCGTCGCCGATGCGCGCCCCGGCGCCGATGCGCACGTACTTGTCGATCACCGCGCGCTCGATGCGCGCGCCGGCGCCGACGTGCACGTCGGGCAGCACGACCGACTCGACGATCTCCGCGCCGCGCTCGACGTGCACGCCCGAGAACAGCACCGAGCGGCGCACGGTGCCGTCGATGCGGCAGCCGTTGGCGACGAGGCTCTCCTCGACGTGCGCGTGGTCGCGGAACTGCACCGGCGGGCGCTCCTCGTCGCGCGTGAGGATCGGCCAGCGCTGATCGTGGAGCGCGAGGCGCGGCGCGGGCGCCACCAGCTCGAGGTTGGCGCGGTAGTACGAGCCGACGGTGCCCACGTCTTCCCAGTAGCCGTGGAACTCGTACGCCACGACGCGCTCGCCGGCCTCGAGCATGGGCCTCAGCACGTCGAGCACGAGGTTGACGGGCCGGCCGCGGCCGAGGTGCTCGCGCAGCACGGCGGCGTCGAACATGTACACGCCCATCGAGGCCCACGGCGTGTCGGTGCGCAGCGGCTTCTCGACGAGCGAGCGCACGAGCCCGTCGCGGTCGAAGGTCACCATGCCGAAGCGCCGCGCCTCGTCGGGCGGCACCTGCGTGACGGCGATCGTGACCGCCGCGCGCCGCTCGAGGTGCGCGCCGAGCAGCCCGCGGTAGTCCATGCGGTACACGTGATCGCCCGACAGCACGAGCACGCGCGCCGGGGCGCGGTCCTCGACCTCGTTCCAGTTCTGGGCGATGGCGTCGGCGGTGCCGCGGTAGAAGCCGGCGTGGCTGCGCGTCAGGTAGGGCTGCAGCACGACCACGCCGCCCTGTCGGCGGTCGAGGTCCCACGGGCGGCCGGCCCCGATGTGGTCATGGAGCGAGATCGGGGCGTGCTGGGTGAGCACGCCGACGTGCTCGGCGCCCGAATGGCACAGGTTGCTGAGCACAAAGTCGATGACGCGGTACTTGCCACCGAACGGCACGGCGCTGATCGCGCGCTCGGCGGTGAGCACGCTGAGGCGCTCGCCGCCGCCACCGGACAGCACCAACGCCATCGTGTTGCGCACGCGACCCCCGTGGACACCGCGCGACCGAGACAATGAACGCCGGCACGGTAGGTCGCGCGCGCGCGGCGCGTCAAGGCGGGGCGCGGCGCGCGCCGCGCGCGCTACCAGCTCACGCCGAGCGCGACGAGGTGGGTGACGTCGAGGTCCGCGTCGTCGGGGAAGCGGTCGTCGTCGGCCGCCAGGAATCGGTGGAGCGAGGCGGCGTAGTCCACCCCGAGTTGCTTGTAGCGCAGGCCGGCGCCGAACGCGAGGTCCTTGGCCTCCGCTCCGGCGCGCAGCGCGAGCAGGTTGCGGTACCAGTACTCGAGGCCGGTGCGCACGTCGGCCGTCACCGCGCCCATCACGATCTGGCTGTCCAGCGCGCGGCCCTCGAACCCCCACGCGAGGTCGAGCGCCCAGGTCAGCGCGTGCCGCTCGGCGGGCTTGAAGGCGAACGCCGCGCCGGTGGTGAGGGTCGGCGCCACGATCTCGCGCGTGCCGTTGCTCCACGCCAGGTAGGTGGTGGTGAGGTCGCGCGCCATGACGCTGAGCGTCACCGCGTCGCGCGGCATCCACAGCGCGGCGGCGTCGAGCCCCATGCCGAACGACGTGGCGCGCCCCACGTCGGTGACGCGGTGGGCGAGCGTGTCGTAGCGGGTCTCGCTGCTCGGAATGCTCTGCCGCACGAACTTGACGCTCGCGCCGAAGGCCCAGTGGCGCCCGCGGTGTCGCGCGTAGGAAATGTGCACCGCGAGATCGGAACTGCTCGCCAGGTACAGCGCGTCGGGCGACAGGCGCAGGCGCTCGCCCGGGTCCCAGCGCCCGTTCCCCTGCCCCGGGTCCGGCGTGAATGGATCGCCGTCGGGGCCCGAGTCGTCGAAGTCCTCGGGCGCGCGCAGCTGGTCGCCGCGCGGCGTGATCGGAATGTCGTCCACCGCGAGCCGCACGGCCGACACGCCGAGCGCCGACTGATGCCCGTCGGGCCCGCCGAGCGGGAACACCGCCGACAGATAGTCCTGGTTGAGGAGGTTGCCGAAGCGCTCGGCGTGCTGGAACACGACCTCGCGGTACGGCAGGTAGATCATGCCCGCCGGGTTCCAGAACGGCGCGGTGGCGTCATCGGCGACGGCGGAGAACGCGCCGCCCATCGCGATCGCGCGCGGCCCGACGGGGACCTTGAGGAATTCGCCGGCGTACTTGGTGGCGGCGGCCGGGGTGGCGACGAGGGCGGCGAGGGCGAACAGCAGAACGGCGTGGACGCGAGACATGAACCCCCCGGACGACTGCGAACTCCCGGCGCTGCCGGAGCCTAGGGGGGCCCCGGATCAGCTGTCAACCGCTCGGCGCACGGGCGACCACTCCGGCACGCTCGCCTCCCCCAGCGGGCGCTCGATGCGCCACTCGCCGCGCCGCCGCACCAGCTCGTGCCCCGTGCGGAAGCGCTGCTCGACGCGCGCGCCGTCCGGCAGGTAGCACACCTCGTACGTGACGAGCACGCGCCCGGCGGCGACCGGCAGCGAGCGAATCGCCTCGAGCCTCACCTCGCGCGTGGGCGGCATGAACCACAGCATGCCGGGAAACGGCAGGTCGTGCGGTCCGCCGACATGGCACTGCGCGACGGTGTCGTCGTCGCCGCGGCGCATCGCCTCCCAGTAGGTGGCGAGCGTCGCGCCCGGCGACGCGAGGCGCTCGTCCACGCGACAGCGTTCGCCCTGGCCGAGCAGCGCGAACGCCATCCACAGGAGGAGCAGTCCGCCGCGCCGCCCGATGCCGCGCCGCGGCGCCGCGCCGCCGGGAATGCCTCGCGCGCGCCCGGCATCCTCTACCCCGGGGACCGGGGCGGGCGTTCCAAAAACCGCGTCGGGCATGGCCGCGGCGGGATGCGGGACGTCGGGTCGCACGGAACGGTTGCCGTCTCCTAGGGAGCTTCCGCGCATCCGTGCGTCGGGGTTCGGGCGGCGGGGCGCCGCCTTCCGGGTGGCCACGGGAGGTGGCGTCGTCGTGCGCACGTCAACGCGCGGGGACGGCGCCGTCTCCGACTTGCGAAAGAAGTCTAGGCGCCGCCCGGAAAGAGCATCAAGTCAAAAGGTTGCCCGATCGTCTCCGAGGCCGCCCAATCGGGCGATTTGCGCGACGCGCGCCCCTTACCGGGCGCCTTCGCGCGGTCCCGCGGGGCCGCGGCGCGCCGCGCCGCGGCCGGGTCTTCCGGGCGCACGGCGCCCCGGGGAGGCGCCGCCCGCCCCGCGCGGCAGCCCAAAGCCGGACGGCTGCGCGCGGCCTCCGCCACTCGGATCGCGCGCCCCGCGCTCGCGGCCGAAGCCGCCGCCCTCGCCCGCAGCCGAGCTTCCGCCGGCGCCGCCACGCGCGGGCCGCTTCCAGGGCGCCATGCGCTCGCGGCGTCCTTCGCGCGGCGGAAGGCTCTCGCGGGCGGGGCCCGCGGCGCGCGGCGCGCGGCCTTTGCGGGACGGACCGCCCGCGCGATACGGGCCACCGTCGCGCGCCGCGCCCGCGTCGCGCCGCGCGCGGCCCGCGCCGTAAGCCGCACGCGGCCCGGCGCCGCGCGATGGGCGCTCGAAGCGCTCGCGGCCGCCCGGCCCGGACCCGCCCGCGCGCCGCGGGCGCGGTGCGCGCGCCCCGCGTTCAGCGCGGGCCCCGCCGCCACCGCGTCCTCCCCCGTCGGCCGCGCCGAGGCGCCCCCTGCCGAGACGCGAGCCGGGGCGCGCGCCGGCCGCGGGGCGCGCCGGGGCCTCGCGGCGGGGCCGCGAGCGGGGCGGCGCCGGCCGACCGTGGCGCGGAGCTTCGACGGGCGGCGGCAGACCGGGAAGCGCCACGCCCCGGTACTCGCGCGGGGCGCGCTCGCGCCCCGCCGCCGCCGGCGCCGCCGCGCGGCCCCTCCCCACGCGCGGGCGCGTGCGCACGATCGCGGGGCGCGGACGCGGGCGCGCCGACGCCGCGCGCAGCGCCGCGACCTCCTCCGGCGTGAGCGCGCGCGACTCGCCGCGCGGCAGGCCGCCGAGCTTGAGCGGGCCATAGGCCCAGCGGTGCAGCCGATGCACGGCCACGCCGGCCGCCTCGAGCATGCGCCGCACCTGGCGGTAGCGCCCCTCGTGGAGCGCGATCTCGATGACCGTGTCGCCCGGCGTCGCGTCGAGCACGCGCACCGCGGCCGGCGCGCTCACCACGCCCGGCTCGAATTCGATGCCGTGCTTCAGACGCTCGAGCATGGCGGGCGACGGCGGGCGATCGGCATGCGCGCGGTAGCACTTGGTCACCCCGTAGCGCGGATGCATGAGGTGGTGCGCGAGATCGCCGTCGTTGGTGACGATGACGAGCCCGCTCGTGTCGGCGTCGAGGCGGCCCACCGGGAACAGGCGCGGCCCGCGCGGCATGAGTTCGGCGATCGTGCGGCGCCCCTCGGGGTCGCGCAGCGTGCAGATCACGCCCACCGGCTTGTGGAGCACGTAGTAGAGCGGCCGCGGCCGGCCCGGGACGACGCGTCCCTCGACCTCGACGACGTCGCGCGCGGGGTCGATCGGCGTACCGGGCGCGGTGCACACGACGCCGTTCACGCGCACCACGCCGGAGCGCACGAGCAGGTCGCAGCGGCGGCGGGACGCGATGCCGCGCGAGGCGAGGTGCTTGTTGAGGCGGACCGTCACGCGCCGGCCCGTTCGGGGCCGGCCGCCGGCAGCGTGACCGCGGGACCGCCGGCCGCCTCGTGCGCGTCGTCCGCGCGCGCGGCGTCCGCGTCGTGCGCCGCGGCCCATCCCGCGCCGCCCGGCGCGGGCGCGGCGTCCGAGACCTCCTCGAGATCGGCCGGCGCACCGGCGAACACCCCGGCGGCGCCGGCGTCGGCGGCCACGCCGTCGTCGGCGCCGGCCGCCGGCAGCGCCGGCGGGTCGTGCACCACCGTGGCGATGCCGCGCGCCTCGCCGCGCTCAAGATCGCTCGCCACCTGCGACACCACCTCGAGCTCCATCATGTCGAGCTGCTCCGGCTCGCGCGCCGCCACCAGCGCACGCAGCTCCTCGGGGCGCGGCAGCTCCGACAGGTCGCGCAGGCCGAAGTAGTCGAGGAACTCCTGCGTGGTGCCGTACAGCAGCGGGCGGCCGACGACCTTGGAGCGCCCGCGGATGGTGACCAGGTTGCGCTCGAGGAGCGTCGCCATGACGCCGCTCGAGTCCACGCCGCGGATCGCCTCGATCTCGGACTTGGTCACCGGCTGCTTGTACGCGATGATCGCCATGGTCTCGAGCGCCGCGCGCGACAGGCGCATCTTCTTCTTGCCGCGCAGCAGGCGGCCGACCCACTCGGCCTGCGCCGCGGCGGTGACGATCATCCAGCCGCCCGCGATCTCGCGCACCTCGACGCCCGCGCCGCGCGCGGCGTACGCCGCGGCCAGCTCGGCCACGCCGCGGGCCGCCTCCTCCGGGGTGATCTCGAGGGACTCCGCGAGCAGCGCGAGGGGCAGCGGCTGGTCGGACGAGAAGAGGAGCGCCTCAATCGCTGGCTGCAGGTTCGACGGCGGCATGGGCTTCGCTTCCTTCAGGGGTGCGGTGGACGACCAGGATCTCGCCGAAGGCTTCCTCCTGGACCACGCCCACCTGGCCGAGCTTGATGAGTTCCAGCAGGGCCATGAACGTCACGATCATCTCACCGCGCGCGCGGCAGCGCAGCAGCATCTCGGTGAAGGGCACCGACCCGCGCTCGGCGACCGCGCTGGCGATGAGCGCCATCTTGTCCTCGACGTCCCACACGTCGCCCTGCACCTCGTACACCTGGGGCTCGGGGACGCGCGCCAGCACACGGTGGAGGGCGTCGAGCAGGTCGAAGAGCGTCACCGGCGCGAGCGGCAGCGGGCCCGCCTCGTCCTCGCCGGGCACCATGCCGCGCTCGAACATGCGCCGGCGCTCGGCCTCGCGCTCCCTGAGCTGCCCAGCCGCTTCCTTGAACTGCCGGTACTCGACGAGACGCTGCACGAGCTCCTCGCGCGGGTCGCCCTCGTCGTCCTCTTCGGTCGAGGCCGGCAGCGGGAGCAGCATCCTGGCCTTGATGCGCATGAGCGTGGCGGCCATGACGAGGAACTCTCCCGCCACTTCGAGGTCAAGCGCGCGCATGAGCTCGATGTAGGCGAGGTACTGCTGCGTGATGTGCGCGATCGGGATGTCGTAGATGTCGATCTCGTCGCGCTTGATGAGGTGCAGGAGGAGGTCGAGCGGTCCTTCGAAGCGCGCGAGGCGCACGGTCACCGTGCCGCGCGGCGCGCGGCGCGGCGGCCCGTCGCCGGCGTCCGCGTCGCGGCCGGCGCCGGGCGCGGACGGTCCGGCGGCGGCGGCCGGCGCGGCCGGGGGCGCCCCGTCGCGGGCGCCGTCGCGCGGATCGGCACCGTCGGTCATGGCGCCTTGGTGAGCGGGGACGCGAGGTGCATGGCTTCGCGCACGCGCTCCATGGTTGCGGCCGCCACCGCGCGCGCGCGGCGGTTGCCGTCGGCGACGATGTCGCGCACCGTGTCGGGATCGTTCGCGTAGCGCTCGCGGCGCTCGCGGATCGGCGCCAGCCACGCCGACAGCTTCGCCGCCAGGTCGCGCTTGTCCGGCACGCAGCCGAGCTTGCCGGCGCGGCACGCGGCCGCCACCGCCTCGGCGCCCTCGGGGTTGAACTTGCGGTGGTACTCCCACACCACGCAGCCCGGGTGGCCGTCCGACGGATCGGCCTCGGGGCGGCCGGGATCGTGGGCGCGCACCTTCTTCGGGTCGGTGTACGCGTTGCGCACCTTGAGCGCGATGACGTCCGGCTCCTCCGCGAGCAGGATGGTGTTGCCGAGCGACTTGCTCATGCGGTTGCCGTCCACGCCGCGCAGCCGGGCGAAGGAGGTGAGCTGCGCCTCGGGCTCGGGGAACACCGGCGCCTCCTCGCTCGCGTACATGAAGTTGAAGCGCCGCGCGAGCTCGCGCGTCAGCTCGATGTGAGGGACCTGGTCCTCGCCCACCGGCACGTGCGTCGGCCGGTAGAGCAGGATGTCGGCCGCCTGCAGCACCGAATACCCGAGGTGCCCGTAGGAAATGGTCTGCTCGTCGAGGTGCAGGTCGCGGATCTGCTCCTTGAGGGTCGGAATGCGCTCGAGGCGCGCCTTGCTCACGAGCATCGAGAGCAGCAGGTGCAGCTCGGCGTGCTCCTTCACCGCCGACTGCACGAAGATCACGCTCCGCGCCGGGTCGAGGCCCGCCGCCAGCCAGTCCACGACCATCTCGAAGATGTTGTCCTGGAGCGCGGAGGTGTCTTCGTAGCCGGTCGTGAGCATGTGCCAGTCGGCGACCATGCAGAAGTTCTCCCAGCCCTCGTCCTGCAGGCGCACCCAGTTCTCGAGGGCGCCGACGTAATTGCCGAGGTGGAGCCGGCCCGTAGGGCGGATGCCCGACAGGATGCGCCCCGGACTCACAGGCCGGCCTCCGCGGCGGGCACGCCCCACAGCGCGAGCACCCCGCGCGCCACGAGCCGCACCGGCGCGAGCGCGACGCCGCCCGCGACCGGCGAGGCGACGAGCAGCGCGACGAGCGCGAGGCCGGCGATGCGGAAGTGATGCAGGGCGATGATGTGGCGCATCGGCAGGAAGCGCATGAGCACCCACGAACCGTCGAGCGGCGGGATCGGAAGGAGGTGAAACACGACGAGCGCGGCGTTCACCGCCACGCCCGCGAGGCCCGCGGCGCGCAGCGCGGACAGCGGGCCCTCGCCCGGCGCGAGGCGCGCGAGCAGCCCGAAGGCGAGCGCGAGGAGCAGGTTCGCGGCCGGGCCCGCGAGCGCCACCGCGAGGTGGTCGCGCACCGGGCGCCGCAGCCGGGCGCGGTCCACCGGCGCCGGCCTGGCCCAGCCGATCACGCACGGGGCCTGGAACAGCAGCAGCACGGCCGGCACGAGCGCCATGCCGATCGCGTCGGCGTGACGGAACGGATCGAGGGTCAGCCTCCCCTCGTCGCGGGCCGTGGAGTCGCCGAGGCGCAGCGCCGCGAGCCCGTGGGCGCACTCATGCAGCACGGCGCTCAGGACGAGCACCGGCGCGACGAAAACGACCTCGGGATCGAGGCGCATGGGCGGCTCCACGGGTGGGCGAACATCGGAAGGGCGCAGCCTATCGGACGGTCGCAGCGGAATCAAGACCGGCGCCCTTCATGCAGCACTCGAAGGCGCGCGGTTGCCCGCCACGCACCGCTTCGCCTATCGTGCGGCCCCATGAGCGCGCGCCAGCCGCACGACCTGCTCGATCGCCCGGTGCCCGACCTGGCGCTGCCGAGCTCCGCCGGGGGCCTGTTCGCGCTGCGCTCGCGCGTCGGGATCGGCCCGCTGGTGCTGTTCTTCTTCGTCAAGGCGGGCACCTCCGGCTGAGTGCGCGAGATGCGCGAGTTTCGCGTGCATCACGTCGAGCTGCAGAGCGCGGGGATCGCGGTCGCCGGCATTTCCCTCGACCCGCCCGAGACGAACCGCCGGTGGGCGGAGCGCCTGCAACTTCCCTACCCGCTGCTGTCCGACACCGAGCGCGCCGCGGGCGACGCCTTCGGCGTGATCCGCCGCTTCGGCCTCGGCGGCTTCCAGGTCGAGCTGTTCCGGCGCACGACGGTGCTCGTGGACCTGCACGGCGTGGTGCGCGCGGTGTGGGGCAAGGTGCGCATTCGCGACCACGCGCTGGACGTGCTGCAGGTCGCGCGCGCGCTGTCGTCCGTGCCGGCGTGAGCCGCGCGGCGCGCGGCGTTCAGGGCACGCCCGGACCCGCCTCGGACGTCGCCTTGACGACCATGAGCGTGAGGTCGTCGTTCTGGCCGCGTTCCCCCGTCCACTCGAGCACCGCCCGCACCACTCCCTGCGCGATCGCCTCCGCCGACTCCCCGGCGAGCGCGCGCAGCGTGCGCTCGATGCGGGTGCGGCCGAACTGCTCGCCGTCCGGGCTCTCGGCCTCGCTCACGCCGTCGGTGTACAGGAACAGCACGTCCCCGGGACGCAGCGCGACCGGCCGATCGTCGTAGGTGGCGTCCGGCAGCACGCCGAGCGCCACGCCGCCTTCCGCGAGCGACTCCGCGCCGCCGTCCGCGCGCAGCAGCACCGGCGGGTTGTGGCCGCCGTTCGAAAAGGTCAGCATGCCGCTTTTCCAGTCGAGCACGCCGTAGAAGGCGGTGACGAAGCGGTCGCGCTCGAGGCTCTCGTGGAGCAGCGAGTTGACTTTGCGCATGACGGCGCGAATCGCGAACTCGTTGCGGATCTCGGCGAGCAGACTCATGCGGAAGCCGGCCATGATGAGCGCCGCCGGGATGCCCTTGCCCGACACGTCGGCGATGGCGAGCCCCAGGCGGTGCTCGCCGATTTCGATGAAGTCGAAGTAGTCGCCGCCCACTTCGTCGTGCGGAATGGTCGTGCCCGCGAGATCGAAGCCCGGCACGCGCGGCGCGCGTTCGGGGAGGAACGAGGCCTGGATCTCGCGCGCGATGGCGAGCTCCTTCTCGATGCGCCGCCGCTCCAGCAGCTCGTCGGTGAGGCGCGCGCGCTCGATGGCGATCGCCGCCTGCGACGCGAACGCGGTCACCAGCTCGAGGTGCCCCTCGTGGTAGGCGTCGTCGAGGTCGCTCTCGAGGTTGAAGACGCCGATCGTGCGGCCCTTGAGGAGCAGCGGCGCGGCCAGCTCGCTGCGCGTGCTGGGACGGGCCGCGACGTAGCGCGCGTCGCGCGACACGTCGGGCACGATGACCGGCTCGCCGGTCTTGGCGACCCACCCCGCGATGCCCTGGCCGAGTTGCAGCGCGAACGCCTCGTCGGCGCCCTCCGGGTATCCCAACGCGCTCACCAGCTCGAGCACGTGCGTGCGGCGGTCCACCAGGTACACGGCCGCGGCGTCGAAGTCCACGACCTGACGCAGCGCCTCGAACAGCGCCGACAGCACCTCGTCGAGATCGAGCGCCTCGGCGAGCGTCTTCGACACCTCGAGCAGCGCCTCCTTCTCGAGCGCGCGCCGCTCGGTCTCGCGGTACAGCAGCGCGTTGTCGAGCGCGAACGCGACGTGCTCGGCCGCGGCCTCGAGATGGTCGGCGTCGGCGTCGGTGAACGCGCCGCCGCCGCGCTTGTCGAGACACTCGATGACGCCGAAGGCCTCCCCGCGGCGGAACAACGGCAGCGCGAGCACGGCCTCGAAGGGCTCGACCTCGCCGCGCAGTTCGGGTCGCGGCTCGCCCGGAGCGAGGCGCAGCGCCTGGCCCCGCGTGAGCACCCAGCCCGCCACGCCCTCGCCGCGCCGCAGGCGGTACTCGGCGGGCGGGCGGTCCTCGGCGGCCTCGCGCGCCACGAGGCGGCGGCCGCCGCGGCGCGCGATCCAGATGCGCACGCGCTCGGCGTCCACCAGGCGGCGGCAGTGGCGCGAGGCGGTGCGCAGCAGGTCGTCGAGGTGCGTGCCCGACAGCACGGCCTCGCCCCCCGACACGCCGAGCGCCGAAAACGCGCGCAGCGCGACCTCGGCCGGCCCGCCTCCCGCCGCCGGCTCGCGCGCCGCGGCCGCGGCCGAGTCGGGCCGTGGGGCGGGCGGCGTCTCGGAGCGCGTGGCGTCGGTCATGACGCCGCACCGTAGCACGCGCCGCGCGTGGGGCGCCACGCGCGGGAGGCCGCCCGCGCGGGGAGGCGTCGCGCTCCCCTCCGCGCGCGCCGTCGCCCCCGTCCCGGGGCGCCGGGTTGGCCGTGCAGAATGCACGGCGGCGAACCGCGGGCGCGCGCGGCGCACGGGTTTCGCGTCAATTCCACGGCTCCCGGGGCCGATAACCCGCGCGGAACCGACCCACCCCTTTCCCGACGACCGGAGTCACGGATGGCGAAGGAACACAAGCGTCTCGGCGACATGCTGCTCGAGGACAACCTCATCACGCCGGATCAGCTCGCCGTCGCGGTGGCCGAGCAGCGTCGCACGGGGCAGCTCCTCGGCGCGACCCTCGTGCGGCTCGGCATCCTCGCCGAGCACGACCTGCTGCAGTGCCTGCACCGCCAGCTTGGCCTGCCGCTCGTGGACCTCAACGACATGCTCGTGGACGAGTCGGTGATCCAGCACGTGCGCGAGGACCTCGCCAAGAAGTACGGCGCGCTGCCGCTCGAGGTCGAGGGCCGCGCGACGCTGGTGGTGGCGATGTCCGACCCGCTCAACGTCGCGGCGCTCGAGGACCTGCGCTTCCACAGCGGGATGTTCATCAAGCCGGTGCTGGCGCCGCCGTCGCAGATCGCCGAGGCCATCGAGCGCTATTACCACATGGACACCTCGATGAACGAGGTGATCCAGAACATCATCACCAACGAGAACGACGTCGAGATCAACACCGTCGAGGAGACGGAGCAGCCCGAGGCGGTGGACGACCTCATGCGCGAGGCCGAGGGCCGGCCCATCGTGCGGCTCACCAACTGGCTCATCCACCGCGCCGTGGAGGACCGCGCGAGCGACCTCCACATCGAGCCCCAGGAGCGCGACCTCGTCGTGCGCTTTCGCGTGGACGGCCTGCTGCGCGAGATCCAGCGGCTGCCCAAGTGGACGCAGGGCGCCATCGTGTCGCGCATCAAGGTGCTCTCCAACCTCGACATCGCCGAGAAACGCATGCCGCAGGACGGCCGCCTCGTCGCCGAGGTCAAGAACCGCCGCGTGGACATGCGCGTCTCGACCCTGCCGGTGACGAACGGCGAGAAGGTCGTCATCCGCATCGTGGACCAGGCCCGCGTGCAGGTCGCCCTCGAGGACCTCGGCATGCAGCGCGACGACCTCACGCGCTACCGGCGCTGGCTCGAGCGGCCGCAGGGCATCATTCTGGTCACCGGCCCGACCGGCTCGGGCAAGTCCACGCTGCTCTACGCCTCGCTGCGCCAGATCCAGCACGTCACCAAGAACATCGTGACGGTCGAGGATCCGGTCGAGTACCAGATCGCGGGCATCAACCAGGTGCAGGTGGACGAGAAGGCGAAGAAGACCTTCCCCTCGGCCCTGCGCGCCATCCTGCGGCAGGACCCCGACGTCATCATGATCGGCGAGGTGCGCGACCGCGAGACGGCGCAGATCGCGTTCCGCGCCTCGGTCACCGGCCACCTCGTGCTCAGCACGGTGCACACGAACGACGCCGCCGGCGCCGTGACGCGCCTCGTGGACCTCGGCCTCGAACCGTTCATGGTCGCCTCCTCGCTCGTCGGCGTGGTGTCCATGCGCCTCGTGCGCACGTTGTGCCCGCGCTGCAAGGAGAGCTACGAGGCGCCCGCCTCGAGCTTCGACCGGCTCGGGCGTTCGGGCGGAGGCGAGACGCTGACGCTGTGGCGCGGACGCGGCTGCTCGCACTGCCACGAGAGCGGCTACCACGGACGGACCGGCATCTTCGAGGTGCTCGGGGTGGACGACGCGGTGCGCTCGCTGGTCGTCGGCGGCGCCCCGGACGGCCTCATCCGCCAGGCGGCGATCGAAGGCGGCATGCGCTCGATCGGCGAGGATGGCCTGCAGAAGGTCCTGTCGGGCGTCACCACGCTCGACGAGGTGACGCGCGTCGTGTACCTCGACGACCAGTCCGGCAAGGTGTGTCCCTCGTGCCGCACGGTGCTGACGCGCGACTTCGAGTACTGCCCGGCGTGCGGCGACTTCGTGGGCGAGCACTGTCCGTCGTGTCGCCGCCGCATGCAGGCCGGCTGGGCCTTCTGCCCGTACTGCGGCGCGGACGCGCCCGGCGCGGAGCCCGCGGGGGGCGGCACGGAGCGCGGCGCGCGGCGCGACGGGAACGGCGCCGGGCCCCCGGCGCGCGCGGCGCGGCCGCGCGCCGCGGCCTGGCCCGGCGCGAGGCGGAAGGCGTCGTGAGCGGCGGGCCCGCGCGCCCCGGCCGCGTTCACGGCGGCCTGCTGCTGGTCCTGGCGATCGTCGGGGTCACCGGGGTCATTCACTTCTTCGTCGTGAACCAGCGCGCGTTTCTCAACTTCTACTACCTGCCGGTCGTGTTCGGCGCCTACACCCTCGGCGCGCGCCGCGGCCTGCAGGCCGCGCTCCTCGCGTGCGGCATCGTGTTCGCGTTCGCATTCATGAACGACCGCATGTTCGCCGCGCTCGAGCCCGAGGCGTGGCGCAGGTGGCTCGATCTCGGAACCTGGGCGTGCTTCCTCGTGCTCACCGCGGTCGTGGTCGGCTCGCTGCACGAGGAGCGCGAGCGGCAGATGCGCGACCTGCAGCACGCGTACCACGCCATCCTCGACCTCGTGGCGCGCTGCATCGACTCGGTGGACCGCAACACCGAGAACCACTCGCGCCGCGTCGCCGACTACGCCGTCGAGCTGGCGCGCGCGCTGGGCCTCGGCGAGCGCGAGGTCGAGGACATCCGCGCCGGCGCGTACCTGCACGACATCGGCAAGATCGACGTCAGCGTGGACGTGCTGCGCAAGGCCGCCGGACTCTCCCCCGAGGAGATGGCCGAGATGCGGCGCCACGTCGACCACGGCGAGCGACTCGTGCGCTCGATGGGCGGCGTTCTCGCCCACGTCATTCCGATCGTCGCCTACCATCACGAGCGCTGGGACGGCCGCGGCTACCGCGGCCTCGCCGGCGAGGCGATCCCGCTCGGCGCGCGCATCGTCGCGGTGGCCGACACCTACGACGCGCTCGTCTCGGACCGCAGCTACCGGCGCGGCCGCTCGGCCGCGCAGGCGCTCGCCGTCCTGCGCGAGGAGCGCGGCCGCCAGTTCGACCCGCGCGTGGTGGACGCGTTTCTCGCCCTGTACGCGACCGACGAGCCGGCGGGCGCCGAGAGCGCCGAGCGCGCGGCCTGACGCGGGGCGCGGGCGGAACGCCGCACGCGGCGCGGGGGATCGGCCCCGCGGGCGCGCCGCCGGGCCGACGCCGCGCCGGTGTCGGGTCCGCCTGCGGCGGCACGTCCTTGCTCGCGCGCCGGGCGCGCTCCTAGACTGCGCCGTTCCGCGCCGCGCTCGTCTCCGGAGGTTCCCCGTGTCCGATCCGCCCGCCCCCGCGCCGCGGCGCCGCGCGCCGTGGCGCGCGGCGCTCATCGCGGCCGCGCTGCTCACGACCGCGCTCGGCGTGTGGCGCGCGCAGCTCTTCCAGGTGAGCGCCCCCGGCGAAGCGCCGCGCGCGCTCGCCGCGCGGCCTCCCGGGGAGCGACCGGCGGCTCGCTTCGACGTCATGCTGCGCGCGGTGCCGGTGGGCATGCGCCGCCTCGCGCCGGGCGACGGCGTGCTGCTGGTCCACTACTGGGCGCCGTGGGAGCGCCACGGCGCCACGCAGGCCGCGCTCCTCGATTCGCTGCGGCGCGCGCCCGGGCTCGCCGGGCTCGACGTGGTGGTCGTGGCCTTCGACCCGTTCCCCGGCGTGGCGCGCTACGTGGCGCGCCGCCGCCTCGGCGTGCCCGTGCTGCTCGACCACGGCCGCGCGCTGCGCGACGTGCTGCCGTGCCCGAGCATCCCCTACACCTACGTGCTCGACCGCGCCGGGCGCGTGGCCGTCGCGCAGCCGGGCGAGGTGGACTGGTTCGCCTCCGGCACGCGGCGCGCGCTCGAGGCGCTGCTTGCCGAGCCGCCCGCCCCGGCGCCCGGAACCCCGGCGCCCGCGAGCTGAGCGTGGGCCGCACCGCGGGGCCGGCCGCGGCGCTCGCCCGAAAACGCCGGCGCCCGCTCGCGGGAGCGGGCGCCGGGCGGACGCGAAGATGGTGGAGCTGAACGGGATCGAACCGTCGACCTCTTGCATGCCATGCAAGCGCTCTCCCAACTGAGCTACAGCCCCACCGCATGGGTCGGCCCGCGCGGCGGGCCGGCGCACGTTTATACGGTGCCGCGCGGCCGCGGGTCAAGGCGCGCCCCCGCCCCGCCGCCGGCCGGCCGCGCGCTCCCCTAGAAGAGCCCGCGCCGCGGCCGGCTGCGCCGCCGCGGCGGCGTGCCGAGCAGCGCGCCCATCAGGCCGCGCGTCACCTGCCCGGCGATGGTGCGCGCGAGCGGCGAGCGCAGCACCTGCTCGAGGGCGCCGGGCGGCTCCGGCGCCGCGCGCCGGCGCTTCGCGGGAGCGGCGCCCTCGCCTGCGGCGGCGCGCTTCGGCTCGCCCTCCGCGCCGGCGGCGGCGGCCGTCATGCGCGCCGCGAGCAGCTCGCGCGCGCTTTCGCGGTCGATGGCCTCGGCGTACGCGCGCACCTGCGTCGAGGCGGCGAGGCGCTGCGCCAGCTCGTCCTCGGTGAGCGGGCCCATGCGCGACACCGGCGGCACCATGCGCGTCGCGACCGGCGGCGTGGGTACGCCCTTCGGGCCAAGCACGGTGACGAGCGCCTCGCCGATGCCGAGCGTGGTGAGCGTCTCCTCGACGTCGTAGAACTCGGTCTTCGGGAACGTGCGCGCCGCCGCGCGCAGCGCCTTCTCGTCGTCGGGCGTGAAGGCGCGCAGCGCGTGCTGCACGCGATGGCCGAGCTGGCCGAGCACGTCGGCCGGCACGTCCTTCGGGCTCTGGGTCACGAAGAACACGCCCACGCCCTTCGAGCGGATGAGCCGCACGACCTGTTCGACCTGCGCCAGGAAGTCGTCGCTCGCGCCGTCGAACAGCAGGTGCGCCTCGTCGAAGAAGAACACCAGCTTCGGCTTCTCGACATCGCCCACCTCGGGCAGCTCGGCGTACAGCCGCGCCAGCATCCACATCATGAACGTCGAGAACAGCGCCGGCCGGTCCTGGACGTCGGCCAGTTCGAGCACGGTCACCAGGCCGCGCCCGTCGCGCTCGACCTGGAGCAGGTCCTCGAGCTCGAACTCCGGCTCGCCGAAGAAGGCCTCCGCCCCCTGCTGCTCGAGCGCGACCATCTCGCGCAGCAGCACCCCGACGGTGGCCTTCGACATGCCGCCGTAGTCCGCGAGATCGGCGGCGCCGTCGCCCGTGAGGTGCTGAAGCACCGCGCGCAGGTCCGCGAAGTCGAGCAGCGGAAGCCCGCGGTCGTCGCAGTACTTGAAGACCATCGCGAGCACGCTCGACTGGGTGGCGTTGAGGCCGAGGACCCTGGCGAGCAGCAGCGGACCGAAGCTCGACACCGTCGCGCGCACCTGCGCGCCCTTCGCCCCGGTGAGGCTCAGGAACTCCACGGGGCAGGCGAGCGGCGCCCACGCGCGCCCGGTCTCCGCGGCGCGCTGCGCGATCCGCTCGTTGGGCTGTCCGGGCGCGCCGAGGCCCGACAGATCGCCCTTGAGATCGGCGAGGAACACCGGCACGCCCGCCGCCGACAGCTGCTCGGCGAGCAGCTGCAGGCTCTTCGTCTTGCCGGTGCCGGTGGCCCCCGCGATCAGTCCGTGGCGATTCATCATCGCCAGCGGAATGCCGACGAGCGGCTCGGGCAGGCACTCGCCCGCGTGCATGGGCGCGCCGAGCGCGAGCGTCGCGCCGCCCGCCGGAAACGAGGCGCGCACCGCCTCGATGAAACGCTGGTCCATGGGCGTGGCTCCTCCGTGGTGGCCGAGGCCCGGCATGCTAGCGGCGCCCCGCGCGCTCCGCCAGCGCGCGCCGGATCTCCTCGAGCGTGGCGCGCGCCACGGAATCGCCCGGCGCGAGCCGCACCGCGCGCGCCGCGAGCGACTCGGCCTCGCCCGCCGGCCGGCCGCGGCGCAACAGCGTCTCGGCGAGATTGTTGAGGAGCGCGGCGTCGTCGGGCGCGTCGCGCAGCGCGCGGCGGTAGTGGCGCTCGGCCTCGGCCCAGCGCCCGGCGCCGGCCGCGAGGTTGCCGAGGTTGCCGCGCGCCAGCGCGAAGCGCGGCTCGCGGGACAGCGCGCGGCGGTAGGCGCGCGCCGCGAGCGCGGTGTCGCCGCGCGCGGCGTAGGCGACCCCGAGGTCATTGTGCTCGGCCGCGGTGAGCGGGTCGTGGAGCACGACGAAGCGCGCACAGCCCGCGGCGCTCGCCGCCCCCGCGGCCAGCGCCGCGGCCAGCGCGAGCGCCCCCGCGCGGCGCGCGCGGAAGGACCTCGCCCGCGCGCCGCGCCCGCGCGCCGGCGCGCGCTGCGCCGCCATCACGGCCGCCGGACGAGCAGCACCTGCCCGTCGGCCGCGCGCGCGTCGCGCTCCAGGGCGCGCCGCGCGACCTCGACCGGGCGCGCGCCGCCGTCGTGGAGAACGAAGCGCGCGCGCATGGGATCCCAGCCCGTGACCACGGCCCAGTGTCCGCGGCGGAGCGGGCCCACCCCGCGCCGCAGCAGCACGATGGGCGCCACCCCCTCGCGCAGCAGCGCGACCAGCGAGTCCGCGCCGAGCCGCGCGAGGCGGGCGTGGTAGCCGCGCGCGCGCGCGAACGCGGCGAGGTCGGTGGCGAGCGCGCCGCGGAACTCGGGGCGCCACGTCGAGTCGGCGGCGGCGACCGTGGCGGAGTCGGCGCCGAGGTGGGCGAGCACCATCTGGAGCGCGGCCGGCCCGCAGCGCTCCGGCGACTGCGCCACGATCGGCACGGCGAGACGCACCGCGCCGCCGCCGGTCGCGCGCGCGGAGACAGCGCCCGCGAGGTCGAGGGCCAGCGCGAGCGCCGCGACGCGCGCCGCGCGCGCGACGACGCGCGGCGCGCGGTCCGCGCGCGGAACCGCAAGGCGAGCATCCATGGCGGCCGACAGGCTAGTCGCCGCCCGTCGGCCGCTCAAGCGCGTGTGCCGCGTCGGTCCGCCTAGCGGACCATGCGCAGGGTGATGCGCGCCGTCTCGCTCTTCGCGCGCGCCACCATGCGCACGTGGTCCACGTGGCGGCCGTCGCGGAAGTCGAGCAGCCGGTACAGGCCCGGCCTGTGGGTGCGCGCCGCGAAGTCCACCACCGCCGCCTCCCCGTTGCCGAACACAACCTCGGCCCATTCGACCTGCGCGCGTCCCTCGACCTCGATGAGCAGCTCGCGGCCGCGCTGGTCCGCGTGGAGCGTGAACTCGGTCCAGTCCTCGTCCTTGACGAGCGTCTCCGAGTCCTCCCACGACACGACCTCGCGCGCGGGCGCGGCCACCACCACCGCGGCGAAGGCCACCGGGGCGAGGAACACCGCCGGCGCCACGACCACGGCGCGGCGCGGAGCGCGCACCACGACCGCGCGCGGGGCGCGCGCGATCGGGAAGCCGCGTCGCACGACGACCGTGGTGCGGTGATGTCCGCGCTTGACGACGCGCACGCGCGCGGCGAGCGCCGGCGCGGCGATCTGGAGTCCGAGAACGAGCAGGAGCACCACGGTGAACACGCGCTTCATGAGGTCGCCTCCTTGATGGGGGGAACCGGGGAACCAGCTTGCTTCCGGGCGTGTTTGCAGGGCGCGTGCCGCGCCGGCCCGTCCCTGCAAGTCGCTGAGGGATCGAGCGCGGATCCGGCGGCGCGCGCGCGCGCCGCGGCGGAGCGGCCGATCCCGTACAGGGTCAGCGGCCGAGTCGTACGTCCACGTGCGCCTGCGGCGAGCGCGCGCGGGCCAGCAGGCGCACGCACAGGACCTCGCGCTCGCCCTCGAACTCGACGAGCCGGTAGACGCCCGCGCCGCGCACCGCGCGACCGAGGTCGAGCGCCTCGAGCGCGCCATCGGCGAACACCACCTCGGCGCGGTCGAACTCGGCGCGCCCGCGCACGTCGAGGTACACGCCGAGGCCGTGGTCGCGCACCTCGAAGCCGAGCCGCGTCCAGCCATGCTCGCGCACCAGCGCCGGGGTGGCAGGCTCCTGCGCCGCGCGGAACGGCATGAGCGCGAAGCGCGCGAGGGGCACCACGACGCGCAGCGAAGCGCCCGCGGCCCTCGGCGCGGCGAACGGTCCCTGCAGCGCGGCGCCGGCGGGCGGCGCCGTGACGAGGGTCGCGAGCAGCGCGACCGCCGTCAGGAGCGACGCGATCCATCGCATCGTCATCGTCACCTCCTCCTCACCCCGCCGTTATCGGCGGCTTCCCCGCCGCAATCCATACCGCCGTCGAGCGATGTTTCCAAGATGTTTCGGCAGGTTGCGGTTTTGTAACGCGCTTTCCGGCAACGCATTTCGTCCGCTCGCTCGACGAAGACCGCCACCCGCGCTGAGGGGCCCTTCCGACGCCGGAACACGCCCGATCGGTGGACCCGGGAGCGACTCGCGCGCATGGGCCCCGCCGTCTTCCGCCACCCTGTCAGGCGCGCCCCCCAGGTCCTGACAGTCCGTCCGTCGGCGCATGCCTCGCGCGCGCCACAACGCCCTGCGGCAGAGCGGACTTGCGGTCATGCCGACGGGCCGGGGCGCACGGCATGAGCTGTGCTGTCCTTCCGCCCGACGGCCGGCGGTCCCCGTCAGGCGCGCGGTGCGCCCGGTCGGCGCGCTCACCGAAGGAGAGCCCATGTCCCGGATGATCCTGCTCGGCGACGAGGCGGTGGCCCTCGGCGCCGTCCATGCGGGTCTCACGGCGGCCTACGCCTACCCCGGCACGCCGTCCACCGAGATCCTCGAGTACCTGCTCGACCACGCCGAGCGCGCCGGCGGCCCGCGCGCCGCGTGGTGCGCCAACGAGAAGACGGCTTACGAGGCGGCGCTCGGCACCTGCTTCGCCGGCCGCCGGGCGCTCGTCGCCATGAAGCACGTCGGCCTCAACGTCGCCGCCGATCCGTTCGTGAACTCGGCGCTCGTCGAGACGCACGGCGGACTGGTGCTGGCGGTGGCCGACGATCCCGGCATGCACAGCTCTCAGAACGAGCAGGACAGCCGCTGGCTCGCCGATTTCGCCCGTGTCCCGTGCCTCGAGCCCGCCACCCAGCAAGAGGCCTACGACATGACGCGCGAAGCCTTCGACCTCTCCGAGCGCTTCGCGGTGCCCGTCATGCTGCGCCTCGTCACGCGCCTCTCGCACAGCCGCACCACCGTCGAGGTGGGCGAACCGCGCCCCGAGAACGCCCCGCGCAAGGCGCCGCGGCGCAACGCGTGGATCCTCCTCCCCGCCAACGCGCGGCGGCAGTGGAGCGCGCTGCTCGACCGCCAGCGCGAGATGCTCGAGTGGAGCGCGCGCGCGCGCTGGAACCGGCTGGCGCTCAACCCCGAACGGCGGGACCTGGGCGTCATCACGACCGGCATCGCGCGCAACTACTTCTTCGAGAACCTGCGCGACCTCGGCTGGCAGCCGTCGCACCTCCACCTCGGCGCCTATCCGGTGCCGTCCGACCTCGTGCGGCGGCTCGTGGACCACGTCGAGCGCGTGCTCGTCCTCGAAGACGGCTACCCGTACGTCGAGCGGCTGCTGCGCGGCCTGCTCGGACCGGCGAAGCCGGTGCTGGGCAGGATGAGCGGCGAGGTGCCGCGCACCGGGGAGCTGTCGCCCGACGTGGCGCGCAGCGCGCTCGGCCTCGCGCCGCGCCCGGCGACGGTCATGCCGGAGGGGCTGGCGCTGCCGAACCGCCCGCCGCAGCTGTGCCAGGGCTGCCCGCACGGCCACATGTACCACGCGCTGCAGGAGGCGCTCGCCGGACTGGAGCACAGCGTGGTGACGTCGGACATCGGCTGCTACACGCTCGGGGCGCTGCCGCCCTACTCGGCGATCGAATCGTGCGTGTGCATGGGCGCCTCGATCGGCATGGCGCGCGGCGCGGCCGAGGCCGGCCTGCGCCCGGTGGTGGCGGTCATCGGCGACAGCACGTTCCTGCACTCGGGAATCCCGTCGCTGCTCGACGCGGTGGCGGCCAACGCCGACATGACCCTGCTCATTCTCGACAACCAGGCCACGGCGATGACGGGCGGCCAGGCGCCGCTCGTGCCGTCGTCGCGGCTCGAGGCCATGGTCCTCGCCACCGGCGTGGACCCCGCGCACTGCCACGTGCTCGACGCCCACCCGCGCAAGGTCAAGGAGAATGCGGCCGTGCTGCGCCGCGAGCTCGAGCACCGCGGGCTGTCGGTCGTGATCGGCGTGCGCGAGTGCAAGATGACGGCGAAGCGCAAGTCGCGCATTGCGGAGGCGGTGGCGTCATGACGACCTGCGACATTCTGCTGGCCGGCGTCGGCGGACAGGGCGTGCTCTCGATGGCCGCCCTCATCGGCCGCGCCGCAATCGCCGAGGGGCTGCACGCGAAGCAGAGCGAGGTCCACGGCATGGCGCAGCGCGGCGGCGCGGTGCAGGCGCACCTGCGCCTGTCCGACGGCGCCATCGCCAGCGACCTCATTCCCTCGGGCGGAGCGGACCTCATCCTGTCGCTCGAGCCCGTCGAGAGCCTGCGCTACCTCGCCTACCTCAAGCCGTCGGGCACGCTCGTCACCTCGAGCAGTCCGTACGTGAACATCCCCGACTACCCCGACCTCGCGACGCTCCTCGAGCGCGTGCGGAGCCTGCCGCATGCGCTCGTCGTGGACGCCGAGCGCCTCGCGACCGAGGCGGGCGACCCGCTGGCGGTGAACACCGTGATGGTCGGCGCGGCGGCTCACCTGCTGCCCGTCGGCCTCGCCTCGCTCGAGCGCGCCGTGGAGGACACCTTCGCCCGCAAGGGCGAGTTCGTGCTGGGCCTGAACCGCAAGGCGTTCCGCGCGGGGCGCGAGGCGGCCGCCACGGCGGGCGCCGCGCGATGAGGCGCGGCGAGCCGGACGCGGCCGGCGGCGCGCGCCGCGGGGTGCGCGCGCGGGAGCCGCGGTGAGCGGCGCGCGCGGCACGGCCGAGCGCGGCGCGCGCACCGGCCGCGACGAGGGCGCGCCGATCGTCGGCGGCGGGCGCTTCGACGGCGGGGCGCTGCGCGCCGCGCTCGCCGCTCCGCGCCACGCGGCGCGCGGCGTGCTGCTCGAAACCGAGGGTCTCGCCGTGCTCGAGGCCGCCGGCCTCGCCACCCCGCGGCGCGTGGTGTTCGCCACCTCGCGCGACGCGCTCGGCCTGCCGGACCCGCCGCTCCCCGGCGAGCGCGCGGTGCTTAAGGCGCTCTCCCCCGACATCCTCCACAAGACCGAGGCCGGCGCGGTGCGCGTCATCCCCAACCGGCGCGCGAACGTCATCGCGGCCGCGGCCGACATGGAGCGCCGCCTCGCCGGGCGCGGCCTGGAGGGCTTCCTGCTCGCGGCCTACGTGCCGCACGAGCCCGGCCCCGGCGGCGAGTTCCTGCTCGGGCTGCGCCACGCGCGCGACTTCGGGCCGGTCGTGACGCTCGGCGCCGGCGGCATCCACGCCGAGTTTCTGGCGCGCGCGCTGCGCGACGGCGAGGGTCTCGCCGTGTTCGCGCCGGCCGCGTTTCCGCCCGGCGAGGGGCGCCGCGCGGCGCTGCGGGCGGCGCTGGCGCGCCTCGCCCCGGCGCGCCTCGCCACCGAGTCCCAGCGCGGGCGGCCGCCGGCGCTCGAGGCGGAGGCGCTGGCCGACGCGGTGGCCGCGTTTCTCGACCTCGCCGCGGTCGCCTGCCCGGCGCCGCTTGCCGAGTTCGAGGTCAATCCGCTCGTCGTGAGCGGCGGCCGGCTGGTCGCGCTCGACGCGCTCGGCAGGCTCGCGGGGCCCCGGCCCGCGGCCGATCCGCCGCGGCCCGTGGCGAAGATCGCGCGCCTGCTCGAGCCGCGCTCGCTCGCGATCGCGGGCGTCTCCGAGAAGATGAACCCGGGGCGCATCATCCTCCAGAACGTGCTGCGCGAGGGCTTCGATCCGGCGGCGATCACGGTCGTCAAGCCCGGGAGCGAGGCAATCGACGGCTGCCGCTGCGCGCCGTCGCTCGCGGCGCTGCCGGCGCCCGTGGACCTGCTGGTGCTCGCGGTGGCGGCCCCGGTCGCGGCCGGCATGCTCGCGGAGGCCGCCGAGCGCGGCCTCGCCGAGAGCGTGGTGCTCATCCCCGGCGGGCTCGACGAGAAACCGGAGGCGGCGCCGCTCGTCGCGCGCATGCGCGCGAGCCTCGCCGCGGCGCGCGCGCGCGCGGACGGCGGGCCGGTGGTCAACGGCGGCAACTGCCTCGGCGTGCGTTCGGTGCCGGGGCGCATCAACACGCTGTTCATCCCGCCGCACAAGCTGCCCGTGCCCACGGGCCCCCCCCAGCCGGTGGCGCTCGTCACCGGCAGCGGCGCGTTCGCGGTGTCCAAGACGAGCAAGCTGTCGCGCCTCAACCCGGTTTACACGATCACCATTGGCAACCAGACCGACCTCACGATCGGCGACTACATGGAACACCTCGCCGCCGATCCGCGCGTCGCCATCGCCGGCGTGTACCTGGAGGGCTTCCGCCCCCTCGACGGGGCGCGCTTCCTCGAGGGCGTGCGGCGCTTCACCGCGCGCGGCGGCGTCGTGGTCCTGTACCTCGCGGGCCGCACGGCGGCCGGCGCGGCCGCCGCCGCCAGCCACACCGCGTCGGTGGCGGGCGATCACGCCGTGGCGCGCGCCCTGTCCGCCGCCGCCGGCGCGGTGGTGGCCGATACGCTCGAGGACTTCGAGGACCTGGTGCGCCTGTTCGCGGCGCTGCGCGGGCGCGACTTCGGCGCCGGGCGCCTCGGCGCCGTCTCCAACGCCGGCTACGAGTGCGTGGCGATCGCCGACGCCCTCGGGCCGTTCACGCTCGCCGAGTTCGCCCCCGCGACGCGCGCGCGCCTCGCCGCCGCGCTCGAGCGCGCGCGCCTCGCCGACATCGTCTCGGTGCGGAACCCGATCGACCTCACGCCGATGCTCGGCGACGCCGCCTACGAAGAGGTCGCGCGCGCGGTGCTCGAGGACCCCGGCGTGGACGTCGGCGTGATCGGCGTGGTGCCCATGACCGGCGCGCTCAACACGCTCGCGCCCGGCCCCGGGCACGACGACGACGTGCGGCGCGCCGACTCGGTCGCCGCGCGCCTCGTGCGGCTGTGGAGCGACGGCCCGAAGCCGTGGGTGGCGGTGGTGGACGCCGGGCCGCTCTACGACGCGTGCGCCACGGTGCTCGAGGAAGGCGGCGTGCCGACCTTCCGCGCCGCCGACCGCGCGCTGCGGCTGCTGGCGCGGGTCGCGGGCGCGGGCGGCCGCGCGCCCGCCCGCGCACCGGCGCGCGACTGACTCCGGCGCGCCGCTTGCGGACGAACGCGCCGCTTTGCCGGCCCGGCGCGTGGCGTGCGCTGGCCCGCGCGGTGCGACTGCGGGCATAATCCGCCGTCGCGCGCGGCGCCCCGGCGGGCCGCGCGCCCGCTCCCTCGCCGTTCCGGCACGTCCACACGAGGTGACCATGCCGAACCACCCCACGCCCCGGCCGCGACGCATCGCGGCAGGTCTCGCGCTGCTGCTCGCGGCGCTCGCGCCCGCGGTCGCGGCGGCCAGGCCGCTGCGCGTGCCCTACGAGACCTTCACGCTCTCCAACGGACTGCAGGTGTTCGTCCACGAGGACCGCTCGGTCCCGATCGTCAGCGTCAACACCTGGTACCGGGTGGGCTCGGGCGACGAGGACCCGGGCCGCACCGGGTTCGCGCACCTGTTCGAGCACATCATGTTCATGGGCTCGCAGAACGTGCCGACCGGCGATTTCGACCGCCTGCTCGAAGCGGCCGGCGCCGACAACAACGGCTCCACCACGACCGACCGCACCAACTACTACGAGGACGGCCCGGTCAACGCGCTGCCGCTCATGCTGTGGCTCGACTCCGACCGCATGGGCTATCTGCTGCCCGAGATCACCGCCGAGAAGCTCGACATCCAGCGCGGCGTGGTGCAGAACGAGCGGCGCCAGAGCTACGAAAACCAGCCCTACGGACTCGCGCAGGAGAACATCCTGAAGCGCCTGTACCCGAAGGAGCACCCCTACCACTGGCCCGTGATCGGCTCGATGGCCGACCTGTCGGCGGCCACCCTGGACGACGTGCGCAGCTTCTTCCAGCGCTTCTACACGCCCAACAACGCCACCCTGGCGATCGCCGGCGCGATCTCGGCCAGGGAGGCGCGCGCGCTCGTCGAGCACTGGTTCGGCGACATCCCGCGCGGGCCCGACGTCCGGCGGCGCGAGGCGCCGGCGTTCCGGCTCGAGGCCGACGTTCACGCCACGCTCGAGGACCGCGTGCAGCTGCCGCGCGCCTACAACACCTGGCACACGACGCGCGCCTACCACGCGGACGACGCCGCGCTCGACGTGCTCGGCTACGTGCTCGCCGGCGGCAAGTCGTCGCGCCTCTACAAGCGCCTCGTGTACGAGCTGCAGATCGCCACGCAGGTCACCGCCTACCAGTACGCGGGCCGCCTCGACGGCATGTTCACGCTCTACGCCACCGCGCGCCCGGGTCACCACCTCGACGAACTGCAGCGCGTGTTCGACGAGGAGATCGCCAGGCTCGCCGCCGAGGGCCCGACCGCGCGCGAGATCGAGCGCGTCAAGAACCAGGTCGAGGCGCAGTTCCTCGACGCCATGGAGCGCGTCGGCGGCTTCGACGGCAAGGCCGACCGCCTCAACCATTACGCCTACTTCCTCGGCGAGCCCGACTCGTTCGAGAAGGACCTGGCGCGCTACCGCGCCGTGACCCCGGCCGACGTGCAGCGCGTGGCGCGCACCTACATGAAGGAGCGCCACCGCGTCGTGCTGAGCGTGGTGCCGACCGGCAAGCCGGACCTCGCCGTGAGCGAAGGGAGGACGCCGTGATGCGCGCCCGCACTTCGACCGCCGCGAGCGCCGCGCTGGCGCTCGCCGTGGCCCTCGCGGCCTCCGCCGCGGCGGCCCCGCCCGACCGCACCCGGCCGCCGGCGCTCGGCGCGCCGCCCGCGCTCACCCTGCCGCGCGTCCAGACGCGCACGCTCCCCAACGGGCTCGAGTTGGGCGTCGTCGAGATGCACGAGACGCCCGTCGTCCACGTGACGCTCATCGTGCGCGCCGGCTCGGTGTGCGACCCGGCGGACCTCCCCGGGCTCGCCACCTTCACCGCCAACATGCTCGACGAGGGCGCCGGCGGCCGCGGAGCGCTCGCGGTGTCCGACGCGTTCGAGTTCCTCGGCGCGCAGTTCTCGGCCAGCGCCTCGCGCGAGAACGCGACCCTCACGCTGCACGTGCCCAAGCGCCAGTTCGCCGCCGCCTTCGACCTCATGGCGGACGTCGTGCTGCGCCCCGACTTCCCCGACAGCGAGATCGTGCGCCAGCGCGAGCTGCGCAAGAACCAGCTGCTCCAGCTGCGCGACCAGCCGACCGCGATCTCCCCGATCGCGTTCAACGCCGTGGTGTTCGGCGCCTCGCACCCCTTCGGGCGTCCGGGCGGCGGCACCGACGCGTCGACCGAGGCCCTCACGCGCGCGCGCGTCGTGGAGTTCTGGCGGAGGTGGTACCGGCCCGGGCACGCGCGCATGCTCGTGGTCGGCGACGTCACGCCGTCCGAGGCCGCGGCGCTCGTCAGGAAGCGCTTTGGCGCGTGGGCCAGGGGCGCGGTCGCCGCGCCCGAGGTGCCCGCCGCGCCGGCGCCGGGACCGCGCGCCATCCATCTCGTGGACAAGCCCGGGGCCGCCCAGTCCGTGGTGCGCATCGGGCACGCCGGCGTGGCGCGCAACCACCCCGACCACTACCCGCTGCTCGTCATGAACACGATCCTCGGCGGCTCGTTCACGTCGCGGCTCAACACCAACCTGCGCGAGACGCACGGCTACACCTACGGCGCGCGCTCGTCGTGGGACTGGGGCCGCTGGGCGGGCCCGTTCGCGGCGTTCGCGTCGGTGCAGACCGCCAAGACCGACAGCGCGCTCATCGAGTTCATGAAGGAGCTGCGCCGCATTCGCGACGAGGGCGTGCCCGCCGCCGAGCTCGACAAGGCCAAGTCGTACATCGCCCTCGGCCTGCCCGGCTCGTTCGAGACCACGAGCGACGTGGCGTCCCAGTTCGCCGCGCTGTGGTCGAACGACCTGCCGCTCGACACCTACGACCAGTACCTGCCGAAGATCATGGCGGTGACGGCCGCGGACGTGCAGCGCGTGGCGCGCGCGCACATCGACCCCGACCGACTGGCGATCGTGATCGTCGGCGACCGCAAGGAGATCGAGCCCGGCCTGGCGAGGCTCGGCGAGGGACCGATCGTCCACCGCGACCTGTGGGGGGCGGAGGCCAGGCCCTGAGCGGCGCACGCGACCGCGCGGCGGCCGCCGGAGGACGGATCCCGGCGGCCGCCGTCGTGTTCGGAGTGGGCGGCGCCGCCGCGCCCTCCGCGCCCGCCGGGCGCCGCGACCGCGTTTGACAGTCGCCCCGCGGAGGCGCGGAATAGTGCGCGAGCGAAGCCGCCTCGCGGCTCCTCCCACCGCGCGGCGGGCCCGGAAGGAGGCGCGCCATGCCCACCATGCAGCAGATCCTCGAACGCCAGCTCCAGCGCTGGGAACTGGAGAAGCGCATCCGCACGTCGGCGGCCGTCGAGGAACCCGCACCGACACGCGCGGCGGCCGGCCCGCACGCTCCGGTCGCGCCCCTCGTCACGGTGTCGCGCCAGAAGGGGGCCGGCGGCAGCAGCCTCGCCGCCTCGCTCGCCGCCTGCTTCCGCTACACGCTCCTCGACCGCGACCTGCTCGATCGCATCTGCGGCTCGACCGACACGCGGCGTCGCCTGCTCGCGTCGCTCGACGAGCACGTGAAGCCCGTCGTCACCACGTGGGTCGAGGCCCTGCTCGGCAACGAGTGGGTGGACGCCGGCGACTACATGCGCGCGCTGGTCGAGACCGTCGGCTCGATCGCGGCCCTGGGCGGCGCGGTGATCGTCGGGCGCGGCGCCAACTTCATCGTCGGCCCGGCGCGCGGGTTCCACGTGCGCGTCGTCGCGCCGCGCGAGGTGCGCGTGGCGCGCATCGCCGCCCGCGACCACGTCGCCGAGAAGGAAGCGCTGCGTCGCGTCGAGACGGCCGACCGCGATCGGCACGAGTTCATCCGGCGCCAGTTCCACCGCGAGATTGACGACGCCGTGGCCTACGACCTCGTGATCAACACCGGATACGTGGACCTCGACACCGCCACCGACCTGGTGGTGAAGGCCGCGCTCGAGAAGTTCGAGCGCCTGCGCCCGGCGCAGACGGCGGCCGCCGCCGCGCGGTAGCCGCTGCGGACACGAAGCGCAGGGAGCGCTCGTGCGGGCGCCGCGCCCCGCGAAGCGACCAGGTGCGGCGCGGGAGCCGGCACGCTCCGTCGCGAACCTGAACGCAGCCGCCGTGTTGTTCCGCCCGCGCGTGCGGTGCTGGAACGCCGACGGCGCCGGCGGCGCGCCCGGCTCGTACGACAGCAACCCGGCGGCGGTGGGGTTCACGTTCAACGCCGTGACCGTCGCCGCCTCGACCATGACGCGGCTGACCGCCACCCTCGCGCCGAACCAGATGAACATGCCCGCAAGCACGTTCCGGGCGGGAATCACCTTCGACCACCATGCCGGCGGCACCGGCGCCACCCGGGCGCAGATGGACAACATGACGCAGGGGATCGTCTCGCCCCCGACCGTCGGCTCGAGCACCGGCGCGCTGTACCAAACGGCGGGCGCCGGATCGTTCTTCACCATCGTCCATCCCGCCGGCGTGGTGACCCGTTTCAGCGGCCATCCGGAGGCGGACTTCGCCTGGGGGCTCTCGTGGACCAGCCCGTCTCCACGCAGCGCACGTCGTGGAACCGGGTGAAGTCGCTGGACCGTGCGTCGCGACCCCGCGCGCGGCGCGGCCCCCGCCGGAGTCCCGGCGGGGGCCGCCACTCTTCGGACCGTGGCAAAGGCTCGGCGCACGAGACGCGGCCGACCCACATGGAGCCGGCGGGCGATCGGCGCCGCGTCGGGCCGGGCGCCGCGCCGCGGCGCTTTGCCGCCGCGCGAGGCGGGCTGCTAGCCTCTGCGCCCCCGGTGCCGGAGTGGCGAAACTGGCAGACGCGCGGGACTCAAAATCCCGTTCGGGCGACCGAGTGCGGGTTCGACCCCCGCCTCCGGCACCATGTCGCACAGCGGCTTGAGCATGGGGCCCGCGCTCTCGGTCTGTGCGCAAGGACCCGCCGATGTTCAATGGCCGAGTCGAGTCAGCCTGCTCTCGATGCTCCCGAGTAGGAACAAGAACGGGTTGTCGTCGGGCCTGGAGCAGGTGAGCGGCGGGACTCCGTAGATGCGGACGCCGCTCCACCTCGTCCCCGGCCCCACCAAGCCATCCCGAATCGCATCCATGAGTTCGCCTCGCTCATCGGCAACCGCCTTGTGTTCGGCAGTTCTCGGAGCGAAGCGGGTGCGATGTTGCTTGTACCGAATTCCTAACTCCTCGAGCGCGTTGTAGGGATCACGCCCAGACTCACCTAGCGCTGCCTCCACGAGATCTCGCGCCTTTGCCAGAAACTCGCGTCGGACTTGCCGCTCCGTATCAGTCATGGGCGCCCCCCTCGCCGCCGCAGAGTCGCGGGCGTGAGGTGCCGCGCCTTGAGCGGACCTGTGGACTTCTGCCGGACGGGAACGGAGGGGAAGGGCCCGCGTCGTGATTGCACGTGAAGGTCCACGGCCCGTTGGCGGTGCTTGCAGCGAAGACGTCCCCGTGTGACGTGAAGACCACGTGGCGGAAAGAGCCCTCGCTGGTCACGACGGCGGCAGTCGGGCTGCTGCCCCGGACCTGCGCGGTCGCGGTGGACGCCCCGAGGTCGTAGGCCGCGGCGAGCGCGAGGATACCGAGGGAGACGCAGAAGAAACTCTTGGCGGGCATGCTGCCCTCCGGGTGAAGGGTGAACGACTGACGCCCCCGAATCTGTCCTTGTAGCGTTCGAGCTTCAAGATCAGCTTGTGGTCCGACCGTCCGTCTTCTTTCCGCGTTCCACTCGGCCAGCTCCGGCCCAACCTGGCCCTCGCGCCCTTCGTGACAGCCCTCAAGTCCTTGTATTCGCCCGACACGGGCCGTGTTCGGCCGAGTTCGCCGCCGTGTCCGCAGACTCAGAATCCCGATCGGACGACCGAGTGCGCGTTCGCCCCCCGCCTCCGGCACCATGCCCGCGACCCGCATGACGAAGGCGGGCTCCGGGGTCATCGAGAGAGCGCATCACGTCCCCTGCCCCTCCTCCTCTCCCAGCTTCCACGTGTACACCACCGCGCGCGCCTCGTCCTCGCGGCCGCCGAGCGCTTCGTACAGTCGCCGCGCGGCGGCGTTGTCCTCCTCGGTCGCCACCCACGCCTCGGCGCACCCGATGCGGCGGGCGTGGTCGAGGAGCGCGCGCACGAGGCGCGCTCCGAGCCCGCGGCGGCGATAGCGCGCCGAGACGCCCACTTCGTTGATGAAGAGCTGAAGCGGCTTGTCGGGGTGGACGTACGCCATGCCGGTGGCCATCCCCACGACCACGCCGTCGTGGATCGCCACCGCGAGCAGGCCGCCGGAACTCGACAAGAACTGCGCCGCAAGGCGCGGCTGGACGGCGTGGTCGAACACGTCGGGATCCACACGGTTCAGCACCGCCGCCTCGGCGGCGTCCATCAGCCTCACTTCAATGAATTCGTCGGCCACAGGCCCTCCGCCCTGACGCGCGCCACCACGTCGGCGATGAACGGCGCCTTGGCGGCGGTGTACCCGGCCCTGTCGTCACGGTGGAGCGTGGCGGGCTCGCGCTTGAGCGCCGCGTACCGCGCTGCCAGCGCGTCGTCCCTGCGCAGGGCGTCGCGGAACGCAAGGTGCTCGCTCCACAGTGTTCCACCCTGCACGACGCCGCGCAGGTGAATGCGCGGCAGCCGGGCTGCGGCGCGCACGAAGGAGCGGCGCTCGGGCAGCTCCGCCTCGTGCTCCGGCCGGTGGCGGTGGCCGAGCCCGACGAGGGCCGCCGCGCGCGACTCGATCACGCCGAGGTCCTCCACGCCGAGCAGCACGTCAAGAACGGGCTTGGCGCACAGCCCCGCCACCGCGGTGCCGCCGATGTGCTCGATGCGCGCGGCGCAGCCAGCAAAGGGGCCCTCGAGTTCTCGCGCGACGGCGTGGAACGGGTCGAACCACTCCGGCCGGTGCTCAACGAGCGTGACGTGGGACATGGCGCCTCCCGCGAAGGTTCGACGAGGCCGACTCGCCGCGCGCGACGAACCGGCCCCGCCTGCGGCGGCCGGCGGTCCTCTATAGCCCGCGCGCGCCAAGCTCGCGGCGGTACGCTTCGACGATCGCCTCCAGCCGCTCGCGCGGCAGGGGCTCGACGGGCAAGCGCATGAGCGCTTCGCGCGCGGCCCTGATCTGCGCGAGGTAGGTCGCGCACGGACCGCACTCGGCCATGTGTACTTCGAAGCCGGCGCGAGCGCCCTCGGGCAGACGCCCGTCGAGGGCGTCTCCCATCAGATCCACGGCCTCGTAGCAGTTCACGCGTTCTCCTCGGCGGCCGGCAGCGGCTTTGGCGCGCCGCGCGATGAGGGAACCTCGCCGTCGCGCAGGTAGGCGTCGAGCGCCCGCCGCACGCGGGCGCGGGCGCGGTGCAACAGCACGCGCAGGTTGGTCCCGCTCACTTCAAGAATGTTGCAAATGTCCTCGGGCGGAACGTCTTCCATGTCCCGCAGGATCAACACCCGCCGCTGCGACTCGGGCATCGCCTCGAGCACGTTGGCGATTACGTGGAGCGCCTCCCTCGACTGAACAAGCGCGGCCGGATCCACCGCGCCCCACGGCGCGGGCCGCCCCTCCCACAGCCCGACGCGCCCGGCCCCCGGAACCCATTCGCCCGCGATGTCCTCGCCCGGCTCGCCGGAGGGCGCCTCCTCGCGCGCCGCACGACGCGCCTCGCGCGCGGCCAGCGTGCGGGCGCGGCGCACGAGGATGCCAAAGATCCAGGTGCGCAGGCTCGAGCGGCCCTGGAAGCCGCGCAGGCCGCGCACCACCGCGAGCCACGTCTCCTGCACGATGTCCTCGGCCAGCGCGGGCGACGAGGTGAACGTGCGGGCGAGCGCGCGCAACCGCCCATCGAGCGAGCGCACGAGCGCCACGAACGCGGCCTCATCGCCGGCGCGCAGGCGATCCAGAAGGTCGGCGTCATCGGGTCGCTGCTGCTCGGGCACGTGTCTTCCTCAATCGGGCCGGGTGTAACAAAGCGCGCGGCGGAGAGACTAGCACGGTGCACGGGCCCCTCGGGGTTCCGGCGTCGGGCGGGCCTGCCCACGGCCGCCCGCTGCGCGCTTCCGCTCCGCCTCTCGGAGGTTGCACCGATGCGTCGCCCCGCCGTCTACGGCCTCGCCTGCGCCGCGCTCGCGGCCGGCGCGTCCCTCGCCCTCGCCTTCTCGTCGGGTCCGCCCGCCAGCCGCACCGGCGCGCCGGCCGTTGGCGGCGTCGCCGCCGAGGCGAACTGCACCGCCTGCCACACCGGGTTTCCGCTCAACGCGGCGGGCGCCACGCTCGAGATCCTCGACGTGCCCACCCACTACCTTCCCGACTCGCTCTACACGCTGCGCGTGCGCATGACCTCGACCTTTGCGCCGCCGCGGCGCTGGGGGTTCCAGATCACCGCCGTGCGCGACGCGGACGGGCAGGGCGCCGGCACGTTCGACGTCACGGGGCTCGGCACCGTCCAGATCGTCGCGGGGACCAGCGTGTACGCCTCGCGCCGCTACGTGGAACACACCTCGACGGGCACCTTTCCGCTCAACAACGGCCCCGTCGAGTGGAGCTTCCGCTGGCGCGCCCCGGCCACCAACCTCGGCCGCATTCGCTTCTTCGCGGCGGGCAATGCCGCCAACAACAGCTCGACCAACGCCGGCGACCACATTTACACGGCGAGCGCGCAGAGCGACCCGCACCCGCTCCTCGACGCGCGGCCGCGCGCGGCGGACGACGCGCTCGAGGGCGCCGCGCCGAACCCCTTCCACGCGGGCACCACGATCCGTTACGCGCTCGCGCGCGCGGGCGCGGTGGACCTCGCGGTGTTCGACGCGCAGGGGCGCCGCGTGCGCACGCTCGCGTCGGGCTCGCGCCCGGCCGGCCCGGCGAGCGCGTTCTGGGACGGCGCGTCCGACGCCGGCGCGCCCGCGGAGCCGGGCGTGTACTTCGTGCGCCTCGTCACCCCCGACCGACCGGCCGGCCTCGCGCGCCGCGTCGTGCGCGTGCGGTAGGCCGCCGGTGCGCGCCACCCGCGTCTCCCCGCCGCTGCTCGTCGTGCTCGCGCTCCTCCCCGCCGTGCGCGGCGAGGGCGTGCCGCTCTACGCGGCGCGCGAGCGCCTCGACTGCCAGACGTGCCACGTGGATCCCAACGGCGGCGGCATCCGCACCGAGTTCGGCTTCGCGTACGGCCGCAACCGCCACTCGGTGACGCCCGAGGAGGGGAAGCCGTGGAGCGACCTCACGCTCCGCAACCGCGTCGGCGACGAGCTGCCGCTCTACGTGGGGCTCAACCTGCGCGAGATGCTGCTCGCCACGACGTCCGTCAACGACGACTCGCTCGACCGCGCGGCGTTCTTCCAGATGGAGAGCGCGGTCCACCTCTCGTTCCAGCCGCACGAGCGCCTGTCCGCCAACGTCACGGTCAACGGCTTCGACGGCGGCGCTTCGGTGTCGGACGCCTACGGCCTGCTGCGGGTCGGGCCGTGGGACGCCTACCTCAAGCTTGGGCGCTTCCGAAACGCCTTCGGACTGCGCATGGACGACCACACGGTGGCGACGCGCAACGGGTTCCTCGACTTCAGCGGCGGGACCCCCGGCTTCGGCGATCCCACCTACCTGCCGTACGACCCGCGGCGCTCCGACCAGGGGATCGAGGTCGGCGTCGCGCCGGGACGCTTCTTCGGCCGCGCCTCGCTCACGAACGGCGCGTCGAGCCCGTTCTTCGGCAGCACGCGCGCGCAGGCCAAGGCGATCGAGCTCGGCGCGCGCGCCGGCCCGTGGCAGGGGGCGGTGTCGCTGTGGGACGACTACAGTTCGGACCTCTTCGCGTTCGCCTACCGCCGCGCCACGCGCTGGAGCACCTACGGCATGCTGGGATTCGCGCCGTTCGCGGTGCTCGGCGAAATCGGCGCCGGCACCGATGAGCTGCCCGCGGGCGAACGGCGCAACGTGCTCGCGGGGTTCCTCGAGGCCAACTACAGCCCGGCGCCGCCGTACAACGTGCGCGTGCGCTACGACGAGGCGCGCACCGACCGCGCGCTGCCGCACACCGGGCACCGCCGCTGGGCGCTCGAGGGCGAATGGGCCCCGGTGCCGTTCGCCGAGCTGCGGCTCGTCTACCGCGCCATCGCCCACGAGTCGCCGTCGCTGTCGGACGAACGACAGCTCTACCTGCAGGGGCACTTCACGTACTGACGCGGGGCGGCCGGTCGCCTCCCGTCCACCCATCGCCGGCCGGCACTGGGGACGGAGCGACGGACCGCGGGCCCCGGCGCCGAGTCCACGGTTCGGGACGACGCGCCGCGGGCCACCCGCGTCGGCGCATCCGGCGCGCGCCCGGCGCCGGCGGGGCTACCAGCCGCGCACGACCTCGTACCGGAAGGGATCGGCCACGAAGGCGGCCCACGTCGAGTCGTTCTCGAACAGGTACGTGCCGCCGAGCCAGTACGCCTCCGGCGAGCGCGTCAAGGGCCAGAAGCGGTTGCCCGAGACGGGATCGCGCAGCAGCCCGCACCACAGCGCGGGCGCCTCGACGAAGCGCCGCAGCGTGCGCTCGCTCGCGAAGCGGTACACCTCGCCGTTCACCCGGTAGCGCAGCGCCGGATCGAGCGAGCCGACACGCGCCGGGTCCACCGGGTCCCACAGCGACCGCGACAGGTGAAAGAGCGCCCACTCGGGATCCACGACCGGTCCCGACGGGACCACGACCGGCACTCAGGTGAAGCGCGAGGAGGGCGGCCCGGCGAGCTCGTCGAGCGACGGCTCGCGCGCGGCCGCCGGCGCGGCGGCGGCGACGAAGATGAGCGTCGCGGTCGCGACGAGGGGTGCGAAGGGCATGGGACGCTCCGGGGCGGTGGGCCTTGACGCGGGCGCACGGAGCATACCCGACGCGCCGACGCTTGGACGCCGCGGGCGACGCCGCCGTTGGGCGAGGCGTCCCCCGGTGCGTCGCGGCCGGCGTGGCCGCGCCCGGCGCGGCGGGCCAGACTCCCGTGCAGCGCCGCGCCCCGACGGCCGGACACCGTGCCATGCCGCTTCCGCTGCCACGTACGCTCGCGGCGCGCGCCGCCCTCGCGGCCGTCGCGGCATCGCTCGCGGCGCCGGCGCCCTGCGCGGAGCCGCCCGGCGCCGCCGCCGCGACCGGCGGCGCGGCTCCAGCGCCCGCGCCGCCCGCCGCCGCCGATCCGGCCCCCCGCCGCGCGCGGGGAACCGCCGCCTGGACGCGCCGCGCGACCTGCCGGCCGACGCGGGGCGCGGCGGGCATCCAGTACTGCTGCTCGAACGAGCTGCGCCGGGCGCCGGGACTTTCCGCCAAGCTGGTGGTGACGCTGGTGGTGGCGGCGAGCGGGCGCGTCACCGAGGCCACCATGGCGCACAGCTCGCTCGGCTCGTCGCGGCTCGCCGAGTGCCCGCTGGCGCAGATCCGCAACTGGCGGTTCCCGGAGATCCCGGAGGGCGTGACGACCTTCCAGACGCCCTTCGTCTTCACGCCTCCGGAGTGACCGCGCGGGGGCCCGCGCGCCGCCGGTCCCCCGCCGCCGCCCCGCCGCCGGCCCGCGGCCGGGACGCGCTCCGCCGCGATCGTCGTCCGGGCGCCCACCGCGGCGGGCGTCGGGACGCGCGCGCTGCTACCCTGCGGCGAACGCTCCGGCCGGCCCCCCCCCGCGGTCCCGCCGGGTCCCACGTTTCCACGAGGAGCCGCCATGAAGACGAGCCTTGCGACCTTCACGCGCGCCGCGCTGGCCGCTGTCGCGCTGTGCGCCTCGACGGCCGCCGCCACCGAGCGCTCGGAGGTTCCCGAGCGCTACCGCTGGAACGTCGCCGACCTCTACGCCTCCGACGCCGCGTGGGCGGCCGAGCGCGACGCCCTTGCGGCGCGCGTCAAGGAGCTCCCGAAGTGGCAGGGCCGGCTCGGCGAGTCGGCCGCGGTGTTCCACGACGCGATCGTCGCGATGTGGGACACGCAGCGCGATCTCACCCGCCTCGCGGTCTACGCCAGCATGCGCAGCGACGAGGACCAGCGCGTCGCCGCGACGCGCGAAATGGACCAGGCCGCGTCGCAGCTGTTCGTGGACTTCTCCTCCGCGGTGTCGTGGATGCGGCCCGAGATCCTCGCGCTCGGCGCCGACCGGGTGTGGGGCTACGTCGCCGCGGACGCGCGCCTCGCGCCCTACCGGCCATGGCTCGACGACGTGCTGCGCTACGCGCCACACACGCGCAGCGCCGCCGAGGAGAAGATCGCCGCGCAGGCCGCGATCATGGCCGGCGGCGCGGGCCGCACGTACAGCACGTTCGCCAACGCCGACCTTCCCTACCCCGAGATCACGCTCTCGACCGGCGAGAGGGTGCGCCTCGACGCCGCGGCCTACACCAAGCACCGCGCCTCGCCGGTGCGCGCCGACCGGCTCGCCGTGTTCGAGGCCTTCTGGTCCAAGTTCAAGGCGTTCGAGCGCACCATCGGCACCACGCTCGACGCCCAGGTCAAGGCGCACCTGTTCGAGAAGAACGTGCGCAACTTCGGCTCGTGCCTCGAGGCCGCGCTGTTTCCCGCCAACATCCCGACCGCCGTGTACCGGCAGCTGGTGAAGGACGTCAACGAAAACCTGCCGACGTTGCACCGCTACCTGCGGCTGCGCCAGCGCATGATGGGCGTCGAGCGGCTCGGCTACGAGGACCTGTACGCGCCGATCGTCAAGTCGGTCGAGCTGCGCTTCACGCCGGAGCAGGCGCACGAGATCGTGGTGCAGGCGGTCGCTCCGCTCGGACCGCAGTACGTCGCGGTCATCGAGCGCGGCCAGCGCGAGCGCTGGATCGACTACATGCCCTCCACCGGCAAGCGCTCGGGCGCCTACAGCACCGGCGCCTACGGCGTGCACCCCTACCAGCTCCTCAACTTCACGGGCCTCTACGAGGAGGTCTCGACGCTGGCCCACGAGTGGGGGCACTCGGTCCACACTTACCTGTCGGACCAGGCGCAGCCGTACGTCACGCACGACTACGCCACGTTCGTGGCCGAGGTCGCCTCGACGCTCAACGAGAACCTGCTGCTCCACCACATGCTGTCGCGCACCACGGACCGCGACACGCGGCTGTTCCTGCTCGGCAGCTACCTCGACGGCATGCGCACCACGCTCTTCCGACAGACCCTGTTCGCCGAGTTCGAGCTGGCGATCCACGAGATGGCCGAGCGCGGCGAGCCGCTCACGGGCGAGAAGATGAGCGCGCTCTACCTCGGGCTCCTGCGCCGCTACTACGGCCACGACGCCGGCGTGTGCGAGGTCAAGGACCTCTACGGCGTCGAGTGGGCGTACATTCACCACTTCTACTACAACTTCTACGTGTACCAGTACGCCACCAGCCTCACCGCGTCGTCGCAGATCGCGGCCAACATGCGCGCCGACGCCAGGGCGAAGAAGCCGACGACGAAGAGCCGCGACGCGTACCTCAAGATGCTGTCCTCGGGCTCGAGCAAGTACCCGATCGACCTGCTCAGGGAGGCGGGCGTGGACATGACCTCGTCGGGGCCGTTCCGCGCCGCGATGGCCGAGATGAACGCCGTCATGGACGAGATGGAGAAGCTGCTCGCCTCGAAGTGAGGCGCGGCCCGCGCCCCGACGGCATGGACCTGCTGCGGCTGTTCGCCGACCACCTGCTGCCGGTGTTCCTGGTGGCGGGGGTCGGCTACGCCCTCGCCGCCACGCTGAAGAGCGACCCGCGCCCGCTGGCGCAGGTCGCCTTCAACGTGTTCGCCCCGTGCCTCGTGTTCCAGATCATCGCCGAATCGCGCGTGCCGGCCGGCGACGTGCTGCGCATGGGGTCCTTCGCCGCGGTCAGCCTGCTGCTGGTGGGAGCCGCCGCGTTCGCCGTGGCGCGCCTTGCGCGCTGGCCGCGCGCGACCTCGACGGCGGTCGTGCTGTGCGCCCTGCTCCCGAACGCGGGCAACTTCGGCATGTCGGCCAACCTGCTCGCGTTCGGCGAGGCGGGGCTCACGCAGGCGAGCCTCTACTTCCTCGCGTCGTCCATCCTCACCTACACCGTGGGGGTGCTCGTGGCGTCCCTCGGCCGCGCCGCTCCGCGCGAGGCGCTCGCGGGGCTCGCGCGCGTGCCCACGATCTGGGCGGTGGCCGCGGCGTTCGCGCTGGTCCGGTCCGGCGCGCGCCTGCCGGGCCCGGCGGCGACCGCGCTCGACCTCCTGGCCGACGCCTGCATCCCGGCGTTCCTCGTGATCCTTGGCATGCAACTGCGCGGCGCCGGGCTGCGCGGGCCGTGGGGGCCGCTCATCACCGCCGGCGGCCTGCGGCTGGCGGGGGGCGCGGCGGCCGGGTTCCTGCTCGCGCCGCTGTTCGGACTGCAGGGGCCCGCCTACCAGGCGGCGGTCCTGCAGTCGGCCATGCCGAGCGCGGTCATCAACACCATCCTCGCCACCGAGTACGACGTCGAGCCGCGGCTCGTCACCTCGGTGGTGTTCGCGACCACGCTCGCGAGCCCGCTGCTCCTCACCCCCGTCCTTGCGCTGCTGCGCTGACGCGCGCGCCGCCGCCGGGCGAGCGCGCGGCCGTGCGCGCGCGCGCCGCGTCGGCGAGGCGCGCCCCCTGCGGCCCGCGCGGCGATCGGGCGCCGCGCGCCCCGCCGGGCTGGCGCGCCGCTGCCGGATCGGGTTCACTGCCGCCCATGGACGCGTCCGCGCCCCCGCCCGGCGACGAGCGCCGGATCCTGAGCGAGCAGTTCATCCACGCCGTGAGCGGCCTGTTCGAGTGCCTCGGACGCGCCATCGTGTGCCTCGACGGCTCGTTCAGGGTGGTGCACGCCTCGGACGGGCTCGATGCGCTGGCCGGGCCGGACGCGGCCGCCGCGGTGGTCGGGCGTCCGGCCGAGGCGCTGTTCGGCGCCGAACTGTTCGGGACCGACGGCTCGCTGCGCCGCGCGCTCGCCGCCGGCGAGCGCCGCGAGGGCTGGGGCGCGACGCTCGCGCTCGGCGATCGCGCGCCGCGCCTCATGTCGCTGTCGGCCGCGCCCATCGGCGGCGTCGAGTCGCCGCTGTGCGACCCGCGCGTCGCGTACCTGCTCGTGCTGCGTCCGGCGGTGGACGCCAGCGACCCGCAGACCGCGCCGCCCACGCTGTTCTCGGGCATGGTCGGGCGCTCGGCCGCGATGATCCGCATCTTCCGGCTCGTCCAAGACCTCGCCGAGAGCGACGCCACCGTGTTGCTCTCGGGCGAAAGCGGCACCGGCAAGGAGCTCGTGGCACGCGCGCTCCACCTCGAGTCCCCGCGCCGCGCGGGGCCGTTCGTCGCGGTCAACTGCGGCGCGCTGCCGGGCGAGCTGCTCGAGTCTGAACTGTTCGGGCACGTGCGCGGCGCGTTCACGGGGGCGATCCGCGACCGCGTCGGACGCTTCGAGGCGGCGGCCGGCGGCACGCTGTTCCTGGACGAGGTCGGCGAGCTGTCGCTGCCGCTTCAGGTCAAGCTGCTGCGCGTGCTGCAGGAGCGCAGCTACGAGCGGCTTGGCGAGAGCCGCTCGCGCGCCGCCGACGCGCGCATCATCGCCGCCACCAACCGCGATCTGGCGCGCGAGGTGGCCGCCGGCCGTTTCCGCGAGGACCTTTACTACCGCCTGCGCGTCGTGCCCATCGCGCTGCCGCCGCTGCGCGCGCGGCGCGAGGACATCGAGCCGCTCGCCCGCCACCTGCTGACGCGCGTCGCGGCCCGGCAGGGCCGCGCCCTGATCCTCGGCCCGGACGCGCTGCGCGCCATGCTCGAGTACCCGTGGCCGGGCAACGTGCGCGAGCTGGAGAACGCGCTCGAGTACGCCGTGGCCGTATGCCGCGGCCAGACGATCCACCGCGACGACCTGCCGGCGGAGTTGCTGACGCCCGGTCCCGCGGCGCGGAACGCGGCGCCCGGCGGCGGCGCCCCGGCGGCGAGCGACGCGACCGCGCCCGCGGGCGCGCGCGACGAGCGCGCGGCGATCGAGGCCGCGCTCGCCGCACACCACTGGAACCGCGCCGAAGCGGCGCGCGCGCTCGGCATCAGCCGCACGACCCTGTGGCGGAAGATGCGCGAGCTTGGCCTCGACGCCTGAACCCCATTCGACGTTTCGTTTCACGCGAAACGAAACGTTGAAACACCGCGTTTCGAGGAACTTCGCGCGCATTCGAGCGATCGCCCGCAACGCGTTGCGCCGCAAGCACACTGGCTCTGGCATCGGGGCTGCAAGCCCATCCTGCGAACGAGTTCCCCCCGTTCGAAAGGAATCCGATGCCCGCGCTCTCAAGACGCCGCTTTCTCCAGCTCGGCGCCGCCGCCGCGAGTCTCGCCGCGACCGGGGGCGCGGCGACGCGCGGCATGCGCGCCCGCGACGGGGCCGGCGCCGGCGAGCGCGGCCTGCGGCGCGTGCCCACGTTCTGCGACCTGTGTTTCTGGAAGTGCAACGCGATCGCCACCGTGCGCGACGGGCGGCTGTGGAAGATCGAGGGCAACCCCGACGATCCGCTCTCGCGCGGTCGGCTGTGCCCGCGCGGCACCGGCGGCGTCGGCGCCCACCTCGACGCGCATCGGCTGCGCGCTCCGCTCGTGCGCCGCACGGTGGCCGGAGAGGAGCGCTGGGTGGCGGTCACGTGGGACGAGGCGCTCGACACGGTGGCCGCCGGAATGCGCGCCATCCGCGATGAGCACGGCCCCGAGGCGCTGGCGCTCTTCAGTCACGGCATCGGCGGCAACTTCCTCAAGCACATGCTCAGGGCCTACGGCAGCCCGAACGTGGCCGCCCCTTCCTACGCCCAGTGCCGCGGCCCGCGCGACGTGGGCTTCCGCCTCACCTTCGGCGAGGACGTCGGCTCGCCGGAGCGCACCGACATCCGCCACGCGCGCTGCCTCACGCTCATCGGTTCGCACCTCGGCGAGAACATGCACAACACCCAGGTGCAGGAGTTTGCCGAGGCGGTCGGTCGCGGGGCGACGGTCATCGTGGTGGACCCGCGCTTCTCGGTCGCCGCGGGCAAGGCCAGGCACTACCTGCCCATCAAGCCCGGCACCGACCTCGCGCTGCTCCTCGCGTGGATGAACGTTCTCGTCACCGAGGGGCTCTACGACCGCGACTACGTCGCGCGCTTCGGCCACGGTTTCGAGGCGTTCGCCGCCGAGATCGCGCCGTGGACCCCGGAGTGGGCATACCCCATCACCACGATCGCGCCCGAGACGATTCGCGAGACGGCGCGCGAGATGGCGCGTCACCGCCCGGCGAGCCTCGTCCATCCCGGCCGGCGCGTGACGTGGTACGGCGACGACGCGCAGCGCAGCCGCGCGGTGGCGCTGCTCAACGCGCTGCTCGGCTCGTGGGGCCGCGCCGGCGGCTTCTTCGTGCCGGCCAGCATGGACGTGCCGGACTATCCGTACCCGCCGTATCCGAAGCCGGCGCGCGACCGTGCGGACAACCCGGGGCGCCGTTTCCCGTTCGCGGACGGCGCGCTCACCACCGGACTGCGCGAGGCGACCGTCACCGGGGTCCCGTACCCGGTGCGGGGCTGGCTGGTGTACGCCACGAACCTGCTGCAGGCGCTGCCCGACGAGGCGCGCACGCTCGAGGCAATCCGCGCCCTCGACCTGCTCGTGGTGGTGGACGTGGCGCCGAGCGAGATCGCGGGCTGGGCCGACGTGGTGCTGCCCGAGTCGGTCTACCTCGAGCGCTACGACGATCTCAACGTGGAGCACTTCCGCGAGCCGTTCGTCGCGCTGCGGCAGCCGGTGGTGGCGCCGCCCCACGACCAGAAGCCCAACTGGTGGATCGCGCGCGAGCTGGGGCTCCGGCTCGGGCTCGGCGCCTACTTCCCGTGGCGCACGGTCGAGGAGTACCTCGATCAACGCCTGCGCGCCGCGGGATCGAGCCTCGCCGAGTTGTCCGCCAAGGGCCTCGTGCGCGGCCCCGCGCCGCCCGTGACGTTCGAGGAGGGGGTCGTGCCCTCCTTCCCCACGCCCTCCGGCAAGATCGAGTTCTGGTCGAACCAGCTCGCCGAGGCGGGCTTCGACCCGGTGCCGCGCTATCGGCCGCACGCGGAGCCGCCGGCGGGCTTCTTCCGCCTGCTGTTCGGCCGCGCCCCGGTCCACACCTTCGCGCGCACCCACACCAACCCGCTGCTCGACGCGCTCATGCCCGACAACGAGGTGTGGGTGAACGAAGACGTCGCGCGCCGCCTCGGCCTCGCGCACGGCGCCATGGTGCGCCTGCGCAACCAGGACGGCGTGGTGAGCGAGCCGGTGCGCGTGCGCGCCACGCCGCGCATCCGCCCCGACTGTGTGTACATGGTGCACGGTTTCGGCCATGCGGCGCGCGGCCTCGCCCCGGTGCTGCGCCGCGGAGCGAGCGACGCGCGCCTCGTGACGCGCAGCGCCACCGACCCGCTCATGGGCGGCACCGCCATGAACGTCAACTTCGTGGCGCTCGAACCGGAGGCCTGAGCATGGCGCGCTTCGGCATGGTCATCGACACGGTGCGCTGCGTGGGCTGCATGGACTGCGTGGCGGCGTGCGCCGTCGAGAACGACGTGCCGGCCGGCCTGTGCCGGGACTGGATCACGACCGAGACCTCCGGGACGTTCCCGGCGCTGCGCACCGAGATCCGCAGCGAGCGCTGCAACCACTGCGACCGCCCGCCGTGCGTGACGTGCTGCCCGACCGGGGCGAGCCACGTCGAACCGCTCGGTCGCGTGGTGCTCGTGGCGAAGGAGAAGTGCATCGGCTGCAAGGCGTGTCTCGCCTCGTGCCCGTACGACGCGCGCTTCATTCACCCCGAGGGCTACGCCGACAAGTGCACGTTCTGCCTGCACCGCGTAACGCGCGGGCTTGATCCGGCGTGCGTCGCGGTGTGCCCGACGCGCTGCATGCACTTCGGAGACCTCGACGATCCGTCGAGCGAGGTGAGCCGCCTGCTGCGCGAGCGCCCGCACCACGCGCTGCTGCCCGAGGCCGGCACCGGGCCGCGCATCTTCTACCTGACGTGAGGAGCGGGCGATGAGCGAGTGGACGACGACGCGCGCCAACCCCCTCGTGGACCCGGCGCTCCACGTGTGGGGCTGGGAGATCCCCGTCTACCTGTTCCTCGGCGGGCTGGTGGCGGGCATGATGGCGATCTCCGGATGGTTCCTGTTCGCCGACCGCCACCGCCGGACGGACTCGGTCGCGCACCTGCTTCCCGGCCTCGGCCTGGCGCTGCTTTCGCTCGGCATGCTGGCGCTGTTCCTCGACCTCGAGCACAGGGCCTGCGCGTGGCGCCTGTACACGACCTTCCAGCCGGCCTCGCCCATGTCGTGGGGCGCGTGGATCCTGCTGCTCGTCTACCCGGCGCTGGCCGCGGCGGCGCTGCTCGGGCTCACGCCCGCGCTGCGCCGCCGCCTGCCCGCGCTCGCGGGGCTCGCGGATCGCCTGCGCGCCGACGCGCGGCGGGTGCGCGCCGTGGCGGCCGCCAACCTCGCGCTCGGCGGCCTGCTCGGGATCTACACCGGGGTGCTCCTCAGCACGCTCGCCGCCCGGCCGCTGTGGAACAGCGCGCTGCTCGGGCCGCTGTTCCTGGTGTCGGGCCTGTCGAGCGCGGCGGCGCTCGTCCACCTCGTGGCGCGCGACCGCGCCGAGAGCGAGCTGCTGGCGCGCGCCGACAACCGCTTCCTGCTCGTCGAACTCGCGATCCTGGCGCTCTACCTGGCGGGCCTCGTCACCTCCACGCGCGTCCACGCCGAGGCCGCCGCGCTGCTCCTCGGCGGGCCGTGGACGGCGGTGTTCTGGACCGGCGTGGTGGGGCTCGGCATCGTGCTGCCGCTCGCGGTCCAGACGCTCGCCGTCGCGCACCGCATCCGCCACACGGCGGTGGCGCCGCTCCTCGTCCTCGGGGGCGGCGTGCTGCTGCGCATCGTGTTCGTTTACGCCGGCCAGGCCAGCCGCTGGCCGCCGGCCTGAACCCGAAGGAGGCTGCTCCATGACCACCGTCCCCGCCGTCGCGGCCCCCGATTCGCCCGCCGTGCCCGCGCGCGCGGCGGCGCGCGAGCCCGCCGCCTACGCCGACCCCTACGTCGCCGGGGTCGGACTCGGTCTCGTGCTGCTGGCGGCGTACGTCCTCATGGGGCGCGGCCTCGGCGCCTCGGGCGCGGTGTCGTCCGTGGTGTCGTGGGCGGTGGGGCTTGCCGCCCCGGCGCACGCGCAGGCCAACGGCTTCTTCGCCGAGTACCTCGCCGGCGGCGTGGGCCACCCGCTCAAGGCGTGGCTGGTGTTCGAGGTGGTGGGCGTGATGGCGGGCGGATTCCTGTCGGGCGCGCTCGCCGGGCGCCTGGCGCGCAGCGTCGAGAGGGGCCCGCGCATGTCGGTGCGCGGCCGGCTCGCGTTCGCCTTCGCCGGCGGCGCGCTCATGGGCTTCGGCGCCAAGCTGGCGCGCGGCTGCACCAGCGGCCAGGCGCTGTCCGGGGGCGCCACGCTCAACGCCGGCTCGTGGGTCTTCATGCTGATGGTCTTCGCGGGCGCTTACGCGCTCGCCGGGCCGCTCCGGAGGCAGTGGCGATGAACGCGCCCCTCTACAAGTTCGGCGCCTTCGGCGACGAGGCTTCGCTGGTCGTGGCGTTCGCGGTCGGCCTCGGCTTCGGCTGGTTCCTGGAACGCGCGGGATTCGGCAGCGCGCGCAAGCTCACCGCGCAGTTTTATCTGGACGACCTCGCGGTGTTCAAGGTGATGTTCACGGCGATCGTCACCGCCATGCTCGGGCTCTTCTACCTGGCGTGGGCGGGCGTGCTCGACCTGTCGCTCGTGTACCTGACGCCCACCCACCTGTGGCCGCAGATCGCGGGCGGGCTGCTGCTCGGGTTCGGATTCGTCATCGGCGGCTACTGCCCCGGCACCTCGCTGGTCGCCGCGGCCACCGGCCGCGTGGACGGCCTGGTCGTGGTGCTCGGCGTGGCCGCCGGCGTGTTCGCGTTCGGCGAGGCGTGGCCGCTCGTGAAGGAGTTCCACGCCTCGGGCGCGATGGGTGAGGTCACACTGCCGCAGCTCACCGGGCTGCCGTACGGGCTCGTCGTGCTCGCGGTGGTGCTCATGGCGCTCGGCGGTTTCGCCGGCGCGGAGTGGATCGAGCGCCGCGTGGCGGCGCACGCGTCGGAGCGTCGGCCATGAGCGCGCTCTTCCCCATCCGCTGGACGACGAACCGCCGCCTCGCCACGCTTGCCCTCGCGCTTGGCGTCGGGGCGCTCGCCGGCGACCCGCAGCGCGGCCCCACGGTGCGCGTGGACGCGCGCGAGCTGGCGGCCATCGTCGAACGCGAGCTCGACCACGTCACGCCGTCCGCGCTCGCCGACTGGATCGTGCAGGGCCGCACCGACTACCGCCTGCTCGACCTGCGCGACGCCGCGTCCTACGCCGCGTACCACATTCCGACCGCCGAGCACGTGCCGATGACCGCGCTGCCGGAGCATCCGCTCGCGCGCAACGAGACCATCGTGCTGTACTCGGACGGCGGCATCCACGCGGCGCAGGGCTGGTTCCTGCTGCGGGCGATGGACTACCCCGGCGTGCTGATCCTGCGCGGCGGGCTCGAGGCGTGGCGGGAGGAGGTGCTGTTCCCGATCGCCCCCGAAGCGCCGACGCCGCACGCGGCGGCGGCCTTCGAGCGCGCCGCGCACGTGGCGCGCTTCCTGGGCGGCGCTCCGCGCGCGGCAGCGCGGGCGGCCGCCGTCGCGGGCGCGGCGCCCGCGCCGGCGCCACCCGCGCCCGCGGCGCCGAAGATCGCGCCCCCGTCGCCCGGCGCCGGCCCCCCGGCGGCGCCGCGCAGGACGAAGAAGGAGGGCTGCTGACGGGCGCGTGCCCGTCCGTCGCCGAGTCGCACCGCCCGCGCCTGGGCGCTGTCCAACGCGGGCGCCACCGCGCGCGTTGAGAAATGCGTTGCCGAGCGGCGCATCCGCCGGCAGGGCGGGCGCGCGGGCGCCGGCCGCATGGCGCACGACGTGGATGCGGCGCGCGCCCGTCAGGGCCCGCGCGCCGCGCGCCGCCGGCGCCCGGCCGGCTGGCGGCCGGCCACGGCGGCGTGGCACACTGTCGCGTCCCAGGTGCGCCCCGGCCGCGCGGGGCGCCCCTTCTGCGCCGCACCCACCGGATGCGGCCGCCGCCCCGCGAGGATCGCCGCGCCCCGATGACCGTCCGACCGTTTCCCCGCCGGCTCGACGCGCTCGACGCCATCAACGCGTTCGTCGAGGAGTTCGTCGCGCGCGAGGGGCTGCCCGCGGAGCGCGCCTTCGACCTCCAGCTCGTGATCGAGGAACTGTTCGCGAACCAGGTCCGCCACGCGCGCGGCGGGCGCGACACGCTCGACGTGGGCCTCGAGCACGCCGGCGGCGCGCTCACCGTGCGCCTCACCGACCACGACGTCGAGCCGTTCGATCCCACCGCCCTCCCCGAGGTGGACACCGACGCGCCCATCGAGGAGCGGCGCGCGGGCGGCCTCGGCATCCACCTCGTGCGGCAGCTCGCGGATGACCTGCACTACGATCACCGCGACGGCGCGAGCATCCTGACCGTCACATGGAGGACAGCCCGTTGAGCTTCGACATCCAGGTGGGCGACGCCGGCACCGTCCGGCTCTCGGGGCGCCTCGACGCCGCGCAGGCGGACCAGGCCCTCGCCACGCTGAACGCGCTGCCGGGCCCGCTCGTGCTCGATTGCGCGGGGCTCGAGTACATCTCGAGCGCCGGCCTCGGCGTGATCGTGGCGACCTACAAGCGCCTGCTCGCCGCCGGGAGCGCGTTCCGGCTGGTGAATCTCGGTCCGCGCGTGGGCAACGTGTTCGCGCTGTCGGGCCTCGACAAGGTCATTCCGATCGGCTGACGCGGCTCACGACGCCGCGCGGCTTCCCATGACCAGCGCGGCGCCCGTGAAGTACGCCGCGACCCAGTACGCCCAGGCGATGCGCGAGTAGCGATGCAGGGCGCGCGGCACCTCGGCCTCGCCCGCGCGCAGGCGATGCCGCCACAGGAGCACGGTGTCGAGGAGCATGGCGCCCAGCGCGGAGTAGCCGAGCGCGCCGTGAAGCGTGAGGTCGGCGCTGCGCGTGGCCAGCACCATGAGCCCGGTCGCCACCACGTCGAAGACCACCGCCACGGTCAGGAACCCGACCACGCCGCGCGTCGCCCGGCGCGCGCGCTGCTCCTTGAGGCACCCCACGGTGTAGAGCGCGAGGGCGGTGGTGACGCAGGTCACGGCGGCCATGCGGAGCGGGGTCAAGAGCGTCTCCCGGGGATGCGCGCCTTGCCGGCGCCGCGCGGGAGCGGCCCGCGCCGGCGCGCCCGCCCGAACGCGTGACGGGCGGGGCGCGGCAGTCTAGCGGGGGCCGCGCCCGCCGTCACGCGACCCGCCCGCGCGGGGCGGCGACCGGCCCCGGGGCGCGGCGGTTTTCCGCTCGCATCCGGCTTCCGGATGGCTATGCTGCGTCGTCCAGCCGGTCCCCGCCCGCGGTCCCCCCGCCGGGCACGTTCGAAGCGACCTCCAACCTCGGGGAGGCTCCGCTGTAGTTATGACTGCCGATCGCGATGCATCGCTGGTGCAGCGGTGCCTCGACGGAGACGGTCGCGCGTTCGAGTCGCTGGTGCGCGTCTACGAGAAGGTGCTCTTCAACGTCGCGCTGCGCATGACCAACGACCGTGAGGACGCCCGCGACATCACGCAGACCGTCTTCCTCAAGGCCTGGCGGCACCTCGGCACGTACGACCGGCGGCACAAGTTCTTCAGCTGGATCTACCGCATTCTCATGAACGAGACGCTCAACGCGCTGGCGCGGCGGCGTCCGTCCGAGCCGCTCGACGAGCGGCTGGTGGCGAGGGAGCCCTGGCCGGACGAGCGGGCGCACGAGCTGCAGGTGCGGGAACAGGTGCACGGAGCCCTCATGACCCTCACGCCGGAAGATCGCGAGCTCATCGTGCTGAGACACCTGCTGCACCACGGCTACGAGGAGATCGCCGAGCTGAAGGGCGTTCCCGCCAGGACCGTCAAGTCCCGCCTCTACACCGCCCGCCAGCGTCTGTCCCACGCACTGCGGGCCCGGGGAGTGCACGCCTCATGAGCCTTCGCGACGAACAGGAGCGCCGGATCCAGGACATGCTCGAAGGCACCGCCTCCCCCGGCGAGGCGGCGGAGACGCGCGCCTGGCTGGCCGCGAGCGCCGAGGGGCGGGCGCGCGAGCAGGACCTGCGCGAGACGTTCGCCGCGCTTGGCGCCCTCGCGCTCGAAGAGCCCCCGGCGGGCCTCACCGCCTCGATCATGGCGCAGGTGGCGGCGGAGCCGCGACGGGTCCGCGAGCCGTGGTGGGCGGCGGTGTCGCGCTCCTTCGCGCGGCGCCCCGCGTGGGGGCTCGGTTACGCCTTCGCGGCCGGGGTGGCGGTCGGCGCGCTGGCGCTGGGACTCGCGACCGGGGCGCTGTCGCCCGCGCGCCACGCCGACCTGCCGGTGACCGCCACGCTGGCGCCGCCCGGCGCCGCGGCCCCCGGCGCGACCGCGGCGCTCGCCGCCGGCGCGTCCGAGGTGGCCGCCGCGCTGTGGATCCACGAAGACCTGGCGCGCCTGCGCGTGGAAGGCGCGGGGCGCGAGCCGGGAACGCTGGAGATCGCCTGGGACGAAGCCGCGTGCGGCGTCCTGGCCCTCCACTGGAGTGGCGCGGGCGGGCGCCGGGTCGAGTCGGAGCCGGGGCGGCTGTCGCTGGCGCTCGGCCCCGGAGCGCGCTGCGCGATCGATTTCGAAATCCGGGAGGCGACGCAGGTCGCGTTCGGCGTGACCCTGCGCTCGCCCTCGGGAGAGATCCACCGGGAGCTGCGCGCGGGAGCCGGCGGCCGGAGGAGGTAGCCGCCCACCCCTTGCCCCGTGACAAATTCTCCAACTTTTTCGCCCGACGCGAGTCTTTCGTCCAGACGTTTTCGGGGTCGATTCGCACGCGGGACCGGGTGCCCCGGTCCGAACCGATCAGAGGAGGTCGTCCCATGAAGAGCAACCGATTCACCGTGATCGCGGGCCTGGTGGTGGTGGCCGGGGTCGTCGTGTTCCTCGTCTCGCGCGGCATCGTTCCCCCGAAGAGCGGGACCGAGGGCGCGATCGGCGCCGCGAACCGGTACCAGTCGGGCCAGATCACTGAGCAGGACGTGGCGGTGACCGAGGACCAGGTGCAGGCGTTCCTGCAGAGTGACCTCTTCCACAAGATCGCCACCAACGCCGACTTCCGGAGGCTCGTCGCGAGCGGCGACTTCGCCCGCCTCGCCGCGTCGGCGGACTTTGCCAAGGCCGTCGCGACGCCGGACTTCGCCCGCGTCGCCGCCACCAGCGACTTCGCCCGGCTCATGACCAACGTGGACGCCGCGCGGGCGATGGCGAGCGTGGACTTCGCCAAGCTCATGGCGACGACCGACCTCGCCAGGCTCGTGGCGACCACGGATTTCGCGAAGTGCCTGGCGAGCGCCGACCTCGCCAAGGTCGCCGCGACCGCCGACTTCGCCAAGCTGATGGCCGAGGCGAACGCGATCGGCATCGTCAACACCGCCGACTTCGCCAAGCTCGTGGCGACGCCGGACCACGCGAAGCTCGCGGCCACGCCGGACTTCGCGAAGCTCATGGCGAGCACCGATTTCCAGAAGATGGCGGTCAACGCCGACTTCCAGAAGCTCATGAGCAGCGTGGACCTCGCCCGGTCCGTCACGACGCCGGACTTCGCCAGGCTCGTCGCGACCACCGACTTCGCCCGGTGCATGGCCAACGCGGACTTCGCGAAGTGCATGGCGAGCCCGGACTTCGCAACGATGCTGGCGACCCCGGACTTCGCCAGGGTCGTGGCGACCCCGGACTTCGCCCGCATGATCGCGACGCCCGACTTCCAGAAGATGATCTCGATGGCCGAGTTCCGGAAGGCGGTCACCTCGGCCGACTTCGCCAGGGCCGTCACGTCCATCGAGTGAGTCCCGCCGGCGGGGCGCTCCGGCGCCCCGCGCAGGCTCCGTTCCCGAGCGAAGAGACTCCACGCCCCGCGCGGAGTCTCTTCGCCGTTGCGTGCGTCCCCCGTTCGCCGAGGCCGCTCCCCGGATGATCCACCCCCCCCGCTCCAACCGCGCCCCGCGCGCCGCGCGCGCGGCCGCCGCCGCGGCCGTCGCGCTCCTCGCCTGCGCCGCGCCGGCGCGCGCCCAGCTCGAGTTCATCGAGACGGACCAGATGCGCCTCGTCTACCACGCGCCCACCCAGGGCTTCCTCGCGCCGTACGTGGCGCGCTGCTTCGAGCGCTCGATGCGGTTCTATCGCGGGCGCTTCGCGTGGACGCCGTCGGAACCGGTCACCGTGACCCTCGCCGACGTCGCCGACTACGGCAACGCGGCGGTGTGGGTGACGCCGCGCAACAGCATGCTCGTGCACCTCGCGCCGACCAACTTCGTGTACGAGACCGGGCCTTCGAACGAGCGCATCAACTTCACGATGAACCACGAGGTCGCGCACGTCCTGACCCTCGACCAGGCCGCGGGCACCGACCGGCTGTTTCGCGCGCTGTTCCTGGGCAAGGTGCGCGAGATCCCCGAACACCCCGAGTCCATGCTGTACGCGTGGCTCACGGTGCCGCGGCGCGCGTCCACGCGCTGGTACCGCGAAGGCATGGCGGTGTTCTTCGAGACGTGGATGGCCGGAGGACTCGGCCGCGCGCAGGGCCCGTGGGACGAGATGGTGTTCCGCGCCATGGTGCGCGACTCGGCGCCCTTCTGGGACCCGCTCGGACTCGAGTCCGAGGGCGTCAAGACCGACTTCCAGGCGGGCGTCAACTCCTACCTGTACGGCACGCGCTTTCTGAGCTACATGGTGTGGCGCGACGGGCCGGACAAGCTGCTGCGCTGGCTCGACCGCGGCCCCGGAAGCCGCGCCTACTTCGCCTCGCAGTTCGCGGCGGTCTACGGCCGCTCGCTCGACGACGCGTGGCGGGCGTGGATCGCGTGGGAGCGCGACTTCCAGCGCGCGAACCTCGACACGCTGGCGCGCTGGCCGGAGACGCCGACGCGCGATCTGTCGCCGCGCGCGCTCGGCTCGGTGTCGCGCGCCTTCGTGGACACCGCCTCGCGCTCGATCATCGCCGCCGTGTACTCGCCCGGCTCGCTCGCGCACCTCGCCGCGCTGCCGCTCGACGGCGGCGCGCCCCGCCCGCTCGCCGAGGTCAAGGGGGCGGCGCTGTATTTCGTGAGTTCCGTCGCCTTCGACCCGGAGGGCCGGCGGGTGTTCTTCACGACCGACAACGACGAGTGGCGCGACCTGCGCGTGCTCGAGCTGGCGACCGGCCGCACGCGGCTGCTGCAGCGCGACGTGCGCATCGGCGACCTCGCCTTCGACCGCAGTGACCGCTCGCTGTGGGGCGTGCGCCACTTCAACGGCATGTCGACCGTGGTGCGCATCCCCGAGCCGTGGACGGACTGGAGGCGCGTCGTGTCGTTCCCCTATGGCCGCGACCTGTACGACCTCGACATCTCCCCCGACGGATCCCTCATCGCGGCCTCCGTCGCCGAGATCAGCGGCCGCCAGACGCTGCGGGTGTTCCGGCGCGAAGGGCTGCTCGCCGGCGACACCACGTCGCGCACGCTGCACGACTTCGGCGTCTCGATCCCGCAGACGTTCGTGTTCACGCCCGACGGCCGTCGCCTCGTCGGCAGCTCCTACTACACGGGCGTGTCGAACCTGTGGCGTTACGACCTCGACGCCGGAACCATGGACATCGTGAGCAACACCACGACCGGACTGTTCCGACCGCTGCCGCTGGGCGGCGACTCGCTCGTCGCGTTCCGCTACACCGGCCGCGGCTTCGTGCCGGTGGCGCTCGAGGCGCGCCCGCTCTCCGACGTCGCCGGCATCACGTTCCTCGGCGCGCAGCTGGTGGCGAGGTACCCCGAACTCGCCGGCTGGAAGGTGCCCCCGCCTTCGGCCATCGACCTCGACTCGCTCGTGGTGCGGCGCGGCACCTACCGGCCGCTCGCCAGCGTGCGCCCGGCGACGCTCTACCCCATTGTGCAGGCCTACAAGGACCGTGCGTCGTTCGGCGTGCGGCTCGACGCGTCCGACCCCATGGCACGGCACGCGATGGACCTCGCCGTGACGTGGACGCCCGACGACGGCCTGCCCGACGACCAGCGCTGGCACCTGTCGGCGGGCTGGACGCACGGCCCGTGGGACGCGCGCCTGCGCTGGAACCCGGCGTCGTTCTACGACCTCGTGGGGCCGACCAAGTCCAGCCGCAAGGGCGTGAACGCCGGTCTCGGCTGGGGGCGCGAACTGCTGCGCGACCGGCCGCGCACGCTCGAGCTGGGCGCGCGCCTGGACGGCTGGACCGGGCTCGAGCGCCTGCCCGACTACCAGAACGTCGAGACGTCGCCCGGCTTCGACAAGCTCCTCGCCGGCTTCGCCGACCTGCGCTACCGCAACCTGCGCTCGTCGATCGGCGCCATCGACACCGAGAAGGGCGTGGCGTGGGCGCTCGAGACCGGCGTCAACGGGGTGCGCTTCGTACGGCGGGACGACGCCGCGTGGCGCGGATTCGCGTGGACGGCGGGCACGTTCGAGGCCGGCACGCCGCTGCCGGTGCGCAACGCCTCGCTGTGGCTGCGCTCGGCCGCCGGCTGGTCGCCGGGCGACCCGGACGAGCCGTTCGCCAACTTCTTCTTTGGCGGCTTCGGCAACAATGTGCTCGACCACCAGGACCCCAAGCGCTACCGGCGCTACGAGAGCTTTCCCGGGACCGAACTCAACGCGGTCGGCGGCACCAACTTTGGACGCGCGCTGCTCGACCTCAACCTGCCGCCGCTGCGCTTCAGCCGCCTCGGGCGCATGACCCTGTTCGCCTCGTGGGCGCGGCTGTCGGTGTTTGGCGGCGGTCTCGTGACCAACGTGGACCGCCCCGCGCACCGGCGCGAGCTGGGCACGGCCGGCGCGCAGGCCGACCTGCGGGTGCAGGTCCTGCTCGGCCAGCCCCTCACCCTGTCCGGCGGCTACGCGCGCGCCTTCGAGCGCGGGGAGCGCTTCACCGACGAATGGATGGTCTCGCTCAAGATCCTGTAATGGCCGTCGCCGCGCTCGGCCTCGGCCTCGTTCCCGTGCTGCTGTTCCTCGGCGGGCTGGTGCTGCTCGACAGCTACAAGCTCGTCACGCGCCGCGCGATGCTCGCCTCGATCGGCTGGGGCGCGGTCGCGGCGGGCGCGGCATTCGCGGCGCACGTCGCGCTCCTCGATCGCGCCGGCGTGGATCCGGCGCTGCTCCGGCGCTGGATCGCGCCGGCGCTCGAGGAGCCGCTCAAGGCGGCGTGGGTGCTGTTCCTCGTGCGGCGCGGGCGCGTCGGCTTCGTGGTGGACGCCGCGCTGCACGGCTTCGCGGCCGGCGCCGGCTTCGCGCTCGTCGAGAACGCTTACTACTGGGGCGCGCTCGGCAACTTCGGCCCGGCGCTGTGGCTGGTGCGCGGCCTCGGCACCGCCGTGCTGCACGGCTCGACCACCGCCATCGTGGCGATCGTCGCCAAGGACCTCTCCGATCGCCGCGGCGCACGCCTCGCCGCCGCCGCCGCGCCCGGGATGCTCGCGGCGTTCGCCGTGCACGCGGCCTTCAACCACGTCGTCCTCCACCCGCTCCTCACCACGGCGCTCATCATCGTCGTCATGCCGCTGCTGCTGCTCGTCGCCTTCGAACACAGCGAACGCGCGACGCGCGACTGGCTCGGCGCCGGCATGGACCGCGACCTCGAGCTCATGGAACTCATCGCGAGCGGCGAGATCCGCGATTCCCGCATCGGCCACTACCTCGAGTCATTGCGCGACCGCTTCTCCGGGCCGGTCGTGGCCGACATGCTGTGCCTGCTCCAGATCCACCTCGAACTGGCGATCCGCGCCAAGGGGCTGCTCATCGCGCGCGAGGCGGGGTTCAACGTGCCGGTGGACGACTCGGTGCGCGCCAACTTCCAGGAGATGCGTTACCTCGAGCGTTCGATCGGCCCGACCGGGCTGCTCGCGCTCAAGCCGGTGTTCCAGCGCAGCCGCCGCGACCTGTGGCAGCTCCACGTCCTCGGAGGACGGCCCTGAACCATCAGGCGTGAAGCTCGACGACGTCGCCGTCGGCGAGCACGTGGTCGCGGTCCACCTGCTGGCCGTCGAAGTGCGCGCGCCCCCACACGCGCGCAAAGCGCATGCGGTCGGCGACCTCGCGGTGCACCGCGCGCGCGAGGTCGTGGACCGTGGCGCCGGCCGCGAGCACGAACGGACGCTCGCGGTCGGGGCGCCGGCCCGGCTCCTTGGCGTAGATCCGCACGCGCCCGAGCCCCTCCCACAGCGCGCGCCGCAGCGCCTCGAGGCCGGCGCCGTGCTCGGCGGACACGGCGAGGAACGGCAGCGCCGGATCGAGCACGGCGCGCACGTCGGCGGCGAACGTCCCGTCCGGATCGAGGTCGGCCTTGTTGCACGCCACGAGCAGCGGCCGCGCGGCGTCCGCCCATGACGGCTCGGCCCCGGCCGGGCGCCCCGCCGGACGCACCCGCGCGCGCGCCAGCAGCCGCTCGAGCGCCGCGACGTCCGCCGCGGGATCGGCCGCCTCGACGTCGAGGACCCACAGCACGCCGTCGGCGTGGCGCACCAGGTTCGGCATCCACGGCTCGTCGTGAACGCCGTCCACGGCGGGCGTGTCCACGAGCTGCACCTGCACGTCCTCGAACGGCATCATGCCGCTGAGCGGCGCGCGCGTCGTGAACGGCCACGCGGCGACCTCCGGCCGGGCATGGGTCAGCGCGCGCACCAGGGCGCTCTTGCCGGCGTTGGGCGGCCCGGCGAGCGCCCACTGCCCGGCGCCCTCGCGCGGCACGTGGCCCGGACCGGCGCGGTGTGCGCCGCCGCGCGCGCCACGTTCGCCCTCCTCCTCGAGCTTCGCGAGGCGGCGCCGCAGGTCGGCGAACAGCCGGTCGGTGCCCTTGTGACGCGGCAGCAGGGCCAGCATCTCGCGCAGCGCGGCGCGCCTGTCCTCGAGCGTGCGCGCCTCGCGGTAGCGCGCTTCGGCCGCCTTGTAGCGGGGCGTCAGGTTGGCGGGCACTTCGTCCTCCCCGCGCGCGTCAGCCGGCGGCGGCGGCGCCGGCGCCCGTCGCCTCGCGCAGGAGGGCGGCGCACGCGTCGCAGAAGCCGGCGCCCTTCAGGTCAATCTCCTCGACGTAGGTCGAGGAGCGCATGACGCACGCCCAGTCGCGGCAGTGAACGAGACCGAACAGGTGGCCGACCTCGTGGATGATCTCCTTCTCGAGCCGCTCCTCGAGGCGCGCCGGGTCGGGGCGCAGGCCGTAGAACTCGTTGTTGAGCCGGTGCGTGCTGACCACCGCGCTCGAGCCGCCGAGCTGCGCCTGGCCGAACACGAACGTCAGGACCGGCACGTACAGGTCGGCGTCCACGACCGCGATGAACTTCTCGCGCGAACCTCCGGCGTGGGCGGCGACCTGCGCGACCAGTTCGGAGGCGTCGTGCTGGCCGCGCGCCGCGTCCCACGCGCGGTCAAGATCGAAGGTCCGCATCAGGACGCGCACCGGCACCCCGAGCGCCGCAGCGACGCGCGCGGGCAACCCGTCCGCCTCGGCGCCGCGACGGCGCGAGGCGTCCAGGATGCACACGCGCGCGGTCACACGGGCTTCCTCAGCCCGTAGCGCTCGATCTTGTGGTAGAGCGTGGCGCGGTCAATGTCGAGGATCTCCGCCGAGCGCGAGATGTTCCAGTGGTTGTCTTCGAGCACGCGAATGATGTGCTCGCGCTCGACGCTCTCCAGCGTGCCGGTGCCGGGGCGCGCCGCGGGGCCGGTGACCTGGAACGGCAGGTCCTCGGGCCGCAGCGCCGGCGGGCGGCCGAGCACCATGGCGCGCTCGATCGCGTTCTCCAGCTCGCGCACGTTGCCCGGCCAGTCGTAGCGCACCAGCGCGTCCATGGCCTCGGGGGAGATCGCCATCGGTTGCATGCCGCGCTGGCGGGCGAAGCGCTTCACGAAGTGCTCGGCGAGCACCGGAATGTCGCCCTTTCGCTCGCGCAGCGGCGGCAGGAAGATCGTGAACACGTTGAGCCGGTAGTAGAGGTCCTCGCGGAAGGTGCCCTCCTGCACGGCCTTCTCGAGATCGCGGTTGGTCGCCGAGATGACGCGAAAGTCGGCGTGGATGACGTTGTTGCCGCCGACGCGCGTGAACTGCTTCGTTTCGAGCACGCGCAGCAGGTCCATCTGCGTCTTCGTGTCGATGTTGCCGACTTCGTCGAGGAACAACGTGCCGCCGTCGGCGAGCTCGAGTTTGCCCTTGCGGCGGTATTGCGCGCCGGTGAAGGCGCCGCGCTCGTGTCCGAACAGCTCGCTCTCGAGCACGCCCTCGGCGAGCGCGCCGCACGTCACCGTGACGATCGGGAAGTACCGGCGCCCGCTGTTGCCATGGATGGCGCGCGCCACCAGCTCCTTGCCGGTGCCGCTCTCGCCGCGGATCATGACCGTCGTGTCGGTGCGCGCCACGGTCTGGATGAGGTCGTAGACGCGGCGCATCGCCGGCGAGTCCCCGACGATGGCGTCGGCGCGCGCGAACTCCGAGACCTGCTCCTGGAGCTGCTCGTTGCGCCGCTGCAGCTGCCGCTGGCGCACGGCGTTCTGGACGATGTGCGAGAGGTGGTCGGGGTCCACCGGCTTGGTGACGTAGTCGAAGGCCCCCGCCTTGAGGGCCCGCACCGCGGTGTCCACGGTGGCATGGGCGGTGATGAAGATGATCGTCGCGCCCGGGTCGATCTCGGCCACGCGCTGCTGCAGCTCCATGCCGTCCATGCCCGGCATCTTGATGTCGAGGAGCAGGATGTCCCAGCGGCGCTCCTGCATCCGCTGCAGCGCCTGAGCGGCGCTGTCCGCGGTGCCGACGGTGAAGCCGTCCTCGGCGAACCAGCGTGCGAGGGATTCGCGGACGCTCGCCTCGTCGTCCACGACGAGCAGCGCGACGGCCGCGTTCGGGGTCTGGCTCATGGGTTCCTCGTGCCCGGTGCGGGCGACGCCGCGGTCGCGGCCGCGACGGCGGTCGCTCCCGGCGGCGGAAGGACGATGGTGAAAACCGAGCCCCGGCCCGGCTCGGAGCGCACGTCGATCGTGCCGCCGTGCCGCTGCACGATCCCGTACACGACGCTGAGGCCGAGCCCGACGCCCTGGCCGCGGGGCTTGGTGGTGAAGAACGGCTCGAACAGGTGCGGCAGGTCGGCCGCCGCGATGCCCGATCCGGTGTCCGCGACCGCGAGGCGCACCGCCCCGTCGGGCAGCGCCTCGGCGGTCACAGTGAGCGTGCCGCCGTCCGGCATGGCCTCCTGCGCATTGACGACGAGCGCGACGAGGGCCTGCTCGAGCTGGCCCTCGTCCCCCGTCACGGTCAGGTCGGGCGGCTCGACGCGGGTCTCGACGCGCACCTCGGCCAGCTGAAGGCGGTGCGCGACGAGCGCCAGAGCCCGCTGCAGCACCTCGCCCACGGCGACCGGCCGCAGTTCGCCCTCGTGCGGCGCGCGCGAGAACAGCAGCAGGTTGCGCACGATCTGGCCGCAGCGCTCGCTCTCGCGCGCGATGAGTTCGAGGTCCTCGCTGATCTGGCGCAGCAGCGGCGAGCGGTCCTCGGATCGTTCGATGCGCTTCCGGTTGAGCCGAGCGTAGGTGAGGATGCCCGACAGCGGGTTGTTGACCTCATGCGCCACCGAGGCGGCGAGCGCGCCGAGGGACGCCATCTTCTCGACGTGGAGGATCTGGCGGTGGATGCGCTCGAGGGCCTCGGTCTTCTCGCGCACGCGCTCCTCGAGCGTGCGTGACCATCGCGCGTTCTCCTGCTGCGCCTCGAGCAGCGAAGCGGCCATGGCGTTGAAGGACGCGCCCAGCGCTCCGAACTCGTCGCCCGGCAGCGCCGGAATGCGGTACTCGAGGTGGCCGGCCGCCAGCTCGCGCGTGCCGCGCGCGAGCGCGCGGATGGGGCGGCGCACCGTGGCGTCGAGCAACAGCACGGCGGCCACGCCCACCACCACGAACGCCACCGCCGCGCCGGCGAACAGGCGGCGGCGCGCCTCGCCAATGGCGGCGTCCACGCCGGCGAGCGAGGTGCGCACGTCGAACACGCCGAGAATGGGGCGTTCCGCGGGCGGCGGGTGACAGCCCGCGCCGGCGCACGACGGATCATTGCGCACCGGCGTGATGACCCCCACCACGCGCATGCCCTCCGGGGTGCGGTACAGCCGCACGCGTCCCGATTCGTCAATGGACTGGCGCGGTGCGCCCGGCTGATGGCATCCCACGCACGCCTCGGCCTGCGGGTCCACGCGGCCGCCGACCTCCTCGGCCCTGCTCGAGAAGGTCACCACGCCGACCTTGTTGAAGATGCGCACGCCCACCACGCCGGGCGAGCGGGCGATGCGGCGCATGCTCTGGTAGGCGTCCTGCTTGCGGTTGAGCAGCATGCTGTAGCGGGTCGAGCCCGCCATGAACTCGCTGATCTGGTGGGCCGCGTCCACCGCCTGATCGGTCAGGCGGTCGCTGAAGTAGCGCACCAGCACGGTGGACAGCAGCGCGAAGGAGACCAGAAGCAGGAGCAGCGTCCCCGCCACGAGGCGGACGCTGACGGTGCGCAGGACGCGCATGGCCTCCTTCCCGGGGGGTCCAGGAGGGACGTGTGGAATTTCTCACCACGGTGGGTCGGCCGCAAGCGGTCCCGGCCGGCGCGCGCGCCGGGACCGCCGCGGCGGTCAGCCGTAAACCCGCGCCAGAATCTCGAGATAGCGCGACGGCCCGAGCATCTGCCCGAGATCGGCGAGCGGCGCCCCGCCGTCGGCCATCAGGGGGCCGGCGCGCTCCCCGGAGCGCCGCAGCGCCCGGGCCAGCTCCGCCCGGAAGCGGCGGGCATCCACCTCATAGCGGCCGCCCGCGGTGCGCGCGTCCATCAGGGCGCGGAACTGCGGCCCCGGCTCCGCCTCGAGCTCGTAGAGCCAGCCCTCCTCAAGGGGCGACGTGGCGAGCCGCGACGGCCGCTCCGCGAGGTTTGGATTCACGGCCACGACGCGCCCGGTGAGGGGGGCGTGGAGGGCGAAGGTGCCGCCCTCCGCGATCACCCACACGTGGGGCTGGCCACGCCCCACGACCGAACCGGCCGAGGGCAGCACGACCGAGCGCGGCAACGGCAGCACGCGCGCCAGGCCGGGCTCCAGCCCGGCCCGCACGCGGCGCGCCGGCCCGTCGCCCGCCAGCGGCAGCACCCAGCAGTGCCCCCGGCTGTAACGGCGGTCGGTGGCGAGTTCGGCCGCCGCCGGCGGCGCGCTGTCCTCGGCGGGCGCCGCCGGGCGCCCGAAGTGCATGCGCATCGCCTGGTCCAGCGGGCACCGCTCGCAGTCGAAGGCGCGGTCGCACAGCTGGAAGGACAGCACCCCCGCGGACATCCACACGCACTTCAGGTCCCCGGGCGGGACGAGCGGACAACGCCGCTCGGACGATGCGTCCGACATGGTCCGTTCCCCCTCAGTGCGCGCGCGAGGCGAGCCGCAGCTGCTCGACCCAGCGCCGTTCGGTCTCCTCGCCGACGGTTTCCGCGTCGCGCGGGCCGTGCTCGAAGACGGGCAGGTAGCGGGCCGCGAGCGCGAAGATCACGAAGCCGGTCGCGACCACGGCGAGCGTCACCGCGATCTCGATCCAGCTCGGGAAGTAGGTGCGTCCGGCGTACGCCTCGAGGCCCGTGATGCTCACGTTCAGGCGGTTGATGACGAACCCCAGCACCACGCACACCGCGCCGGTGAACAACCCGGCGGGCTTCGCCCGCACGCGCGGCTGGATGAGCAGGACGAGCGGCACGAGGATGCCGATCGCCACCTCCGCCCACCAGAACCACGTCTCGGCGCGCGGCACGAGAAGCAGGCCCCACAGGTCGCGGTACGCGAGGTCGAGGAGCTTCATGGTGCCGTACAGCGCCAGGAACACGACGCAGATGCGGCCGATGTCGTTGAGCAGGTGCATCTCGAGGCCGCGCCGGAACGCGCGGCTCGACAGGAACGACTCGAAGATCGTCATCGCCAGCCCGACGCCGATCGCCGACACGTAGAAGAACGCCGGCAGGTACGGGGAGTACCACAGCGGGTAGAGCTTCTCCGGCACGATGAGGTACATCGAGCCGAGCGACGACTGATGCAGCGTGGAGAGCAGGATGCCGAGGATGATGATGGGCGTCATCGCCCCGCGCAGCATCTTGAGCGGCCACGCCCATCCGAGCTTCTCGAACACCACGGGCGCGAACTCGAGCGTGAGCACGGTCGTGTAGAGCATGACGCACCACGCGACCTCGAACATGACCGAATTCGGGTTCCACATGACGATGGCGTGCCAGATCGCCCATGGCCGGCCGAGGTCCACGAGCAGCGCCACAATGACGAGCAGGTACCCGAGGTACGCGGTCAGGATGGAGGGCCGCACGATGGGCTCGAAGCGCCGGATGTGGAAGACGTGCACGATCGCGGCGATGGTGAATCCGCCGGCCGCGAGGCCGACGCCGCACAGCAGGTCGAAGCCGACCCACATGCCCCACGGGAAGTCGTCGGACAGGTTGGTCGTGGGCCCGAGGCCGAGGCTGTAGCGCAGCACGGCGGCGACCAGGCCGGTGGCGATGATGGCGGTGGCGACCACGCGCCAGAACGTGAGCTTCGGAATCCGGAGGCGCATCGTCACCCCTCCTCCCCCTCGCGCCGCGGGGTGGCCGCGCCGCGCGACCCGGCGTCGGCGAGCGCGCGCTCGAGACGCGCCACCTCCGAGCGACGGTTCGTGATCCAGTACACCCCGGCGAGGAACACGCCGCCCAGCGTGACGACGCCCGGCAGCGTGTGCAGCACGCTCTCGGTGAGCACCGGCAGCGGGGTCGTCTGCAGGTCGGTCTTGAAGCCGAGCTGCTCGAACGGCACCGGGCTCAGGTAGAGGACGGACGTGCCGCCGACCTCGTTCACGCCGTAGACGTGGTTCACGTAGCGCCCCGGCTCGGCCGCGATGCGGGCCCTGGCCTCCGCGATCAGCTCGTCGCGGTCCCCATACCGGGTGGCGCCGGTCGGGCACGCCTCGACGCACGCCGGCGGCAGGCCCCGGGCCTGGCGGTCCACGCAGAAGCGACACTTCCGCACGCGCGGTGCGCGCGAGGTCCACTCGTAGCGCGGGACGCCGAAGGGGCACGCCTGGATGCAGTAGCGGCACCCGAGGCACTTGCTCGCGTCGTAGGTCACCGGGCCCTCGGGATGCTTCTGGAACGCGCCCACCGGGCACACCGAGACGCAGGTCGGGTGCTCGCAGTGCTGGCACATGCGCCGCACGTAGGTGTCGCCGTGCGTTTCGAGCGCGGTCCAGGCGGTGGGCGACAGCTTCTCCTCCGCCTCCTCGGGGAGCCCGTTCTCCATCTTGCAGGCCGCCTGGCATGCGCCGCAGCCCACGCACATCGTGATGTCCACCAGCATCGCCTTGCGGCGAACCCTCGCTTCCTGGCTCTTCATGGCGCCCCCCTCACCGCACCTCGAGGAATTCCTTCTCGAAACGCTCCCACACCTCCGGACCGACCAGCTTCATGGCGCCGGCGACCGGCGGGCCGCCGTCCTGCAGCATCGCCGGCTGGAGCACGCCGCCCGCGCCGGCGAGCACGTCGCGCAGGCGCGCGAACTCGTCCCCCATCCAGCGCCGCGTCTCGTCACCGAGCAGCAGCGACTTGAGGTCAGCGGGACGCTCGGGCGCGATCTCCAGCGCCCAGCCGTCCACGAACGGCGCGCGGTGCAGCAGGCCCGGCTCCTCGGCGAGCTGGTCGTTGACGGCGAGCACCTCGCCGGCGATCGGGCTGCGCACGGTGAAGGCGCGACCGTCCTCCTCGAGCCGGAACAGCGGATCGCCGCGCTTGACGCGCGCGCCGGGCTCGGCGAGGAACGTGACGCGCGGGTGGTCGAGCAGGCGGGCGACGAAGTCGTCCACGCCGAGCCACGCGCGGCCCGACGGGAAGAGGTTGAGCCAGGTGTGCGAACGGGCGAAGAAAATGCCGCCCGGCATCCGCACCGGGGGCGTCGCGCGCGCCGCCACGGGGGCCGGCTCTTTGCCGCGGCGGACGAGCCAGTCCACCGCGAGGAACGCGACGATGGTCAGGATGACGAACAGGACGGTCATGGATCTCACTCCTCCGGCGCCCCTCGCGGGGCGCGATCACGCGCGACGGTCCGCGCGATGCGCTTCCAGGGTCCGCCCCGTCCCGCTTGCGCGGGATGCGCATGAGGCGGATCGCGACAGTTCGCGCGGACCCTCGTGATGGAAGCGCCGTGCCGAAGATCGCGAGAAGATGCGGAAGGCTCGCGCACGCAACGCGTTCGGGCGCGCGGCGCGCGCCGGGAGGAGGCGCACCTCCTGTGGAGGAATTCCACAGCGCCACCGAGTGCGGACCGATCAACACGGCGGAAGGTCCGTGCCGGCCGAAGGATGCGCGCGGTGTGGGGATTCTCTGCAGCGACCGTCGAGAATCTCCACACCCCTGAGGGCGCGCGGCGTGGCGGGATTCGGCCTGCGCGGCGCCGGGCAGGCCGCGACTGCGGCACGCCGCGGCGTGGCGCGCAGGCGGAGTGCGCGGCGACCGAAGACGCGCGCCCCGAACGCACGGCGGCCCGGCGCCTGCAGGCGCCGGGCCGCCGTGGAGGACGCGCGGGTCAGTCGCCGTGGATCGAGGAGATCATGCCCTCGAAGTCCTTGCGCGCCGCGTTCACCGACTTTTCCGGACCGGTGAACTTGAAGAACACATTGCCCTGCGGGCCCTGCGCGATCGCCCCGAGCAGCAGGTAGCCCTTCTTGCTGCCGGTGGACTCCATCATCGGGCCCGAGGGCGCGAGGTACGTGCCCTTGATCTCGACGAGCGACACCTCGAGGTCGGCCACCTTGCGGCTCGATCGCGAGGACGTGGCGCCCGGTTCGAACTGTCCGATCCAGCGCTGGATGTTCGACTCGACGTCGCCGCCCTGCGACGGGCCGAAATAAAACACCGCGCACTCGCCGCCTTCGGGGTCGCCCCCCAGCGCGGGCGACAGGTAGGTGCCGACGCGCATCGAGCGCTGCTCGCCCACCGTCCATCCGGAAGGCACGGTCCAGTGCAGCCCGGCCGCGGCATTGTGGCTCTCGGGGGCCGGCCCGGGGTCGGGCACGAACTGCCCCCCGGCGGCGGGAGCTCCCCCCTGCGGTGCGGGAGGCGTGGCGGTCTGGGAACGGTCGAGCTGGCTCTGGAAGAACCAGATCGCGGCGGCCACGGCCAGGATGGCGGCGGGAATGAACCAGCGCTTCACGTCGTTCACCTCCGGGACGTCTTGAGGCATTGGCGGCGTTTCCGGCCGCCCTCGCAAACGGCCCGGCATCCTACCACCGGGCGCGGTTCACGCGCAGCCCGCGGGCGGCGTTCGCCGTCGGCCAGGGACCGGGGCGCGGACGGCGGCCCTCGCCCGGCGGCTGGCGGGGGCAGGCGCGCACGTCGCCCGCCCCCGTCTTTCGGCGCGCGCCCGTCCCGCCGCGAACGGCGCCGGTCGCGACGCGTTCGCTCCGCCGCGCGGCGGCCGCTACTGTGCGCCCCCATGAGCCCGGACTTCGTGCCCGCCTCGCGCTTCGACGACGCCGCCCTCGCCGCGCTGTTCTGCGCCGCCTACGAGGGCTACTTCATGCCGGTGCATCTCGACGCCGCCTCGTTTCGCGGCATGATGGACCTTCAGGACGCGGACTTCGACGCCTCGCGCGTGGCGCTCGCAGGGGGCGCCCCGGTGGCGCTCGCCATGCTCGCGCGCCGCGGCGCGGACGGCTGGATCGGTGGCATGGGCGTGGTCCCCGCGGCGCGCGGGCGCGGCCTCGCCGCGCGCGTCATGGAAGCGGTCCTCTCCGAGGCCGCGCGCCGCGGCGTCGCGCGCGTGTGGCTCGAGGTGCTGGTCCAGAACGAGCGGGCGATCCGCGTCTACGAACGTCTCGGCTTTCGCGCCATGCGCCGGCTCGAGGTGCTCGAGCGGCCGGCGGCGTCCGCGCCCGCCGCCCGCGCCGCGGTCGGGCCGCCCGCCGCGCGGCTCGATCCCGCAGAGTGCCTCGCGCACCATGCGGCGCTCCACGCCGCCGAGCGCCTGCCGTGGCAGCGCGGCCTGCCCGTTCAGCGACGGCTCGCCGCCTCCCTCGAAGCCTACGGCGTGCGCGACGCGCACGGCCCGGTGGCGGCCGTGCTGGTGCGCCCGCTCGCCGCGCGCGCCGCGATCCTCGACGTCGGGCTCGCGGCGCGCGCGCCCGAAGGGGCGCTCGCGTCCGCCTTGCACGCGGCGCTCGCCGCGCACGCGGCGGAGGCCGCGTCGCTTCTCAACCTCGAGCCGGGCCACCCCGCATGCGTCCCGCTGCGCGCGCTCGGCTTCGAGGCGCGGCACGCGCAGCACGAGATGTGCCTGACGATCGGCGCCGCGCGGGACGACACGCCGTGACCGCCTTCCCCTCGCCCCGCGATCCGCGTCCCTTCGGCGCCTTTCTCGGCTGCGGCCTCGTGTGGGGCAGCACGTTTCTCGTCATTCAGGTCGGCAACGACGCGCTGCCGCCGCTGTGGGCGGCGACGCTGCGCCTCGCGATCGCGCTCGTCCTGCTCCTCGCGCTGCTCGCCGGGCTGCGCGTGCCGTTCCCGCGCGGCGCGGCCCTGCGCGCGGCCGCGGCCTTCGGGGCGCTCAACTTCGGCGTCAATTTTTCCCTGCTCTACTGGGGCGAGACACGCGTGCCTTCCGGACTCACGGCGGTTCTGTACGCGACGATCCCGCTCACGACGTCGCTGTTCGCCTGGGCGCTGCGCCTCGAACGGCCATCGCCCGCCCGGCTCGTCGCGGCGCTCGTCGCCCTCGGCGGGGTGGCGCTGATCTTCTCCGGAAGCCTGCGCGGCCGCGTGGACCCGCTGGGGCTCGCGGCGGTGCTGGGGGCGGCCAGCTGCGCCGCGCTTTCCGGCGTGTGCCTCAAGCTCGGACCGCGCCAGCACCCGCTGGGCGCGAACGCCGGCGGCGTCGCGGTCGGGCTCGTCGTGTGCATGGCGGCGAGCGCGCTCGCCGGCGAGCCGCGCCCCTGGCCCGGCACGTGGGCGGCCGCGGCGCCGGTCCTCTACCTCGCCATCTTCGGGTCCGTCGTCGCCTTCGGGCTCTACGCCTGGCTCGTCAATCGCTGGTCGGTGACACGCATCAGCTTCGTGAGCGTGCTCGTCCCCGTGCTCGCGCTCGCGCTCGGCGCCGCGTTTCGGGGGGAACAGTTGAGCGGGACGGAGGCGGGAGGCGCGGCGCTCGTGCTCGGCGGTCTGGCGTTTGGCCTGGCGGTGGACGCGGCCCGCGGTCGGGCCGCGCGGTGAGGCGTGTCGGGCGCCGGGTGGCGACGGCTTTGACGCGGCGCGCCGGAACCCGCCGCCTCGGCGCGGGGCGGCGGGGAAAGTCCCCGACGCGACCGCATCCTTCACTCGAAGCCGCGGACGCACAAGGTTCTGGAGGCTGGGGTTATGCGCGCGTCGCGTGATAGCCTTGGCCCATGAACGCGCACTTCACGAGACCGCACCTCGCGCGCGCGGCCCGCGCCGCTCGCGCCCTCGAGCCCCTCGCGCCGCCGGCCGCGCTCCTCGCGCTCGCCGCGCTGCTTTCCTTCGCGCACGCGCCGTTCGCCACCGCCGGTCCGATCCACACCAGCTACCTGTGGCACATGCACCAGCCCATCTACTGGCCGGACCTGAGCGGCTGGAACGGCAAGGCCTACGAGTTCGCCCACGAGACCATCCAGACCGGGCACAGCCTGAACGACGAGTTCTCGATCTTTAACAGCGACGACCGCGTGCGGGACTACCAGGACTACCCCAAGCTCGCGCTCGAGCGCGTGCTCGACCTTCCGGACGCGGGGGCGCAGGTGTCGTTCGCGGGCGCGCTGATCCAGAACGTCAAGAGCCTCGCCGACGCCGGCTGGAACGGCGGCCGCTACGCGCCCGCCTGGTACGCGCCGTACCGGCAGGCGATGGGCTGGACGACATCGGGCGGCCGGCGCCGGCTGGAGCCGGTGCTCGTCGCGTTTCACCACTCCATCAACCCGCTGGTGGACGACGCGGTGTTCCGACGCATGTTGCAGACGCAGAAGGCCATCCACCCGGTGGCGTGGGGCGCGCAGCCGGTCTCGGTGGGTTTTTTCCCCGCCGAGATGTGCTTCAGCGAGCGCCTGATCCCGACGCTGGTGGCGGAGGGCGTGCAGTGGTCCATCGTGCCCGACGTGCACATCGCGCGCGCCACCGAGAACTACCCGTACGCCGCGAACCAGGACAACTGCGACCCGCCGAACCGGGCCGACCAGCTCAATCCGGCGCAGCCCTACTTCCATGCGCAGACCATCAGCCGCGGCGTGACCACCAAGATCCCGGTGCCGTACGGTTTCCAGCCGCGCTACGCGCAGCACGTGGACCCGCACACCGGGCAGGTGCACAGGCTGATCGTGGTGCCGGCCGCGAACGCCATGGGCTGGAACGAGGGCTACGCACCCTACGGCACGGGCGAGATCGACGCCATCGCCGCGCGCAACGACCCGGCGAAGCCGATGCTGATCCTGTTCGCGCACGACGGCGACAACGCGTGGGCGGGCGGCAACACCTACTACGAATCCAACGTCACCGACTTCTGCCACGACGCCGCCGCGGCCGGCTACCGCCCGAGCACCATCGCCGAGTACCTCGCCGACTACCCGCCCGACCCCGACGACGTGGTCAAGGTCGAGGACGGCGGCTGGGTCAACGCCGACGGCGACTTCGGGTCGCCGCAGTTCATCAACTGGAACTGGCCGCTCGTCAACGCCTCCGGCGCGTTCGACATCCCCGGCGGCTGGGCCGAGGACGAGCGCAACTGGGCGGTGCTCACCGCGGCCGTGAACCACGTGCTCACCGCCGAGCAGATGAGCGGCCAGACCCCGGACGCCGCGCGCATCGCCGATCCCACGCAGCCGGGCGCCACCTCCCTCGAGCAGGCGTGGCATTTCCTGCTCGCCGGCCACGAGAGCGGGTACATGTACTACGGCGCGTCGCTCGACATGGAGATCAAGCCGACGCTCGCCGCCAACCGCGCGGTGCAGTTCGCCCAGCCGCTGCTCGGCGGCACGGACCTCACCGCGCCCACGGTGTGGATCCCGCAGCGCCTGCCGTGGAACCCCGGCGGCAAAGGCGGCGGCGCGCTGTGGGGCTATCCCGGAGGCGCGGGCGCCGACATGACGCGCGATTTCTGGGTGTGGACCTTCGTGCACGACGTGAGCGGCGTGGACACGGTGGTCCTGCGTTACCGGCTGGACCTCGACGGCGTCAATCCGCTCGCTTCGATCCAGAACGACACCTACGCCGGCGGCCCGGAGGTGGGCCCGTGGCAGACGCTGCCCATGACGCGCCGCGCGTTTCCGGCAGGGGACGTCTTCAACCTCCCCGAGATCGACTTCACCGTCATGCCGTCGCACATCGCCGAGCAATGGTCGGCGCACGTCACCGGGCTCGACAGCGTGCTCGTGGACTATTACGTCGAGGCCACCGACGTCCACGGCAACGTGCGCCGGAGCCCCATCCAGCACGTGTGGGTCGGTTCCGGCGGCGCCGCGCCGGGCGGTCCGGTGGTGACGTGGGCGCCGCCCGCGCCGGTCGCCGGCGACACCGTGCGCATCACCTACGACGCAGGGCCAGGCACGCTGCCGGACGCCGTGGCGCAGGTCCGGATCCATGTCGGGCACAGCGGCTGGACCCAGATTCTCAATCCGGACCCCGCGATGACGCGCGAGGCGACGACCACGCGCTGGAGCTACACCTACGCGATTCCGCCGGCGGCCACCTCGGTGGACGTCGCCTTCAACGACGGCGCAGGCACGTGGGACAACAACGGCGGAGCGGACTGGCACATCCCGGTCTCGGGAGGAACGCCGCCGCCGCACGTGGTGGACGGCGCGCTCGACCCCGGACTCTCCCCCGTCGCATCATGCGGCGGACTCGACCTGTACGCCGAGCACGATGGACGCTGGCTCTACCTGGCCGTGCCGGCGGTGGGCGCCACCAGCGGCCGCGACCACTTCGTGTTCGTGGCGCGCGACAGCGGCGCGCTGCGCGCCGCGCCGTGGGCCAAGGCCGGCCAGGCCGCGACGTGGGACCTGCATCTCGGCAACGAGGACTCGAACAACTGGCACGGCTGGTTCGACGCCGCGGGCGCGCTCGTCACGTCGGGCCTGCAGAGCGCCGCGGGCGCCTGGCTCGAGGGGCTCGTGGACCTCGAGGCGGCGTTCGGGACGGCGCCCCAGCGCGTGCGCGTGGCGTTCGGCGCCTGGAGCTCCCCCGACGGCGGCGCGCTGCTCGCCCAGGTCCCGTGCGGCGACGCGGACGGCGCGCTCGAGGCGGCCGAACACGTGGTGGTGGCGGCGAGCGGCACGGTGGACGCGCCGGAGCGCGCCGCGCCGCGCGGCTCCGCGCCGCGCCTGAGCCTGCGGTCCGGCAACCCCACGACCGGCGAAGTGCGCCTCACGCTCGATCCGGCGGGCGCCGGCCGCGTGCGCGTGGAGCTCTCCGACCTCGCCGGACGGCGCGTGGCCACGCTTCACGACGGCGAGGCGTCGGGCGCGCTCGCGCTGCGCGCCGACCTGCGCGCGCTCGGAGGGCCGCTCCCGGCGGGCGTGTACTTCCTGCGCGCGACCACCCCGGCCGGCGCGGTGGCGCGGCGCGTGGTGCTGCTTCCCTGACCGTCGCGCGCCCGGAGCGGGGCGCATGCGCGCGCGGCCGCTCCCGGACATGCCGGGAGCGGCCGCCTGGCTTCGTCGCCGCGCGCGCGATCAGCGATACAGCGCCTTCACGCGGCCCCACGTCGTGTTGCGCGTCGGCACCGCCGCGTCGCAGTACTTCACGATGCGGTGATTCTGGTTGTCCGACACGTACGTGCAGCCGAGGCTCCCGACCGCGACGCCAACCGGGTTGTTGAACTGGGTATTGCCCGAGCCGAGCGTGCCCCACTGATCCACGAACGCAAGCCCCGTGGTGATGCGCTGCACGCGGTGGTTGGCGCGATCCGCGACCACGATGAGCCCGGTGGGGTCGTAGGCCACGTGCACCGGAGCGTTGAACTGCCCGGGACCCGCGCCGGGACCAGGACCGCCGAGGACTCCGAGCGGCGCGCCCGCGCCCGAGAACTTCTGCACGCGATTGTTGCCGCTCTCCGCGACGTACACGTTGCCCGACGGGTCCACCGCCACGCCATACGGCGCGGTCATGAACCCGGCGCCCGAACCGAGCACGCCGAACGACGTGATGAACGTGCCCGTGCCGTCGAACTTCTGCACGCGGTGGTTCTGGTTGTCCGCCACGTACACGTAGGAAGAGCCGTCCACGCCGACGCCCACCGGGAAGCGGAACTGGCCCGGCGCGGAGCCCGTCGTGCCCCACTTGGTGATGTAAACGCCGGTGCTCGTGAACTTCTGGATGCGGTGGTTGACCTGATCGGCGACGTACACGTTGCCGAGAGGATCCACGGCCACGCCGCTCGGCGTGCGGAACTGTCCGTTGCCGGAGCCGAGCGTGCCCCACTGCAGGATGAAGTTGCCGTTCGCGTCGAAGCGCTGGATGCGGTTGTTCTGCGCGTCGGCGACGAACACGTCGCCGACCGCGTCGGTGGCAATGTGGTACTGGAAGCGCAGCTGGCCCGGTGCGGAGCCGAGGCCGCCCCACTGCGAGACGTAGATCGGGGGCGCGGCGAACGCCGTGCCGGCGACGATCAGCGCCGCCGGAACCGAAAGCAGAATGCGATGCAGCCTCATCGTTGTCGTCCTCTCTGCGGATCGTGCCCGGCCGCCCGGAGGACCTCCGGCGCGGCGCGGCGTCGTCCTCGTGATGGAGATCGTCGTGACGCAGCGGGGGAACGCGCACGACGACGAACCTGGGGTAAACGAAGAATCTCCGGTCAACCTCCCCCGTGATGCGGTGGCGGAATCCTCGCGCACGACCCACGATGAAGCGCGCGATCCCGCGGTGAACCCGCGCATGCCGGCCGGCCTCCCCCCGGCGCTCCTCGGGAAGAGCGACGCAGGGCATCATCGGTCCGGGCGCGACATGCCGGCGCGTATCGGGTAACGTCCCACGCCATCGGCGAGGGCCACCGGAGCGTGCAAGGCGCTTGGCGCCTCGTCCGTTTCCGGTACGCCGCAACGGTATGCCTTGATTCGCCGCACGTCAACGCTTCGGTCAGGCGCCGGGCACCCGGAACACCGCGCCGGAAAGCTTGCTGCATTTCAGGGCGCACAGGGGTGTCCGCCAGGATAGCCCTCACCCATGTTCGGGGCGATCAAACGCTACGTCTCCTGGCTTCATACACGCTGGCCGGCCGCGCACGTCGAGCCTCTGCCGGAGGTCGCGCCCGACGGCTCGACGCGCGTTCCCGGGCTCTTCGTCGCCGGCGACCTCGCCGGGGTGCCGCTCCTCAAGTTCGCGCTCGACTCCGGCGCGCGCGTCGTCGAGCGCATCGCCGCCGACCCGTCGTTGCGGGCCGCGCCCGCCGCGCCGGGCACGCCCGATCTCGCGATCGTGGGAGCGGGCGTGGCCGGCATGGCGGCCGCTCTCGAGGCGCGCCGCCGCGGCCTCTCCCTTGTCGTGCTCGAGGCGGCCGAGGCGTTCTTCACGATCGCCAACTTCCCCGCCGGAAAGCCCATCTTCACCTACCCGGCCGGCATGACTCCCGCGGGCACGATGCGCGTGACCGCGCGCGTCAAGGAGGAGCTTCTCGCGGAGCTGCGGGCGCAGGCGGCGCACGGCGGCATCGTCCCGCTGCGCGCGCGCGCGCACCGCGTCGAGCGCCGCGGCGGACTGCTGCTCGTCCACGTCGAGGGCGGCGCGCCCGTCGTCGCGCGGCGCGTGATCGTCGCCATCGGGCGCAGCGGCGACTTCCGGCGGCTCGGCGTGCCCGGCGAGGACCTGCCGTTCGTCGTCAACCGCCTGCACGATCCGGGCGCGCATGCCGGACGCCGCACGCTCGTGGTGGGCGGCGGCGACTCGGCCGTGGAGGCGGCGCTCGCGCTCGCCGAGGCCGGCGCGCGCGTGACCCTCGTCCACCGCGGAGACGACCTGGTGCGGCCGCGGCCCGCCCTGCGCGAGGCGCTGCGCCGCGCCGAGGCGGAGGGGCGTCTCGAGGTGCGGCGCGCGACCCGCGTCCGCGCGTTCGAGCCCGGCGTGGCGCACCTCGAAGGGCCGCGCGGAGCGGAGCGCGCGCCGGCCGACGCGGTGTACGTCCTCATCGGGCGCACCGCCCCGCTGGACCTGCTGCGGCGATCGGGGGTGCCCATCGCCGGCGAGTGGACGCGCGCGCGGGGGGCGGCCTTCGCGGGGTTCCTGTTGTTCTGCGCGTGGCTTTACGACTGGAAGTCCGGCGGCGCGTTCGCCGCGCTGTGGCAGGCGCGAGGCTGGTTCCCCTTCAATGTCCCGGACCTGCTGTCCGCGGCGGGCGGCGCGCTCGCGGCGGCGGCGGCCGATCCGGCCACGCTCGTCGGCACGCTCGCCATCAGCGCCGCGGGGCCGGCGTTCTGGTACACGCTCGCCTACTCGGCGCTCGTCGTCGGCTTCGGCGTGCGGCGCGTGCGCGCGCGGCGCACGCCTTACGTCACGGCGCAGACCGCGACGCTGGCGCTCGTCCAGGTGCTGCCGCTCTTCCTCCTGCCCGAGGTGCTGTTGCCGCTGCTCGATCACAACGGGGCGCTGCCGCGGCCGCTTGCCGACGCGCTCTTTCCGGAGGCGGCGTACGGCCACGGACGCGAGTTCTGGCGCGCCTACGGACTGATCCTCGCCTTCCCGCTCAACGTCTACAACCTCTTCACCCCCGAGCCGCTGCCGTGGTGGATCGCGATCTCGGTCGTCCAGACCTGCGTGCTCATCCCGCTCGCGGTGCTGCGCTACGGCAAGGGCGCTTACTGCGGGTGGATCTGCTCGTGTGGCGCGCTCGCCGAGACGCTCGGCGACCGCCACCGCCACCGCATGCCCCACGGCCCGGGCTGGAACCGGCTCAACCTGGCCGGGCAGGCGATCCTCGCGCTGGCGCTCGCCGGCCTCGCGCTGCGCGTCGCGGGCTGGCTCCTGCCGGACGGAAACTGGGCGGACCGCGCCTTCTTCCCGCTCGTCGCGACGCCCTACAAGTGGGCGGTGGACGTGTTCCTCGCCGGCGTCGTCGGCTACGGCGTGTACTTCTGGTTCTCGGGGCGCGTGTGGTGCCGGTTCTTCTGTCCCCTCGCCGCGTTCATGCACGTGTTCGCGCGCCTCGGGCGCTTCCGCATCTTCGCCGACAAGGAGAAGTGCATCTCGTGCGGCCAGTGCACGCAGGTCTGCCACCAGGGCATTCACGTCATGGCCTTCGCGCAGCGCGGGCTGCCGATGGCCGATCCGCAGTGCGTGCGCTGCTCGGCGTGCGTGTGGACGTGCCCCACCGGCGTCCTCGCCTTCGGGCGCGCCGGACGCGACGGGCGGCCCGCGGCGCTCGACGCGCTCGCGGCGAGCCCGGTGCGGATGCGCGAGGGGACCTGACCGCGCCCGGCGCGACAGGGCGTTCAGCGAACGCCGAGCAGGTCCACCTCGAAGACGAGCGTGGAGTTCGGCGGGATCGGCCCCACGGCGCGCGCGCCGTAGCCCAGGTCGGGGGGGATCGTCAGTTTGCGCTTGCCGCCGACCCGCATGCCGACCACGCCCTCGTCCCAGCCGCGAATCACCTGCCCGCCACCGAGGCGGAAACTGAACGGCTGGTCGCGGTCGAGGGAGCTGTCGAACTTGGTCCCGTCGGTGAGCCAGCCCGTGTAATGAACGATCGCGGTCTGGCCCTTCTCGGCGATCGCGCCGTCCCCCACCTTGAGGTCCTCGACCCGCAGCCCGCCGGGAAGCGTGCGCGCGACGGCCGCCCCGGAGGAGGGCGGCGCCGTGGCGTCGGCCCGTGCGGACGCGCCCGCGCTGGCCGGGCTGGAGGGAGCGCCGGCTTGGCCGGAGCCCGAGGGCTGGGTGCCGGCGCAGCCGGCGAGGACGAGCAGGGCGATCACGGACAGTCTCCGCATCGGTCGGGCTCCTTGATCGGGTGGGTCGGGTGACGGACGGGGCGAGACGGTCCCACACCGGCGGCCCCGGCGGCAAGGCCCCGGCCGGCGCATGGCCGGCGGGCCGGAGGCTCCGGGGTCAAGCCCGGCCAGCGAGCGGCCGATAACCCGCCCGGAGGAGGCCCGGCCACCAGAGCGCCCGGCCCGCACCGTTCAGGGAGGAGCCACGCCATGCCCGAGTCCAACAAGGTGGTCGCCCACCTGCTCGGCGGGAAGATCCTGAAGGGCACGACCCAGGACTTCTTCCCGAACCGTCCCATTTTCCACCTGCTGCCCGCGGACGGCTCGCCCGCCGTGGAACTGCGCGCCCGCCAGTGCAAGGCGGTGTTCTTCGTCAAGGACTTCGAGGGCAACCGCGAACGCCGCGACGTGCGCGGCTTCGTCGCCGGTCCCGCGGAGACCGCGCAGGGCAAGAAGATCGCGGTGCGCTTCAAGGACGGCGAGCTGCTGTGCGGCTACTCGCTCTCCTATTCGCCGGAAAGGGACGGCTTCTTCATGTTCCCCTCGGACGCGAGCAGCAACAACCTGCGCGTGTACGTCGTCACCAGCTCGACGGCCGAGGTCAAGGCGGGCCCGGCGGCCGAGGCCATGGCGCAGCGCGCCCTGGGCGAGCGCGCCGCCTGAGGCGTCCCGCGCGCGGCGGCCTTGCGAGGGAGGCGGCGGATTCGCTACTGTCCGCCGCCTCTCGCGCACCGATCGCGTTCCACCATCACCGGGGAGCCCCATGACCGCCTACAAGTGGCGCAAGCGCCGCAGCAGCGCCAAGGCCGCTCAGAAGCGCAAGAAGGAGAAGGCGCGCGCGGCCGCCAAAGCCAAGCGTCGCTAGCCGAACGACACGCGACGGCCGGGGCGCGCACGCGCGCTCCGGCCGTCGTCGCAGGGGCCGTTCCGCCGCGGCCCGCGGTTACTGCAGTTCGAGATACTTGAGGTCGAGCGGACCGAACAGCCCGCCACCCTGGCCACCGAACAGCTCGGCCCCGCGCCTGAGCGCGTCCGAAGCGACGTCCACGACCGGCAGCCCCAAGTCCTCGACCGCCGCGACGCGCGTCGTCGTCGGCAACGCGTAGCGCTCGTTGGCGAGGTAGTCCTCGAACTCGTCGAGCGTCCACGCGAACAGCGCGTCCACCTCCCACACCAGCCGCACCTCGCGCCCCCGCACAAGATCCGGCGGGTCGTCCGGACCGGCCGGCGCGAGCCTGCCCACCGCGCAGCAGTCGCAGCCGAACCAGAACTCCGGCTCGCCGACGAGCACCAGGTTGTGCGCCACGCGCGCCTCGGAGGGTGCGTCCTTCCACACGTTGGTGAGCAGTTCGCCGACCGCAAACAGGAATCGCAGCAGGGCGCGCGGGTCATCGCTCGCCGCGCCGCGCAGGCCGGTGGCCAGCACGCGCAGGTTGCGGATCGCCTCGAGCCGCACCCACGGCGAGCGTCGGTCGCACAGCGAGGTGAGGTTCTTGAGGGTGCCGTCGAGCCGCTCGCGCGAGAGCGCGAGCAGTTCGGCGAAGGTGCCCTCATCGCGGTCGAGGAAGTCCACCGTGCGCCGCATGGCCTGGTTGAGCGGCAGGTACGCGGAGCGGAGGGTTCCCCAGTCCTCGGTGAGGCGCTGCTTGGCAATCACGTCCCAGTCGGCCACAGGGTCCTCCTTCCCGCCGCGAAGCGCGCGGCGACGCGCGACCGACGGCAGTATAGCCACGCGCCCCGAACGCGGTCCAACCGCGCGCCGGCGGCGCGCGGCGACGCGCGCCGCCGCGCCGGGCGCGCGACGCGCGTGCTATTCTGCCGCGTCGCTCGACGCTCCACGCTCCCGATCCCCGCCGGCGCGCCGGCGGCTTCTCATGGAGGACCTCATGCGCGATCCGCGCGGCGCCCGGCTGGCGCACGTGATCGTCCATCACTCGACCCGCCTGCAGCCCGGCGAGGCGTGCCTCGTCGAAGCCTTCGACCTCCAGGACGGCCTCGTGCTCGACCTGGTGGACGCGATTGACGATGCCGGCGCCATTCCCGTCGTGTACCTGCGCAGCAACGCGGTCCACCGCAGCCTGCTGCGGCGCGCGACCGAGGCCCAGCTGCGCGTGCAGGCCGAGATCGAGCTGCACCAGATGCGCCAGGTGCAGGCCTACGTCGGCCTGCGCGCGGCCGACAACGCCAGCGAGCTGTCCGACGTGCCCGAGGACCGCATGGCGCTCTACAGCAAGATCGTCTCGCACCCGGTGCACCTCGACTACCGCGTCAACAAGACGCGCTGGGTGGTGCTGCGCTACCCGACGCCCTCCATGGCGCAGATGGCGAGCATGAGCACGGAGGCGTTCGAGGACTTCTACTACCGCGTGTGCACGCTCGACTACGCGCGCATGTCCGAGGCCATGAAGCCGCTCGAGGCGCGCATGCGCGCCACCGACCGGGTGCACCTCAAGGGGCCGGGCACCGACCTGCGCTTCAGCATCAAGGGCATCGGCGTCGTGCCGTGCGAGGGCCGCCGCAACCTCCCCGACGGCGAGTGCTTCACCGCGCCGGTGCGCGACTCCGTCGAGGGCATGATCACCTACAACACGCCCTCGCTCTACCTCGGCACCACCTACGACCAGCTGTCCTTCACCTTCGAGGGCGGCCGCATCGTGCGCGCCACCGGCAACCCGCAGGCGAAGCTCGACGCCCTGCTCCAGACCGACGAGGGCGCGCGCTACATCGGCGAATTCTCGCTCGGCTTCAACCCGCACATCCTCACGCCGATGAAGGACACGCTTTTCGACGAGAAGATCGCGGGCTCGCTCCATTTCACGCCGGGACAGGCCTACGGCATCGCCGACAACGGCAACCGCTCGCAGATCCACTGGGACCTGGTGCTCATCCAGCGCCCGGAGTACGGCGGCGGCGAGGTGTGGTTCGACGGCGAGCTGGTGCGCAAGGACGGGCGCTTCGTGGTGCCGGAGCTGGAGGGGCTGAACCCGGAGCGGCTCGCCGGCTGACGGCCGCCGCGCGAGGCGCTACCGCAGCAGCACGCGCGCGGTGCGCGCGCCGGCGGGCGTCGCGAGGCGGGCGAAGTAGAGCCCGGGGCCGAGCGCGCGGCCGGCGTCGTCGCGGCCGTCCCACACGAGCACGTGCGCGCCGCGCGCGAACGTGCGGTCGGCGAGGGTGCGCACGCGCCGGCCCTGCAGGTCGAACAGCTCGAGGCGGCCCGGCGTCTCGGCGGGCGCATCCACGAGCAGCGACGGCGCGCGGCCGAACAGCCCCCGCGGACGGCGCAGCACCGGCACGCCCGCCTCCTCCCCGCCGACGCCGCCGTCGTGGCCCGCGACGGGAGACGGCTGCACCGGCGGCGGATCGCCGCCGCCGGTCAGGTCCTGCACCGGCAGAATCTCGATGTCCGGCGACACGCACGTGCGGTCCGGCAGCCGCAGCCGGATCACGCCGCGCGTGTCCCGCCCGGGCGCGCCCGGGCGCGGGTCCACGAGCCATGCCACCTCGGTGACGCCGCCGGTGAGCGGGATCTCGGAAGGCAGGTTGAGGCTCGCCGGATCCACCGGCGTCTCGCTGCCGTCGGCCGCGATGGACAGCACCTCCGGGCGCACGACCTGCTGGTACCAGAAGGTGGCCTCGATGCGCAGCGTGACGACCTGTCCGGCGCGCGTGGTGGGCGCGCTCCACGTCATGCGCTGCACGTGAAACGGCTCGGGCTGGGCCAGCCAGAAGCGCCAGTCGTCGCGCCACGCGATGCGGCGCACCTCGATGCGGTCGCCGTCCACGAACAGCAGGTAGTCCACGAGGCCGTCGCGGAAGCCCTCCGACGCAAACCAGGCGTGCGCGTCCACGCCCAGCATGTGGCCGAGGCGTCCGCGGTACGTCCACTGCGGCGCGGGCGCCGCCGGGTCGGTGGCGGTGGCGAAGCTCAGGGGCTGGCCCGAGCTGGTCGTGAAGAACAGGTAGTACAACGAGTCGCGCCGCGACAGGATGTGCGGCGACTCGACGATGGGGTTATAGGTCCACGACTGGTGCGTGATCCACATGGGACCGAGGTCCGTCCACGACGTGAAGTCGCCGTCCGAGGCGGCGAGCGCGACGACCATGCCGGTCGGATCGCTCGCCGGCTGGGCGCTCGTCAGCATGAGCCAGCGCCCGGGACGCAGCGGATCGGCCATCACGAACGGGTCGCGGAAGGCCGCCTGGCCCGACAGCGTGTCGCACCAGGCCCACGGCACGTCCTCGCAACCAAGGATCGGCGCGTCCATGCGGTTCCACTGCACGAGGTCGGTCGAGGTCGCGAGGCCGGTGCGCTGCCGCAGGTGACTGCCGCTCGCGCCGCGCGTGACTCCCGTGTAGAACATGTAGTAGACGCCGTCGCGCTCGATGATCGAGGGCGCCCACACGTGGTCGTCGTCCCACGCCCCCTCGCGCACCGGCAGCACGGGAGGCAGGTGCTGCCACTGGTAGAAGTCGGGCGAGACGGCGTGGCCGAAGTCCTTCTCGGTCTGCTCGTCCGGCAGGCTGTTGTCATGCCGGATGTAGAAGAGGTGGTAATGGCCGTCGCGCTTGACGACGGTGAAGTCCTTCGGCCGGTTGGGGGCGGGCGGCAGCATCCACGTCGCCGCGGCGGTCGCCGCGAGGACGCCGCTCAGCGCAAGCGCGAGCGCCCCGGCGAGCGCCGGGCGGCGCGGGAGCGCGCGACGGATGGTGGCGTGCACGTGGGAGGCGCCCTCGGATGGCCGGACGGGTCGTGAGGCGCTCGAATTATCATCTGCAGATCGTGTAGTGTCAACGACTTCCCGAACCCCGGCCGGGGCCGCCCCGGCCCCCGCGAGGACCGACCACCACCGTGATCCAGCTGCAGGGCATCCGCTACCGCATCGGCGACCGCGTGCTGTTCGATGCGCTCGACTGGGTGCTGTCGCCCGGCGACCGTGTGGCGCTGGTGGGCCCGAACGGCGCCGGCAAGACCACGCTGCTCAGGCTCATGCTCGGCGAGCTCGCCCCCGAGGAGGGCAGGCGCATCCTCGCCCGCGGCACGCGCATCGGTTACCTGCCGCAGGAGGCGGCCGAGCGCTTCGAGGGCACGGTGCTCGACCGCGCCATGGAGGCCCACCGTGGCGTGCTCGACCTGCGCGCCGAGCTCGACGCGCTGCACGCCGCGCTCGAAGGCGTCGGCCCCGACGACCCGCGCCTCACGGCGCTGCTCGAGCGCGCGGGCGAACTCCAGCAGCGCCTCGAGTTCGGCGACGAGCACGCGCTTGAGCCGGAGGCGCGGCGCGTGCTCGCCGGGCTCGGTTTCTCGCGCGCGGACCAGGACCGTCCGCTGGCGACCTTCTCGGGCGGATGGCGCATGCGGGCGGCGCTCGCGGCGCTGCTCCTCACCGACCCGACGCTGCTGTTTCTCGACGAGCCCACCAACCACCTCGACCTGCCCGCCATGGAGTGGCTCGAGGACTACCTCGACGACTTCCACGGCGGGCTGGTCGTGGTGTCGCACGACCGCGTGTTCCTCGACCGCGTCGCCGACGAGGTGCGCGAGCTCGACCGCGGCGTCCTCACCGCGTACGCGACCTCCTTCACCGGCTACCTCGAGGAGCGCGAGGCGCGGCGCGAGCAGGTCGAGGCGCAGAATGAGCAGCTCGACCGGCGCATCGCGCAGCTGTCGCGCTTCGTTGAGCGCTTCGGCGCCAAGAACACCAGGGCGTCGCAGGCGCAAAGCAAACGCAAGATGATCGAGCGGCTCAAGGCGGAGCGCGTCGTGCTGCCGCGCCGGCCGCGCGCCATCCGCTTCCAGTTCCCCGACCCGCCGCACGCCGGGCGCACGCTCGTGCGGCTGCGCGACGCGTCGTTCGCCTACGACGGCGGCGCGCCGGTGTTCCACGGCGCCACGGTCGAGCTCGAGCGCGGCGAGAAGGTCGCCATCGTCGGCGCGAACGGCGCCGGCAAGACCACCCTGCTGCGCGTGCTCGCCGGGCAGCTGGCGCCGGCCGACGGGGTGCGTGAGGCGTTCCCGCACACGCGCGCGGGCTACTTCGCCCAGCACGCGGCGGAGGTGCTCGACCCGCGTCACAGCGTGCTCGAGGCGCTCGAGGAGGTGGCCCCCGCGGAGTGGCGCCCGCGGCTGCGCAGCCTGCTCGGCAACTTTCTGTTCTCGGGCGACGACGTGTTCAAGCCGTGCCGTGTCCTGTCGGGGGGCGAACGCCAGCGCGTGGCGATCGCGCGGCTCCTCATGGCGCCGGCCAACCTGCTGCTTCTCGACGAGCCCACCCATCACCTCGACCTCGCCGGCAAGGAGGTGCTCGAGGAGGCGCTGGCGCAGGTGCCGGCGGCGGTGGTCGTCGTCACCCACGACCGCTCGCTCATGGCGCGCGTCGCGACGCGCGTGATCGAGGTGCGTGACGGGCGCGTGCTGCTCCATCCGGGCGGTTACGACGACTGGGAGTCGGCGCGCATCGCGCGCGAACGGGAGGCGCGTCCCGCCGTGGCCCCTCCGGCGCAGGCGGAGCGAGCCCCGCGCGCCGCCGGACGCGAGGCGGCGCCCTCCGCCCCCGCCGCGCCCCCGGCGCAGCGGCGCGAGGCCGAACGGCGCGCGCGCAACGAGCAGCGGCGCCGCGAGCGCGAGAGCCAGCGCATCGCCGGCGACCTCGAGGCGCGCGAGGCCCGCCTCAAGGCGCTCGAGAGCGAACTCGCGGACCCGGCCGTCTACCACGACGGCGCGCGCGCCCGCGACCTCGTCGGTGAGTACGAGCGCCTGCGCGCCGAGGTCGAGTCCCTGTGGCAGCGGCTCGCGGAGCTCGGGTGAGGCGGGCGCGGCGTCCGGCCGCCGGCGCCGCGATCGTCTCGCGTTGACGCGGCGCGCGCCGCGCGCTTAGCCTGCGACGCCATGGCCGACGTCACCCTGCGCACCTACGTCTTCCTCGACGACCTCCAGCCGCAGCTCGCCGCCTTCATCGGCACCACCGCGCGCGGGTTCCTGCCGGTCGCCGGCGTCGCCTCGATGTTCATCGAGACCGCGCCCGGACTCATCATCAACCGGCTCATGGACGTGGCGCTCAAGGCGACGCGCTGCACGCCCGCCCTCATGGTCGTCGAGCGCGCCTTCGGGCTGCTCGAGATTCACGAGTGGGACAAGGGCCAGGTCCAGCTCGGCGGCCGCGCCGTGCTCGATCACCTCGGCGTCGGCGAGGAGGACCGCGTGCGACCGCGCGTGGTGAGCGATCAGGTCATTCGCGCGATCGAGCCCTACCACGCGCAGCTCATCAACAAGATCCGCTACGGCGACATGCTGCTGCCGGGCGAGTCGCTCCTCATTCTCGAGACCGAGCCCGCCGGGTACGTGGCGTTCGCCTGCAACGAGGCGCTCAAGGCGGCGCACGTCAAGCTGATCGACGCGCAGCTGTTCGGCGCCTACGGCCGCCTCTACCTGTCGGGACCCGAGGCGCAGATTGACGCCGCGCGCGACGCGGCGCTGCGCGGCCTCGGCGCGCTGCGCGGCCGCGCCCTCCCCGCCACCGACGCGTGACGCGCGCGCCGCGCGCCGACTAGAACAGCTCTCCCTGCGGCCACAGTGCGCGCGGATCCGGCGTCGCGAGCCCGAGGCGGCGGCGCATCTCGGCGGCGCTCGCCGGCGAGTGGCCGGCCCAGTGGTTGTTGAAGTACCCGAACACCTCGCGCACCTCGGGCAGCGCGCGGCGCAGGGCCGCCTCCCAGCGGCCGAAGGACGCCGCGCGGTCGATCTGCACGCGGTCGTAGCGCAGGATCTCCTCGCGGTCGCCGAGCCAGCGCACGTAGAGGAAGTCCCCGGTCACCACCGTCGCCTGCGGCAGGTCGCGCCACTCGGTCCACGCCAGGCACGCGCGCCGCGCCGCGAGCGCCTCGTAGACCGGCGCCGCATGCCACGAGGCGTGGCGGAACTCGACCGCGATGCGCACCCCCTCTGGAGCGTCGGCGAGAAAGCGGCGCAGCGCGCGCTCGGTGTCTTGCGTGCGCCGGAACGCCGCCGGCATCTGGACGAGCAGCGGCCCGAGCTTCTCCCCCAGCGGGTCCAGGGCGCGCACAAAGGCCTCCAGCGCGTCCTTGACCCCGGCGAGGCCCGCGTCGTGGGTGATGGCGCGCGGCACCTTGGCCGCGAACGAGAAGTCCGCGGGCGTGTGGCGCGCCCACGAACGCGCGATGGTGGCGCGCGGAGCGCGGTAGAACGTGGTGTCGAGCTCGACGGTGTCGAACACGCGCCCGTAAAAGGGCAGCTGGTGCTCCTGGCGGGCCCCGGGCGGGTAGAACGTGCCGACCCAGTCGGGGTAGGACCAGCCCTGGCAGCCGAGGCGGATGCGCGCGCTCACCGCGCGGCCCCGCGGCGCGCCGACGGCGCGGCGCGCCCGCCCGGCGCCGCCCCCGCGGCGTGCGCCGCGGCCGCGCCGCGCGCCCCCGCGCCGCCGCGCGCCGTGCCGGCGCCGGCCGGCCGCTCGAGGAACGCCAGCACCCGCCGCGCGTAGCCGTTCGGGTCGCGCTGCCAGCCCTCGTTGTGGCCGCCGGGCACGAGCCAGCGCTCGTCCTTGGCGCCCGCCGCGCGCCACAGGTCCTCGGCCTGCGCCGGCCGCATGCGGTCGTCGTCCTGAGCGTGGATGAGCAGCAACGGCGTGGCGCGCAGCGACTCGGCGGCCGCCAGCACGTCGAGCGCACCCGGGTCGTGCCCGGTCGCGGCGCGCGCCGCGACCCGCAGAAGCGCGGCGAGCGGCGCGCCCGGCAGCCGCGTCCACCACGCAAAGGTGTCCTCGAGGGCGCGCCGCCCGCTCGCGAACGGGCAGTCGGCCACCACCGCCGCCACCTGCGGGTCGCGCGCCGCGGTCACCAGCGCCACGCTCGCGCCGAGCGATTCGCCAAGCAGCGCCACGCGGTGGCCGCGGAACGCCGGTTGCGCCCGCACCCATGCGAGCGTCGCCGCCGCGTCCGCCAGCTCGTGGGCGCCGAGCGTCGTCGGACGGCGGTCGCGCGCGCGCGACGAGCGGAAGTCCACGGCGATCACGTCGTAGCCCGCGCGGTGCAGGAAGTCCCCGTAGCGCCACGCGCGCGCATGGTCGCGTCCGTAGCCGTGAAACACCACGATCACCGTGCGGCGCGGGCCCTCGAGCACCCATCCGTCGAGCGCGTCCCGGCCGACCGGGATCGCGACGCGGCGCGCCACGCGATCGAGGTCGGGGGCCCCGTCGAGGTCGCGGGGCACCGGCGGGTAGAGCGCGAGCCACAGCGAGCCGGCCGCGAACGCCGCGAACGACGACACCGCGAGCGTCAGGCCGTGCGCGAGGCGCGGCCCGGCGCGGCGGCGGCGGCCGCCGGCGGCGCCGTCACGCCCGTCGTCCGCGTCGCCGCGCACGGGTCGCGGCCGTCCCGCCGCCCGCTCAGCGGGCGACGGTGAGCCCCCGCGGCCCGACGTACTCGGACTGGGGCCGGATGAGCCGGTCTTCGGCATGCTGCTCGATGACGTGCGCGCACCAGCCCGCCACGCGGCCGCACGCGAAGAGCGCCACGAACGAGCGCGGCGGCAGGCCCAGCGACTGCAGCACGAGCGCGGTGTAGAACTCGACGTTGGTGCGCAGGTTGCGGCCCGGCTTACGCGCCTCGAGCACCTCGAGCGCGGTGCGTTCCACGGCGCGCGCGAGCTCGAACAGGCGCCGGTCCTCGAGCGCGGCGCCGCTCATGCCCGCGGCGACCGCGCTCAGCACCTCGGCGCGCGGGTCGCGCACCTTGTAGACGCGGTGACCGAACCCCATGATGCGCCGCCCGGCGTCGAGCTCGGCCTCGAGCCAGGCGCGCGCCCGCTCCGCGCTGCCGATCTCGACGAGCATGTCGAGCACCGGTCCGGGGGCGCCGCCGTGAAGCGGCCCCTTGAGCGCCCCGATCGCGCCGGTCACCGCGCTCACCGCGTCCGAGCGCGTGCTGGCGATGACACGCGCCGCGAACGTGGAAGCGTTCATGCCGTGGTCAATGACCGTGACCCAGTAGGTGTCGAGCGCGCGCGCCGCCACCGGGTCGGGCTCGCGGCCGTGCACCATCCACAGGAAGTTGGCCGCGAGCGGCAGATCCGCGCGCGGCGTGATCGGCTCCTGCCCGGCCTGCAGCCGGAGGTGCGCGGCGACGATGGTCGGGAAACGCGCCACGAGCATGCGCGCCGCGGCGAGGTCGGCCGCCGGCGAGATGTCGTCCGGATCGGCGAGGTCGAGCGACAGGGTGGCGCACGCCATGCGCAGTGCGTCGATGGGCGGCGCGTCGCGGGCGGCGCGCAGCACGGCGAGCGTCGTGGCGGGCAGCGCGCGCAGGCCGGCGGTCTCGCGCGCGAACGCCTCGCGCTCGGCGGGCGTCGGCAGCGAGCCGCGCCACAGCAGCTGCGCGGCCTCCTCGAAGCTGACCCTGCCGGCGAGCTCCTTGAGCTCGTAGCCGCCGATGATGAGGACGCCGTGCTGTCCATCCACGTGGCTGAGCCGCGTGGCCGCGGCGACCACGCCGTCGAGACCGCGCGGCGCGGGGGCGGGACCTCCCGACATGCGGGAACTCCTTTCGGGGTGCGGCGACCGGCCCGGCCGGCGGGCGGCGCGACGCGGGTGCGAGACGAGGCGCAATGCGGCACGGCATTGTACCGCAACCGCGGGCCGCGCGCGTCTGGCGGCGGGGGCGGTCAGAACGCCGCGAAGCGCGTGCGGAAGTCCGCCGTGTGCTGTCCGAGCGCGGGCGGCGGCAGCCTGAGCGGCGGCCGCGCGCCGTCCATCCGCCACGGCAGCGCCAGCAGCTCCGCCGCGGCCCCGCCGGGAAGCGTCGTGCGCCGCACCATGTCGCGCGCCGCGAGCGCCGGGTCCGCGAGCACCTCGCGCGTGTCGCGCACCGCGCCCGCCGGAACGCGGGCCGCGCGCAGCGCCTCGAGCCAGCGGTCGCGCGGCGCGCCGCGCAGGATCGCCGCCAGCTCGCCCACCACCTCGGCGCGCCGCAGCACGCGCGCCGGGTTCCGCGCGAGCGCCGGATCCGCCGCGAGGCGCGCGGCGCCGAGCGCGGCGCACAGCCGGCGCCACTGGGCGTCGTTGCCGACCGCGATGACGAGCGCGCCGTCGGCCGCCTCGAAGGTCTGGTAGGGCACGATGTGCGGATGCGCGTTGCCGTGGCGCCGCGCCGGCTCACCGGTGGCGAGCGTGCCCTGCGCCACGTTGACGAGCGAGGCCACGCCGACCTCGAAGAGCGACACGTCGAGGCTCGCCCCGCCACGGCCGCGGAAGCGCCCGACGAGCGCGGCGAGGACGGCCGCCGCGGCGTGCGCCCCGGCGAGGACGTCCACCAGCGCCACGCCCACCTTGAGCGGCGGCCCGTCCGCCTCGCCGGTCACGCTCTGGAGCCCGGTGAACCCCTGCAGCACCGCGTCGTAGCCCGGCAGCGCGGCGTACGGGCCGTCCTGACCGAAACCGGTGATCGAACACACCACCAGATCGGGGCGCGCGCGGCGCAGCTCCGCCGGGTCGAGGCCAAAGCGCGCGAGCGTGCCGGGCAGGAAGTTCTCGACCACGACGTCCGCCGCGAGCGCCGCGCGCCGCACCAGCGCGCGGTCGGCGGGGTCCGCGAGGTCGAGCGCCGCGCTGCGCTTGTTGCGGTTGACCGACAGGTAGTAGGCCGACGCGCCGTTCACGAACGGCGGTCCCCAGGCGCGCGTCTCGTCGCCCTCCCCCGGGCGCTCGACCTTCCACACCTCGGCGCCGAGGTCGCCGAGGATCTGCGTGGCGTAGGGCCCGGCGAGCACGCGCGACAGGTCGAGGACCACGACGCCCTCGAGCGGAAGCCCGGTCCCGGCGGCCGGCGCGCTCACCGCGCCGCTCCCCGCGCGCCGCGGCGGGCGGCGCGCGCGCCGGCCGCCCCGCTCACGCGCGACCCTCGACCTCGGCGACGATCGGCTCCGGGCTCAGCGCCTCGCCGGTGGCGGCGCGCAGCGTGTCGCGCCAGTCGGCGCGGCGTCCCGGCCGGTACAGCGTGCCGACGAGAAAGCGCCCCACATCCGGGCTCGTCACGAAGCGCTCCCACGCGCGCGCGCCGCCGCCGAGCACGCGCTCCAGCAGGTGGCGCTGGAGCTGGGTCGCCATCATCTCGCCCAGCAGGTAGTTCTGGTAGTAGACGGGCGCAATGCTGAAGTGGATCTTGGCCGCCCAGTCCGGCGCGCGGCGTCCCTCGGGCGGGCGCACGCGCTGGAAGCGGGCGACCAGCTCCCACCACAGCCCGTCGAGGTCCTGCTCCGGGTCGCGGTACAGCGCGCGCTCCATGTGGCACATGACGAGGTTCCAGCGGATCTGAACGAGCAGCTGGTCGCGCACCGCCGCCCCGATCGCGTGCGCGGCGGCCTCGGCCTCGGCACGCGGCATGCCCCCCCAGCGCACGAGCCACGCGGCGTTCCGGCTCAGGCGGCCGAACAACATGGCGCTCGCCTCGGTCGTCAGGGTGTGGGCGTGGGTGCGCAGCAGCCACGGCAGGTCGCGGTCGATGTGCAGGTCGTACACCGCATGGCCGAGCTCGTGGAGCAGCGTGCCCATCCAGTGCACGTTCGGGCGCAGGTTGCACAGCACGCGGATGTCCGCGCCGCGGTCCACGCACAGGCAGAACGCGTGCTGGCACTTGCCCGGCCGCTCGTAGAGATCGGCCCGCGCCAGCAGGTCGTCCACCGGCAGGCCGACGGCGGCAAAGAAGTCGCGCGCCACGTCCTCGAGGCGCCGTTCCCGGAACACCGGATCGAGGTCCACGCCGGCGGGCGGCGCCTCCTGGAAGAACGGATCGCCGTAGTGCCACGGCCGCAGGGCGTCCGGCGCGGTGGCGAAGCGCGCCGCGAGCCGCGCGTCGAGGTCGCGCTTGTAGGCCTCGAAGCGCGGCCGCGTCAGGCGTTCGACGTCGTCGAGCAGCGCGAACAGCCACGCTTCGTCGAGTTCGTCGAGCGCGAGCATCATCGTGTAGTAGTTCGGGAAGCCGATGCCGCGCGCCGCCTCGTTGCGCAGCCGCACGAGGGTGATGAGGTCCGCGCGCACCTCGGCACCGACCTGCTTGGAGGCCTCCCACGCGCGGCGGCGCAGGTCGGCGTCGTCCGAGTGGCGCAGCACCTCGCGCAGGCGGTTGTCCGGCACCTGCTCGCCGTCGAGGGTGGCGCGGAAGCGGTTGAAGCGGCCCTCAAGGGCCTTCTCGAGGGCCACCATGCGCGCCAGCGTGTCGGCCGGCACCTGCTGCGAGCGGTGCGCGAGCAGCATGAGCCGGAGCTGTCGCGCCAGCAGGGGATCGGGCACGCCGCCCGCCTCGTCGAGCGCCACGAGCACGCGGTACGGCCCGGGCTCCGCCCACACGCCACGCACCTCGCGGTCGAGGCGCTCGCTCTCGGCCTCGGCCGCGGCGTCGCCGAACGCGTTGGCGCGCCAGATCGCCTCGTTGAGGGCGCGCGAGGGAGCCTCGATGCGGGCGAGCAGCGCCGCGATGCGCGCCTCGAGCGCGCGCGTGCGCCCCTCCGGAGTGGCGAGGTCGTCGGTCACGGGATCCTCCGTCGGGGAACGGCGCGCCGCGTCCCGCGGGCGAGCGGCGCAACGAGCGGCCGGTAGAACTCCGGGCGGCGCGACGCGAACAGCGGCGTGCGCCGGGTGAGGCGCTTGTCGCGCGAGTCGGCGAGGTCGAGCGTCACGGCGCACGCCACGGCCTGCGCGCGGCCGGCGCGCGCCACCACCTCGCCGCGCGCGTCCACGATCTGGCTGCGACCGGTGAACGACACGTCCCCGCCGGGGCGCTGCTCGCGGCCGGTGCGGTTGGCGGTCACGCACGCCACCCGGTTCTCGATCGAGCGCGTGACCATGGCCTGCTGCGCGTTCGGGAAGACGAGGTTGGAAGGGTGAGCGATGACGTCCGCGCCGAGCAGCGCCAGCACGCGCGCCGCCTCCGGGAAGCGCCAGTCGAAGCAGATGAGCATCCCGACGCGGGCCGCCCCGACGCGGTGGACCTCGAGGGCCAGGTCGCCGGGAGCGAACCACTCGCGCTCGCGCTCGAACAGGTGGAGCTTGCGGTACACCGCCCGCACGCCGGACGGCCCGACGAGCATCGCGCTGTTGTACGGGCGCGCGCCGCCGCGCTCCGCGAAGCCGGCCACGTAATGGCGCCGTTCGCGGCGCGCGGCGGCGGCGAGCGCGCGGGCGGTGGGACCGGTGCGCGGGTCTTCGGCGAGCGCCGCGACCTCGGCGTGGGAGGAAAACACGTAGCCCGACGACCACAGCTCGGGCAGCACGACGAGGTCGGCCTCGACCCCGGCCGCGAGCGCGAGGCCGCGCTCGAGGTTGTCCTGCGGTCGGCCGAAGCGCGGACGGCCCTGCACGAACGCCACGCGGAAGCTCGTCATGCGCGGCACCCTAGCCCCGCGGCGCGGGGGCGTCCAGCGGGGGCGCGCCGCGGCGTCAGAAGGCGATGCCGTCCTCGAGCGCGGCGGCGGCGAGCGGAGCCCCGGCGCTCTCCTCGAGCGCCACGCGCACCACCGCCGCGGCATTCACGAGGTGGATGCCCGACGCGCCGAGCAGCACGATGAACTGCCCGCCCTGCTGGTTCATGAAGTCGGACAGGCGCTGGCTGTCGCGCTGCAGCGGCATCCACACGCGGCCCTCGAGCGCGACGCCGTCGGCGAGCAGCAGCTCGGCGCGCTCCTCGCGCCACGGCTGGAAACCGCGCGCGAAGACGTCGCTCTGCAGGACCTGGCGGCCGACCGTAACACGCACCAAACGGCGCTTGTTGAAGACGTGGATGCGGCCGTCGTCCCCGACCGCGACCGGCAGGAAGCGCGCGGACTCGTTGAGCTTCTCGACCAGCGTCTGGTGGCGGTTGCCCGACGGATCGAGGTCGAGGAACAGCTGCCCCTGCACGCCCTGCACGGCGTCCGCCCACAGGGTCACGGGAATGCGACGCTTGGGGATGTAGTGGTCCATGGGGTCCTTCCCTGGGTGACGGAATGCCTGCCGGGCCCGCGCGCGGCGCCGCCGCGCCGCCCGCGCCATGCAACCGGCTTGCCGGGCGCGCGCCGCACCGTGCGCACCCCCCGCCGCGACCGCGGCACGCGCCGCGGCCGCGCGAAACGCGGCCCGGCCCGCGGGGTCCCGCCGCGCGCCGGCCGCGCCGCGCGCGCGGCCGCCGGCCGCCGCCCCGCGCGGCCGTGCGAATTGCACGGCGCGCGCTTGCGGCGCCGTGCGCCCTGCACGGCGCGCAACGGCGCCGCCGGACGCCGCGCGCCGCTCTGCTACACTCCGCGGCCGCATGATCCAGCGCGCCTCCAGCGCCGGCCCCTCGCGCGCGGCCGGCCTCCCCGACCTGCGCCCGTGGCTCGCGCTGTTCGCGGTCTCGCTGGCGCTCAGGGTCGGCTTCGTGTGGCTCGCACACGGTCCCGGCGCCGTCCCCTACTCCGACGCCGAGCAGCTCGATGCGCTGGCCTGGAACCTCGCCTCGGGGCGCGGCTTCGCGCTCGAAGGCGCCTCCGGTCCCTACCCCACGGCGTCCGTGCCGCCGCTCATGCCGTGGCTCACCAGCCTGCTCTACCGCGCCGTCGGGCACTCGTACTTCGCCGGACTCCTGCTGCAGGCGGCGCTCGGCGCGCTCACGCCGCCGCTCGTGCTGTCGCTCGGCAGCGCGCTGTTCGGCTCCCCGGTCGGCTGGATCGCGGCGTGGCTGTGCGCGGTCCATCCGCTGCTCGTCGCCTTCTCCGGCTACCTGCTCACCGAGGCGGCGTTCACCACCGCGCTCGTGCTGGCGCTGCTCGCGAGCGTGACGTGGGTCAAGACGCCGCGGCCGGGGCGCGCCCTCGGCGTCGGACTGCTGTGGGGGCTCGCGACGCTCGCGCGCCCGACGGCGCTGCCGCTCCCCGCGCTGGTCGCGGCGTGGGCGTGGGTGCCGCTCGGCCTCACCGTGCGTCCGGCGGAGCGGCTGCGCCAGATCGCGCTCATCGCGGCGGGCGTGGCGATCGTGCTCGTGCCGTGGTGCGTGCGCAACCTGAACGTCACCGGGACCTTCACCCTCAAGACCGCGGGGCCCAAGGCGTTCCTCGATGCCAACAACCCCGCGCTGTGGGCCGACCCCGCGCGCCGCGGCGGGGCCAACAGCGCGTTTGAGATCGAGCCCTACCGCACGCTGTTCCGCGGCCGCAGCGAGGTCGAAGTGGACTCGATCGCCTCCGCCGAGGCGTGGAAGTTCCTCCACGCGCACCGCGCCGAGTGGCCGGCCATGGCGGCGGCCAAGCTCGCACGCTTCTGGCGCGTGACGCGTGAAGGCGGCGGCACCGGCGCGTGGGCCGACGTGCGCTCCCCGCTGCTCGCCGCGGCGGCACGCGTGGACCCGCTGCTCGTGTGGTCGTGCGTGGTGCTGCCCTGTGCGGCGTGGGGGCTGGTGCGCGTGGCGCGCGGACCGCGCCGCTGGTTTCAAGCCATCGTGCCGCTCGTCATTCTGTGGTTCACCGCGCTCGCCGTGCTCTACTGGGGCGGCCTGCGCCCGCGCGTGCCGATCGAGCCGCTCGTCGCGCTGCTCGCGGCGGCCGGGCTCGACGAGGCGCGCCGCCTCGTGCGCATGCGCGGCCGCGGCCTGTCGGTCATCGAGGGCGGGCGCTGACGGGAGCGCCGCGCGGCGGCACGACCGGACGCCCCTGCCACCCGGCGAGCGCGCGGCGCAGGACCTCCTCGGCCGGCTTGCCGCGCGGGGTGAAGGAGCCGTCGCGCGCCCCGCCGATGCGGTCGTTCGAGAACCACTTCCACCACAGCGCCCCGGCGAGCCACGTCGGCCGGTCCGCGGCGGCCACGAACGCCTCGTAGCACGCGCGCTGCGCCTCGAGATCGAGCGCGCCGTCGTCCTCCTCCCACGGACGCACCGGCGCATCGGGATGCGGGGCGTAGCCCACCTCGCCGATCAGCACCGGCCGCCCGGTGCGCTTCGCCAGCGCCTCGAGGCGCGCGAGCGCCTTCGCCGCGCCCGCGCGCAGCACCGCCTGCGACGTGGTGGGCGCCCTGGCGAGCGGGTCGTAGAACGACACGCTCACCACATCGAGCGCGTCCCAGAACGCGAGGCCCTGCGCCTCCGCGCCCCAGTTCGCGCCGTAGGTCAGTGTGCCTTCGTAGACGCGGCGCACCTCGCCGATGAGCGCGCGCCACCGGTCGGGGTGCCGCAGCGAGGCGGTCACCAGCTCGTGCCCCACGACGAAGCCGTCGATCCCCTCGCGCTGGGCGAGCAGCGCGTGGTGCAGCGCGAACCACCGGTAGCGCTCGAAGAAGCGCGGCCATGCGGCGCCGAACTCGAGCTCGCCCACCCACCCGCGTGTCCACAGGTGCGGCTTGAGCCACACGCGCAGGCCCAGCGCGCGCGCGCGCGCCGCGGCCTCGGCGATCGCCTCGTCGGTCTCCTCGTCGGGACCGCCGTCGGCGCTCGGATGGATGTCGGGCACGGCGGGCCCCGGCAGGTAGCCGAGCGGCGTGAGCGACACCCATGCCGCCCCCATGGCGCGCAGCGTCGCCAGCTCGCGCGCGCACGCCTCGGACAGGTAGCCCCCCTCGAGGCTCACCGCGTGGGCGAGGCACACGCCGTGCATGAAGCCGTCGGCCGGTCGCCACGGGCGCGGGCGGCGCGCGGGCGGCGCGCCCGCCGCGCGCGCCAGCGAGTCGGCGAGCGCCGCGTAGCGGCGCGCCACGCGCGCCGGATCCGCTCCGCACGCGCGCGCCAGGCTGTCGAGCGTGCCCGGCGCCCCGGCCGCGACGAGCGCGCGCCACGGCGCGCGGCCCGGCGCGGCGGACTCGGCCAGCGCGCGCGCCAGGACGGCGCGCGCCGGCACGAGGACGAGCGGCGAGCGCCAGCCGTCGCCGCGCGCCGCCGCCTCCGCCGCGCCCGGGAGCACACGCCCGAAGTAGAGCCGCGCCACGGCGCGCTCGAGCGTCTCGCCCTCGAAGCGCCCGGCGAACCACGTCGCCACCGGACGGAGCCACGGCGCGTGCGGGTCGCCGCCGGCCGCCACGAGACGCGCGGCGGCGAGCGACCACAGGTCGTGCGCGTCGCGCCCGAAGGGCAGCGCCGCGTGCGCGCCGCCGTCCGCGGCGAGATGCTCCGGGCGTGTGTTGCGCGTGAGGCGGCCCTTGGTCTCGAGCGTCGGGTAGAGCGTGAGCCGCGCGGGAGCGGGCGGCAGGCCGGCGCGGTCGAGGCGCGCGAGCAGCGCGGCGGCCGCGGCCCGCGCCCCGGCCGCGCGCGGGTCGCCCGCCGGCGCGCGCAGCTCGAGCCCCGGCGCGCGCGTGGTCTGGAGGGCGCGCGCCCACGCCGCGCGCTCGCGATCGAGGTCGCGGTCGAGGGCGGGGTCGTAGCGCCACGGGCGCTCCGCCGACTGCGCGAACACGCCCGAACGCACCAGCTCGCCGTCGCGCCAGATGCGCCAGTCCTCGGCGCCGAACCACAACCCGCCGCCGCGCCGCGACAGCGCGCCCGGCGAGTTGCCGGCGATGAGCAGCAGGAAGCGCCGCGGCGCGAGCGGGTGCGGCCACACGAGGTGGAGCGCGTCCCCCGGGCGGTCGAAGAGGCGCTCCTGCCAGCGGAAGCCGCCGGCCTCGAAGCGCACCGGCAGCGCCGGCGCGAGCCGGGCGGTCCACGCGTTCTGGGCCGGACCGCCGAACAGCGCGAGCGGTCGCGCCGCGGCCTCGGCCTCCCCCACCTCGCGGTCGGCGCGCACCGCGGCGCTGTCGCCGCCAAAGAGGCGCTCGGCCACGCGCCGCGCCCGCTCGCGCAGCACGGGCGTCCACGCCGGATCGCGCGTGCCGTAGACGAACAGGAAGCGCTCGCCCGCGCCGAGGAACGACTCCATCTGCTCGCGCGTGTGGCGCGGCGGCTGAGGGGCGGGCGCGTCGCCGCGCGCAGGCGCGGGCGGCGCGCCGGGCGCGCGCGCCGCGGCCGGCGCGAGCACCAGACCGAGCGCGGCGGCGGCGAGGACGCGGGCTCCGCGCGCGCGCGGCATCAGCGCGGCAGGACGCTCGCGACCTTGAACCGGAAGGTGTACGTGCGGGGGCGGTCTTCGACGAGGAACACGAGGTCCACGCCGAACTCGGCGTCCGAGTACTGGGGCGCGCTCTGGTCCTCGGGCAGCAGCGGCAGGTGGAGCTGCTCCGCGCTGCCCGCCGGATCCACCAGGTAGTCCATCGGGAACAGGTAATCGCTGTAGCGCTGGAGCCCGGGGATCTGCGTCGAGCCCTGCGAACGGAAGCGCGAGTCCCAGCGGCTGTTCGCGTGGGCGATCTTGCCCGGGCTTCCGACCGGGGGGTGGAACACCGAGCGGTCCCAGTCGATCCACACCGGCCGGTCCTGAAGGTTCTCGAGCTGGAAGTGCACCGCGCCCGGCGTGGGGCGGAAGTGGAACGTGAGGTCGCGGTCGCGGAACTGGAACCGGTCGCTCATCGGCTCGATCTGGCGGAAGCGGTAGCGGTACGCCGCGCCGGGGGATCCGGGCAGCACCGACACCGAGTCCGAGGCGCCGCTGTAGATGTAACGCGGCCCCGAAGCCGGAGCGGGCGCTCCGGCGGCAGGCGCGGGCGGCGGCGGAAGCTCCTCGAGGCCCGGTCCTGCCGCACAGCCGGCGAGCGCGCAGGCGGCGAGGATCGAAAGGAACGCGCGAATGCGGGGAACGACGCGCACGGCCCGCAGCCTAGTGGCGGCCACGGAGGCGGTCAAGCGCGGCCGGCCGCGTCGTGGCCGTCAGCGGTAAAGCGCTTTGACCCTTCCCCACGTCGCGGGCCGCACCGGCGTCAGGTCCGATCCGGCCGAGCCGACGGCGCGCACGCCGTCGCGGAGGCCGATCACGCGCCACGTGCCCGCGGCCACCCCCTGCGCGCCGCCCCCGCCGGGTCCGGTGCCGTAGCGCAGCACGACGTGCGCAGTGACGGGGGCTCCCGCGACGAAGTGGATCGGCACCGCGGGGGTGCCGACGAGCGGCACCACCCGGCCGCCCGCCGGGCCCTGCTGGGTCGCGTTCGCCGACGCCGAGTCGGCGCCCACCGCGACCGTTGCGTCGAGCAGCACGCCGCATCCCGAACCGCCGCAGTTCTGCGTGGACCAGCCTTCGACCTCGAGCTGGAGCACGGCGTCCACCGGGGTCCCCGTGGGCACTCCGACGACGTCGAGACACTCGAGGACCCGCAGCTCCACCCAGAACACTCCGCCCGAGGCGGCCGACAGGGTCGCCCGCCCCGCCACGCGGTCGAAGGTCAGGCGGGCGGCATGCGTGTCGGCGATCGTGGTGTCGTACGTGACCGCGTACGTGGGGACCGTGACCGCCCCCGAATACCCCCTGTGGTGGACGCGCGAGGCGGCGCACGGCCAGCCGCCGGCGGCCGCGGGCGGCGCGCCGGGGGCCCACACGAGGGCCAGGGCGGCGAGCAGCACCGGCGCACCCGGGAAGAGCGCAACGCGCGTGGGACGCGCGCGGGCGCGCGCGAGCGGATGCCGACGCATGGCGGACCTCCTGACCCAGGCGGCCCCCGGCCCCTGCGGCCGGAGGCGCGACGGGAGGCTCCTCCCCGGGACCCGGCCGCGGACGGAGACGTTCAGGGCGTGCGGCGGCTCGTCTCCTCGATCGCGGCGAGCGTCTCGGTGCCGAGCGTGAAGGCGGCGCGGAACGTGCCCTCGACGCCGACGCGCGCGCCGGTGCGCGGCGCCCCGCCCTCCTTCGAGACGATCGCGATCACACCCGTGCCGTCGTCGAGGCGATAGGCGCCGTAGCCGAAGGCGCCGATGGACTCGCGCACCTCGCCGACGACGCGCACGGTCTGGCGGTCGAAGCGCGCGGGATCGTCGAGCAGCTCCTTCACGGTCATGACCCGGCCGCCCCTGCAACCGGCGGCGAGCGCGAGGACGGCGAGCAACAGGAGGACGTGGGTGACGTTCCGGCGCATGGGACCTCCGGGACGGCGGGCGCACGGGCCCGCCCGGGTTCGGGAGCGCCGGCACGCTAGCACGCGAACCGCGCCGCCCGCGAGCGCGCCGCGCGGACCGGACCGGGCGGGTTCAGAAGCCGGGCGCGCGGCCGGCGTAGCCGGTCAGCTCGACGTAGCCGCGCCCGCGCGCCGGCGCGCCCGCCGCCGCGCCCGTGACGCGCACCGCGCCCTCCCAGTAGGTGACGCCCGCGGGCCCTCCCGTGCGCAGCTCCTGATCGGCCAGCGTCGGCTCGAGGGCGAGATCGAGACCGGCCCGCGGCACGCGCAGCCGCCAGCCCGACGGGTAGGTGGCCCCGGAGTGCGGGCTGGTCCACGCGCCGGTCGCCTCGATCGAGAACGCCTCGCGCGGCAGGTGCGTTGCGCGGCCGTCGCGCGCCACCAGCGTGCCGCTCGAGTGAGGCTCGTCGCTGCCGTCCTCGCGGCGCAGGCGGTAGAGCATGAGCTCGCGGCCGTCCTCGAGCTGCACCGCGAACCAGTCCCAGCCCACGAGGTCCGGGGCGAGCTGGCTCGAGCCGAACTCGTGGTCCATCCACGCCGTGCCCTCGACCGCGTGCTCCACCCCGTCCACCGTGACCGTGCCGCGCGCCGCGAGCCGCGTGAGCGAGTAGTAGTGCGAGGCGCGCCCCTCGCCCGCCGACTTTTGGCTCACGCCGTCCGCGCCGTGCGCCGCCGGGGGCTTGAGGGGCGCGAGGTCGAGCGCGAGCGCGAAGTCGCGCGCCGGCGCGCGCAGGCGGTGCGTGCGGCCATCGGGCAGCAGCTCCGCGGACCAGTCGCCGATCCACGCGCGCAGCCGCGCGCTGTCCGCGCCCGCCATGCCGAGCGCGGGGCGCGCCGCGCGCTCGTCGAAGCGGAAGCGCCGCCCGCGCTCGTCGGTGAGCGCGGCGTGCGCGAAGTGGAGGGTGTGCGGCGCCCAGGCGGAGCGGCTCGCGCGCCGCGCCGGGTCGAGCCCGACGCGGAAGAACGTGAGCTCGAAGCCGAACCAGCGTCCGCCGGCCCGCAGGTGGCCCGTGTAGTACCACCACTCGGTCTGGAACTCGGGGTGCGCGGCGTGGTCGCGCGGAAACTCGAACCGCCACGGCGGCACGGCGAGCCGGTAGCCGAGTTCGTTGCGGGGCGGCGCCGCGGCGGGCGCGGGCGCGGCGGCGAGCGCCACGCCGAGCGCGGCCGCGACGAATCGCGCGGCGCGGGCGCGCGCGGCACCGTGTGGCGGTCGGGTCGCGGAAGGCAGCATCACTCCTCCCGCATCGCCTCGGCGGCGGCGCGGCCGGCGGCGAGCCGGGCCGGGCCGAGGCCGGCGAGCAGCGCGGCCGCCACCATGAGCCCCACCGCCTGCACGAACACCCACGGGTCCACCGTCATGCGGATGCTCCAGCCGAAGAACTGCTTGTTGATGACATGGACGAGGATCACGGCGAGCGCCCAGCCGCACGCGCAGCCGAGCGCCGCGCCGATCCCCCCGAGCAGCGCGCTCTCGGTGAGCACCATGCGCCGCACCTGCGCGCGCAGCGCCCCCACCGCGCGCAACGTGCCGATCTCGCGCCCGCGCTGGAGGATGAGGGCGGTGAGGGCGCTCACCACGCCGAGCACGGCGACCACCACCGCGATGCCCTGCAGCGCCCACGTGATCTGAAACGTCTGATCGAACACGGTGAGCACGCGCGCGCGCAGGCCGCGGTTCGGGATGACGTGCAGCACGAGGCCGTCGGCGCGCTCGAGCAGCCGCGCCCGCACCTCGGCCGCATCGGCGCCCGGCTCGAGGTAGAGCGCGAAGCTCTGCACGCGGTCATCGTTCCACAGCCGCGCGTACAGGCGGCGGTCCACCAGGACCGCCCCGGCGTCGGTGCTGTAGTCGTAGAAGACGCCGGCGACGGGCAGGCGCGCCGGGCCGGTGACGGTCGCGATCGTCAGGGTGTCGCCTTCGCGCACGCCGTGGTGGTGGGCGAAGCTCTCGGTCACGAGCGCGGCGTCCTGGCGCAGCGCGCGGTCGAGCACCTCGCGGGAGCGGCCGCGCAAGAAGGCGAGCTGCCCGGCGTCGCGCTGCACCTCGAAGTCAATGCCCACCATCCACGCCGGCCGGCCGCCGTGGACGATGCGCGCGCCGCGGTAGGTGTCCACCGCGCGCACGCCCGGCAGCCCGGCGAGCCCCTCGACCAGCGCGCGCGGCAGCGCCGTCGCCGCCTGGTTCAGGCGGTGGCCGACCGGCTCGACGTAGAGGTCGCCGCGAATGGTCTGCCCCACCCACGTGTCCACCGTGGCGCGGAAGCTCCCCACCATGATGGTGAGCGCCACCATCATGCCCACCGCCACCATGAGCGCCGCGGTCACCGCGCTCGTGCGCGCCACGGCCTCGCGCAGGTAGCGCGCGCCGAGCGCGGCCTCGATGCCGGCCGCGCGCCGGAGCAGCGGCCCGGCGAGGGTCTCGAGCGCGAGGGTGGCCGGTGGCGTGGCGGCCGCGAAGCCGGCCAGCACCAGGAACGCCGCGGCGAAGCCGCCGAGCGGGGCGCCGGCGCGCACCGTCCACAACGCGGTGGCGGCGGCGGCGGCGAGCAGCAGGGCGGCGGCCGCCGCCCAGCGCAGCGGCCGCAGGCGGCGCGCCTCGAGCAGCGCGCCCTGCCGCAGCGTCAGGCTCGGCGGCGTGGCGGCCGCCTCGAGCGCGGGGGCGAGCGCCGAGAGCGTCGACACCGCGAGCCCGAGTGCGGCGCCCGCGGCGTAGGTCGCCGGATCGGGGACCAGCTCGTTCGCGCGCTGGATGAGGTACAGGTCGTGGAGCGTGCGCGACACCGCGCCGAGCGCCCCGCGGGCGAGGACGGTGCCGAAGACGAGCCCGAGCGCGGTGCCCGCCGCCCCCACCGCCAGCCCCTCGGCGAGGAACAGCCGCAGGGTCGCCCCGCGCGTCAGGCCGAGCGCCCGCAGGGCGCCGATCTCGCGCCGGCGGCGCAGCACCGACAGGCCGACCGCGTTGAAGATGAGGAACGTCGCGACGAACACCGCGATGAAGGAGAGCGCCGTCAGGTTGAGCCCGAAGGCGCGCACCATGCCCTCGACCTGCCGCGTGCGCGCCTCGGGCGGTCCGACCTCGGCGCCGGGCGGCAGCACCGCGCGCACGCGGGCCGCCACCGCGTCGCGCGCCCCGGAGTCCACGATGAGGTCCACGCGGTCGAGGCGGCCGGCGCGGTGGAACAGCTCCTGCGCGGTGGCGAGGTCCACGAGCGCCACGTTGCCGCCCCACGCGTGCTGCAGGTCGGGCGAGTCGAGCACCGCGCGCACCACGAGCGGCACCGGCGCGCCGCCCGCGAGCAGCGTGAGCGTGTCGCCGCGCGCGAGGCCGAGACGCGTGGCGAGCGCGCGCGGCACCGCCACCGCGCGCGGGTCGAGCAGGAAGCCCAGCGCCTCGGCGCGCGCCGCGGTGTCCGCCGGGTCGGGCGACCAGCGCGTGAACGGCCCCTCGAGCAAGGGGTCGAGCCCGAGCACGAGCAGCGCCTCGCGCCAGCGCCCGCTCTCGCCCGCCGCGAACGCCGCCGGGCCGCCGGGCCCGCCCGCGGCCGCCAGCGCGTCCACCTGCACCACCGGCGCCGCGGCGCGCACGCCCGGCACCGCGCGCAGGGCCGGGAAGGCGCGCTCGTCGAAGCCCTCGCCGGAGCCGGTGACCTCCAGGTTGGCGCGCCCGGCGACCGCGTCCACGGAGTCCGAGAACGAGGCGAGCGCCGAGTGCTGGGCGAGCCGCACGCTCACGAACACGCCGACGCCGAGCGCCACCCCGAGCACGGTGAGCAGCGTGCGCGGCCACTCGCCGAGCAGGTGGCGCAGCGTAACCCAGCGGAACGCGGCGCTCACGGGCGCGGGCGGTCGGACACGATGCGCCCGTCGCGCATCTCGACGCGCCGCGAGGCGATGGCGGCCGCCTCCTCGCTGTGCGTGACGAGCAGCACGGTGGCGCCGTGCCCGCGTCCGAGGGCCGCGAGCAGCGCCAGCACCTGCGCGGCCGAGCGCGTGTCGAGGTTGCCGGTCGGTTCGTCGGCGAGGATCACCGCCGGACGGTGGACGAGCGCGCGCGCCAGCGCCACGCGCTGCATCTCGCCGCCCGACAGCGTGTGCGGGCGCGCGTGCCGCCGGTGGGCGAGCCCCACCTCCTCGAGCAGCGCGTCGGCGCGCGCCAGCACCTCGCGCTCGCGCCCGCCCGCGAGCAGCGCCGGGAGCGCCACGTTCTCGCGCGCCGAGAGCGTGGGCAGCAGATTGAAGAACTGGTAGACGGTGCCGACCGTTTCGCGCCGCAGCCGCGTCAGGGCGTCGTCGTCGAGGGCGGCGAGCGCGCGCCCCGCCACCCACACCTCGCCCGAGGTCGGCCGGTCGATGCCGGCCACCAGGTTGAGGAGCGTGCTCTTGCCCGAGCCGCTGCGCCCGAGGACCGCCACGCACTGCCCGGCCGGCACCTCGAGGGTGACGTCGTCGAGCGCGCGCACGCGTCCCTCCCCCGCGCCGAAGTCGCGGCACACGCGCACCAGCCGCACGGCCGGCGGCGGCGCCGCGTCCCCTCCCGGCGCGGGGGCCGGCGCGGCGCCGCTCACGCGCGCGCTCCCGGCGCGCCGAGCACGTGGCGCAGCGCGTCCTCGAGGTCGGGGGTGCGAAACGGGTAGCCGGTGGCGAGCAGCCGGGCCGGCACCATGCGCTGCCCGGCGAGCAGCATCTCGTCGGCCATCGGCCCGAGCGCCGCGCGCAGCGCGAACGCCGGCGCCGGCGCGAGCGCCGGGCGGCGCAGCACGCGCCCGAGCACGCGCGCGAACTCGGCGTTCCGCACCGCCCCGGGGGCCACCGCGTGAACCGGCCCGCACAGCTCCTCGCGCACGAGCGCGTGGTGGATCGCCCCGACGAGATCGTCCATCGCGATCCACGGCCACCACTGCCGGCCGTGGCCGAGCGGCCCGCCGAGCCCGAGGCGGAACGGGAGCAGGAGCCGCGCGAGCGCCCCGCCCGCCGGCGTGAGCACCACGCCGATGCGCAGGTGGACGACGCGGATGCCGGCCGCCGCGGCCGGAGCGGTCGCCTCCTCCCAGGCGCGCCCCACCTCGGCGAGGAAGCCGCTTCCCGGCGGCGCCGACTCGTCGAGCGTCTCCTCGCCGCGGTCGCCGTAGATGCCGCTCGCCGAGGCCGACACGAGCACGCGCGGCGGCCGCGCCAGCCCGGCGAGCGCCCCGGCGAGGAGCCGCGTGCCGCGCACGCGGCTGTCGCGCACGCGCGCGCGGTGGGCGTCGCTCCAGCGCGCGCCGGCGACGTTCTCGCCCGCCAGGTGGACCACCGCGTCCACGCCCTCGAGCGCGGCGCGGTCGAGGGTTCCGGCCGCCGGATCCCACCCGACGTCGCCGGGCGCGCGCGGCGCGCGCGTCAGGCGCAGCACGGTGTGCCCCCCCGTGGTGAGCGCCGGCACCAGCGCCCCGCCCACCAGCCCGGTCGCGCCGGTGACGAGCACGCGCAGCGGCCCCACCCCCGCGGCGCGCGCGCGCGCGTGCATGGCGAGGTCCTCCGCGAACACGCGGTGCCGGTAGGCGAACATGCGGTCGAGCCGCCGCCGCACGAGCGGCGCCGCGAACGGGTGCACGAGCGCGCCGCACGGAAGCGCCCACGCGATCTCGTCGGCGTGCACGCACGCGGCGTCGCCGTCGGGGTCCACGCGATGCACGTGCTCCCAGCGCGCGAAGGGCCCGCGCCGCATCACGTCCGTGAAGCGGCGCCCCGGCACGAAGCCGCGGTGCTCGACCTCCCACACCGCGCCGAGCGGTCCCGCGCGCAGCACCACGCGCGCGCCGTCCTCGATCCCCCCGGTGCGCGACAGCACGGTGGCGGGCTCGAACGGCGGGTTGAGGCGCTCGAAGGCGCCGGGGCGGGCGAGCCAGGCGAAGGCCTCCTCCGCCGGCACCGGCAGGCGCGTGCTGCGGGCGTAGCGCTGAAGGGTCATGACGGGTCGTGGGAGCCGCGCGCGCGGCGCGCGCCGGGCGCGGCCCTGGCTGGGATGCCCGCCCGGCGCGCGCCGATGCCGCGTCGAAGCTTGCCCGGCGCGCGCCGGATCAGGCGTTCTTCCGCTCCATGTTCGTCATGAACGCCTTGAGGAAGTCCACCGGCACCGGGAACAGGGTCGTCGAGTTGTTCTCGGTGGCGATCTCGGCCAGCGTCTGCAGGTAGCGCAGCTGCAGCGCCGCCGGCTCGCGCGAGATGACCGCCGCCGCCTCGGCGAGACGCGCCGCGGCCTGGTATTCGCCCTCGGCGTTGATGACCTTGGCGCGCCGTTCGCGCTCGGCCTCCGCCTGGCGCGCGATGGCGCGCTGCATCTCCTGGGGCAGATCCACGTTCTTGATTTCGACGTTGGTGACCTTGACGCCCCACGTCTCGGTCGTGCGGTCGATGATCTGCTGGAGGGCCTGGTTGAACTTCTCGCGCTCGGTGAGCAGCTCGTCGAGCTCCTGCTGGCCGAGGATCGAGCGCAGCGTGGTCTGGGCGAGCTGCGACGTGGCGAACAGGTAGTTCTCGACCTTGACGATGGCGTCGGCCGAGTTCATGACCTTGAAGTAGATCACGGCGTTGACCTTGACCGAGACGTTGTCGCGCGTGATGACGTCCTGCGGCGGCACGTCCATCGTCACGGTGCGGATGCTGACGCGGATCGCCTGGTCCACGATCGGGATGAGCAGCACGAGCCCCGGGCCGCGCTCGCCGATGAGCCGGCCGAGACGGAACACGACAAGGCGCTCGTACTCGCGCACCACGCGCACCGCGTTCGCGAGGATGACGACGCCGAGAAACAGCAGAAACAGGACGACGATGAGACCCTGGCCGATCATGAGCGTGCCTCCGCGATCGAGGGGCGGACGCGCAGGGTGAGCCCGTCCACGCCCGTGATGTCCACCTGCGCCCCGGCGTCCACCGGGGCCTCCGACACGGCGCGCCACAGCTCGCCGTCAATGCGCACCAGTCCGGACGGCGCGAGGCGTTCCACCGCCTCGGCGCGGCGGCCGACGAGGGCGCGCGCCCCGAGCGCCGGGCGCGCGCGCTGCGCCCGGAGCCCCGCCCCCACCACGAACAGGAAGAACGCCGCGCTCGCGGCGGTGACCGTGACGATGATGGTCCACGACAGCCGCGCCGCCTCGCCCTGGAACAGGATCATCGAGCCGAGCAGCATGGCGACCACGCCGCCCGCGCCGAGCAGGCCCCCCGACGCCACCTTGAGCTCGGCGAGGAAGAACGCCACCGCGAGCAGGATGAGCGCGATGCCGGCGGCGTTGACCGGCAGCGTGGAGAGCGCGAGGAAGGCGAGGATGATGCAGATCGCGCCCACCACGCCGGGCAGGATCGCCCCCGGGTTCTGGAGCTCGAAGAGCAGCCCGTAGAAGCCGAGCATGAGCAGGATGTAGGCGACGTTCGGGTCGGACAGGATGCCGAGCAGGCGCTGACGCAGGCCGGGCTCGAGGCGCTCGACCGGGAGCCCGGCGACCGCCAGCGCCCGAGCGTCGTCGCCGCGCCGCCACGTGCGGCCGTCGGCGCGCTCGAGCAGCTCCGTCATGCTGCCGGCCACGAAGTCCACGACGCCGAGCGCCACGGCCTCGCTGTCGCTCGCCGCCACCGCCTCGCGCACCGCGCGCTCGGCCCACGCCACGTTGCGGCCGCGCTGCGCGGCCACCGTGCGCGCGAAGGCGGCCGCGTCGCTGGCCGCCTTGCGCGCCAGCGTCGAGTCCATGCCGCCGCCCATGTGGACCGGCGTCGCCGCGCCGATGTTGGTGCCGGGCGCCATGGCCGCGACGTCGCCGGCCATGGTCACGAACACGCCCGCCGAGGCGGCGTGGGCGCCGCTCGGCGCGACCCAGGTGATGATGGGAACCCCGGCGGCAAGCATGCGCTTGACCATCGCGCGCATGCTCGTCTCGAGCCCCCCGGGCGTGTCGAGTTCGATGACCAGCGCCCGGTAGTTGCCGCGCTCGGCGCGGTCGAGGGCCGCGGCGAGCGCCTCGGCCATGACCGGCGAGACCGCACCCTCGAGGCGCACCGCGAGCACGCGGCCGCCGTCGGGCGCGCGGGCGTCCGCGTCCTGCGCGCGCGGCGCGGCGGTCCACGCCACGGCGGCGAGCGCGAGGCCGATCGCGCCGGCGCACGCACGGCGCCGCGCGCCGCGGACGTCACGCATGGGCCGCCTCGCGCCGCGCGGCGGCCAGACGCCACGCCTCGAGGTACTTGAGCCCGGTGCCGGTGTCGAACAGCACGACGCGCGCCGCGGCCGAGACCTCGCCGCTCGCGCGCAGCTGGCGCAGCGCCGCGAGCGTCGCGCCGCCCTCGGGGCACGCGAAGCAGCCTTCGGCGGCGGCGAGGTCGTTCATGCCGTCGAGCATCTCCTCCTCGCTCACCGCCACCGCCGTGCCGCCCGTCTCGCGCACGGCGCGCAGGATGAGGCGCTCGGCGAACGGCGCCGGCACGCGCAGCCCGCTCGCCAGCGTGCGCGCGTCCTCCCACGGCGCGATGCCGTCGGCCCCGGCGGCGACGGCGCGCACCACCGGCGCGCAGCCGGCCGGCTGCACCGCGACGAGGCGCGGCGCCTCGCCCTCCATCCAGCCGAGCGCGCGCATCTCCTCGAACGCCTTCCACATGCCGACCAGCCCGGTGCCGCCGCCGGTCGGATACACGATGACGTCCGGCGGGCGCCAGCCCGACTGCTCGACGATCTCGTAGCCGAGCGTCTTCTTGCCCTCGAGGCGGAACGGCTCGCGGAAGGTGGCGACGTTCCACCACGCGTCCGGCGGCGCCAGCGCGGCGAGCGCGCGGCCGGCGTCGGAGAGGGTTCCCGGCACGAGCGTGACCTCGGCCCCGCACGCGCGCTGCTCGAGCACGAAGGCCTCCGGCGTGTCCTGCGGCACCGTGATGCGACAGCGCAGGCCGAAGGCCGCCGCGTAGGCCGCCGCCGCGCTGCCGGCGTTCCCCGCCGAGGGCAGCGCGAGCGCGGTGCGGCCCCAGGCCAGCGCGCCGCTCACCGCCAGCGCCAGGCCGCGCGCCTTGAACGAGCCGGTCGGGTTGCCGGCCTCCTCCTTGAGCCACAGCTCGCGCACGCCGAGCTCCTCGGCGAGGCGCGGCAGCGGCAGGAGCGGGGTGCCCCCCTCGCCGAGCCGCGCCACCGGAAAGGCCGGCGCGAACGGCAGCACGGCGCGGTAGCGCCACAGGTCGGCGCCGAAGCGGCCGAGCGCCTCGCGCGGCACCTCGCGCGCGATGCGGGCGAGGTCGAAACGGGCGACGAGCGGCCGGGCGCACGCCGGGCACGTGGAGCGCGGCGCGGTGGCGTCGCACGTCGCGCCGCACACCGAACACTCGAAGCCGAGGAACGCCGGCTGGAACGCGGATCCCTGGGGCGCCATGGCGCGGGCAGCATAGCGCAACGCCCGGCCGCGCGCCGCGCGCCGCGTCGCGCCGTTCAGCGCGCGCGGCGCGCGCGCGCCGTGGCGCCGTGCGGCGCGGCGGCGCGGGGCTCCTGCGCGAGCTCCTCGCGCAGCTTGAGGAACGACGCGTAGCGGCGCTCGGCGATGTCGCCGCGCGCCACGGCCTCGCGCAGGGCGCATCCCGGCTCGGCGACATGGGCGCAGTCGCCGAAGCGACAGGCGCCAAGGAAGCGCCGGAACTCGACGTAGGCCTGCTCGAGGTCGCGCGGGCCGATGCCCCACAGCGCGAAGCTGCGCATGCCCGGGGTGTCGATGAGTTCGAGGCCGTCGCCGGGTCGCAGCAGCAGCGCCGCGGTCGTGGTGTGGCGCCCTTTGCCGGTGCGCGGATTGACGGCACGCGCCAGCAGCTCCACCCCGGGCACGAGCGCGGCGAGGAGCGTGCTCTTGCCGACCCCCGAGTGCCCGATGAACAGGCTGCGCCGCCCGCGGCACGCGTGGCGCAGCGCCTCGATCCCCTCGCCGCGCCGGGCGCACGTGGCGTGCCCCGGATAGCCGGCGCGCGCGTAGGCGTCGAGCACCGTCGCCGCCTCGCCGGGCGGCGCGAGGTCGGTCTTGTTGAGGACGAGTCGCGCGGGCAGACCGGCGTGCTCGGCCTGCCCGAGCACGCGGTCCACAAAGCCGGGGCGGAACGGCGGGTCGGCGAGCGCCGCGACCACCACGACCTGGTCGAGGTTGGCCGCCACCACCTGCTCGAGCGGCCGGTCGCCCGACGCGCGGCGGCTGAAGGCGTTGCGCCGCGGCGCGACGGCCTCGATCACGGCGCGCTCGCGCTCCCACGCCAGCGTCACGCGGTCCCCCACCACGACCGCGTTGCCGAGCGACTTGCGTGGACCCATGAGGCGCCCACGCACGGTGGCCTCGAACGGCGGGCCGTCGTCGGGCAGCACCACGCACAGGCCGAAGTCGACGCGCGCGACGGTCGCCACGTCGGGTCGCGGCGGCGCGCCGGCGCTCACCCGCGCGCGCCCCAGCCCGCGTCCTTCTGCAGGGGCAGCGTCACGGTGAAGATCGCCCCGCCGCCCCCCGGGCTCTCCGCGACGATGCGGCCGCCGTGGTTGGTGATGATGCGGTACGAAGTCGAGAGCCCGAAGCCGTGCCCTTCGGGCTTGGTGGTGAAGTGCGGCTCGAAGATGCGCGACAGGTTGGAGGCCGCGATGCCGACGCCGTTGTCGCTCACGACGATGCGCACGTTGCGCTGCGACGCGTCGAGGCTGCAGCTCACGCCCAGCACCTTGCGCGGGGCGCCCCTCTCGTTCATGGCGTCGGCCGCGTTCATGAACAGGTTGAGGAGCACCTGCTGGAGCTGGCCCGGATCGGCGCGCAGCACAGGGCCCGGCTCCGCCAGCTCGAGCCGCCACTCGACCCCGTCGAAGCGGTTCTGCGTGCGCACGAACTCGATGGAGCGCGTGATGAGCTGGTTGACGTCCACGCGCTCGACGTGGAGCTCGGCGCGTGAGAAGTCCATGAGCCCCTTGGACAGCCCCTCCATGCGCTTCGACTGGTCGAGCACGATCTGCGCATGGCGCGCGACGTTTTCGAAGGCGCCCTTCTCGGCGTCGCGCAGAATCATCTGCGCCCGCCCGCTGATCGCGGCGAGCTGGTTGCGCAGCTCGTGACCGACCTCGGCCGCCATCTCGCCCTTCGCCGCCATGCGCTCGGTGTGGATGATCTGCTGCTGCGCGTTCTGCAGTTCGTTGTAGCGCTTGCTCGACTCGTGGATCATGCGCAGCGGTCCATAGAACAGCAGCACGCCGACGTACTGGATGGCCTGGAACGAGATGACCATGAGCGGGCTGAGCATGAAGTTGGCCGCATCGGCGATGAGGTGGTCGGCGAAGAACCAGTCCTCGCGCAGCACGCGCGCGTAGCGCTGCTCGGTGGACCACGCCACCGCCGCCGCGACGAGCGCGCGGTTGATGAGCAGGTACGCCGAGAACAGCCCGAGCACCGGCAGCGCGAGCCGCGCCGCGCCCTCGACCCCCGAGGCGAGCGACACCGCCGATTCGAGCCCCTCGGCCGGTCCGCCGAGCAGCATCCAGGCTCCGGCCGCCCCCCAGTGCGTGATGGTGATCTGCGAGGCGTTGAACACCGCGCGCACCGCGGGCTTGCGCAGCACGAGCAGCTCGGCGAGCAGCGTCGAAACCGCGCCGATCCACATCGCGGGCCCCTGGCCCCACAGCATGATGCTCGCGAGCCCGGCGGTGGACGCCATGGTGTTGGTGCCGGCCCCCGACAGCGTCGTCACCCACATCGCCTCGGACAGCACGCAGATCGCCACCCACGCCACGTAGTGGGCGCCGCGCGCGCCGAGGTCGCCCGGCACGTAGAGCGCGAGCAGCGCGGCGGCCGCGAGACCCGCGGCGCCGACGAGCAGGCGCAGCCGCAGACTCACGCCGGCCCTCCCGGTGGCGCGCCGGCGGCCGGCACGACGCCGAGCCCGGGGCGCTCGGAGAGCGCGATCACCCCGCGCTCGCGCGGGGCGCCGTCGAACGGGTCGTGACGCAGCAGCCAGTGCCCGTCGAGGTCGAGCACGTCGGCGAGCGGCGCGAGCTGCGCCGCGGCCGACAGCGCGAGGCTCGACTCCACCATCGAGCCAAGCATGACCTTGAGCCCGTGCGCGCGCGCCGCGTGGATGGCGCGCAGCATCTCGCGCAGGCCGCCGGTCTTCATGATCTTGAGGTTGACCCCGTCCACGCGGCCGGCGAGGTTGGCGATGTCCGCCGCGGTATGGCACGACTCGTCCGCGAACACCGGGATGCCGACGCGCCGGCGCACCCATGCGAGCCCGTCGAGGTCCTCGCGCGCCACCGGCTGCTCGACCAGCTCGATGCCGAGCGGCTCGATGGCGCGCAGCACCCGCACCGCGTCCGGCGGGCTCCACGCGGTGTTGGCGTCCACCTGAATCGCGCCGCGGTAGCGCTCGCGGATGCGCCGCAGATTGTCCACATCGCCGGGCGCCCCGAGCTTGACCTTGAGGCGCGGGAAGTCCATCACCGTGTCGAGCTTGCGCTCCATCTCCTCGGGGTCCGCGAGACCGAGCGTGACGCACGACAGCGGCACGCGCGACGGGTCGAGCCCGAACAGGCGCCACACCGGGAGGCCAAGGCGGCGGCCGATCCAGTCGTGCAGCGCCATGTCCAGCGCGGCGCGCGCCGCGCCGTGGCCGCGCAGCGTCGCGCGCATGCGCGCCTCGATGGCGTCGAGCGCGAACGGGTCCTCGCCGAGGCACGGCGCGTAGGTCTCGAGCGCCGCCTCCACGAGGCGCGCGTTCTCGCCGTAGTACGACGCCGGCGAAGCCTCGCCGAGCCCGGTGATGCCGTCGTGTTCAATGCGCACGAGCGTGTTCGCGTGCGCCTTGCGCGCGCCCACCGAGATGCGGAACGTGAAGGCGGTCTCGAGCGGCAGCGGTTCATGCGTGAGTCGCACGGCGGGCCTCCCGGAAGGCGAGCAGGGCGTCCGCGATGGGCGCGGCGCCGAAGCGGACGGGATCGGTGGCCGGCACGCCGAGCGCGGCGGCGGCGTCCGCGCACGCGGCGCGCGCGTCGGCCGCGTCGAGCCGGCCGGTGTGGAGCGCTGCGGCGACGACGCGCGCCGGCCGCAGCCACGCGGACGCCGTCTCGTAGGCGGCGCGCGCCGCCGGCAGCGGCGGGAGCGGGAACGTCGGATCGTCCGCGCCGCGGCGCCGCACGCCGGCGCGACCGCACTCGTGGCACAGCACGAGGGCCGACGGGCAGGCGCCATGGAGCAGGCCGAGCGTGACGCCCGAGTACGCCGGGTGGAACAGCGCGCCCTGCCCCTCGACGACGACCACGTCCGCGCCGTCGGCGGCCTCGAGCACCAGCCGCTCTGTGACGCCGGCCACGAAGTCGGCGGCCACCGCGTCCACCGCCGCGCCGCGGTCGGCGAGAAAGATGCCGGTCTGGCCGGTCGCCACGAACGCCGCGCGCGCGCCGCGCGCGCGCAGCGCGGCGACCGTCTCGAGCGCGGCGGTCATCTTGCCGACGTTGCAGTCGGTGCCGACCGTCAGGACCACGAGCGCGTCCACCGCGGCGGCGCGCGCCGCCGCGACCGGGCGCTCGGCCGGCGGGCGCCGCACGTCGTGGATCACCGCCCCGCCGCGCGCCGCGAGCGCGGCGAACTCCGGATCGTCGGCGAGCGCGACGTGGAGGCCCGAAAGCACGTCCCAGCCGCGCGCCAGCGCCTCCCGCACCGGGGCGCGCCACGCCTCGGGGAGACCGCCGCCCTGCGGGGCGATGCCGATGAGCAGCCCGTCGGCGCCGAGCGCGGCGGCCGCCGCCACGTCCGCGACCACCGGAACGTCGCCGCCGACGCCGACGAGCGCGCCGGCGGTCGCGCCCGCGCGCGATCCGTCAATCACCGCGACGACCTCCTCCGGGCGGTAGCGCAGCACGCCCACCGCGGTCTTCGCATCGAGGGGCGTGAAGGCGCCCTCGGCCAGCAGGGCCAGTCGCCGGTGTCGTCCGAGCATGTCCTCAGCGCATCGAGTCGTAGACGCCGATGTAGCGGGCCACCATTTCGTCGGCGCTGAACCGCTCGCGGGCCACGCGCCGCGCCCGCCGGCCCATGGCGCGGCGCAGGGACTCGTCGCCGAGCAGCCGCAGCACCGACGACACGAAGCCGTCAATGTGCCCGGAGTCGTGCAGGTAGCCGGTCTCGCCGTGCTCGATGACCTCGGGCAGCCCGCCGGCGTTGGACGCCACCACCGGCACCTCGGCGCTCATGGCCTCGAGCGCCACCAGTCCGAAGCTCTCCGAGGTGCTCGGTAGTAGGAAGACATCGGCAAGCGGGAGCAGTTCCTCCATCAGATCCTGGTTGCCGAGGAACAGCACGTCACGCTCCACGCGCAGCTCGCGGGCGAGCTGCTCGGCGCCGGCCTTCTCGGGGCCGTCGCCGACCATCACGAGCTTCGACGGGATGCGCTTGCGGACTTCGGAAAAGATCTGAACGACCGCCGGGATGTTCTTGACCGGCCTGAAGTTGGAGGCGTGCATGAGGATGCGCGTGTGGGCCGGGGCAAGGCGCAGCCCGCTGCGCCGGCGCGGGGCGAACACCCGGGGGTCCACGAAGTTGTAGATCACCTCGATGGGCCGCTTGATGCCGAACGTGTCCTCGGCGCGCTCCTTGAGAAAGCGACTCACGGCGGTGATGCGGTCGCTGTTCTCGATCGAGAACTGCGTCATGCGGAAGTAGGCGGGCTCGACCCCGACCACGGTGATGTCGGTGCCGTGCAGCGTGGTCACGACGCCGAGCTGCTTCGGCAGCACGAGCTGGCGCGCCAGCCATGCGCTGGTCGCGAATGGCATGGCGTAGTGGACGTGGATGCACTCCAGCCGGTGGTGTTCGGCGACCTCGGCCATCTTGGTGGCGAGCGCGAGGTTGTACGGCACCTGATCGAACACCGGGTAGGTCGCCGGCATCGCCTCGTGGAAGAACACGTGCGACTCGAAGGCGCGCAGCCGGAACGGCAAGCGGTGCGAGATGAAGTGCACCTCGAAGCCGCGGTGCGCGAGCTCGAGTCCGAGCTCGGTGGCGACCACGCCGCTGCCGCCAAAGTGCGAGTAACAGGTGATGCCGATGCGGCGCGTGGCCGGCAGACGGCGGCGGCGGCCGCGCGCCGGCGCGGCCGGCGGGGCGGCGGCGGCCGCGGCGCGCGAGCGCCGGCGGCGGCTCACGCCGCGCCTCCCGCGCCGCCGAGCAGCGCGCGCGCGTCCGCCACCGCGACCGGCCCGCGCGTGCGGTAGCCCTCGCCGTAGCGCACGCCGACGAGCGCGCCGAACCAGCGGCCGCGCGCCTCGACTTCGGACGCGAAATCGGGGTGGGTGAGGTACGTCGCCGGACCGCGCGCCGGGTCGAGCTGGCTGACGTGCGCGGCGAGCGCCGCCTGGCGCCGCTCCCACACCGGCGTCACGTCCACCACGAGGTGCGGGGGTCGCACGGTGCGGTACAGCGCGAACAGCAGCCGCTCCGGGCGGTGCCGTTCCCCCGGCGCGTCGAAGCGCGCCAGGCCGGCGAGGTAGCAGGCGCGGCGCACCAGGTGCGACGCCTCGACGTGGTCGGGATGGGCGTCGTCGTCGTCGGGCGCGACGACCAGCCGCGGCCGGCGCGCGCGCAGGATCGCGACCACCGCGCGCAGCTGCGCGGGGTCGCGACGGTCGAGGCCGAGGTCGGGGAGCCCCGCGCTGAAGCGCTCGGCCACGCCGAGCCGGCGCGCGGCCTCCGCCGCCTCGGCGGCGCGCTCGGCGGGCGTGCCGCGGCTGGCGCGCTCGCCGCGCGTCAGGTCGCACACACCGACGGCATGGCCGTGGGCGGCGAGCAGCGCCGCGAGGCCGCCGGAGGCGAGTTCGACGTCGTCGGGGTGCGAACCGAACACCAGCGCGTCGAGCGTCATGCGAGATCCACCAGCGCGTGGGTGTGCTCGCCGGCGGCCAGCCCGCGCGCGTGCTGGGCGGCGAGCTCGACCATGTCCTCGGCGGCGCCCGGCCCGCGGCGCACGATCGGCTCGAGGCCGCACAGGCGCCGCTCCTGCAGCCGGTCCCCCGGCAGGAGGTAGTAGCGCAGGCGCGCCCACTCGGGATGGCGGCGCTCGAGCTGATGGCGCACCTTGCCCACCAGCCCCTCGTGCAGCCGCTGGTACTGGAAGTCCACCTTGGCGCGCGCCGAGTCCACCATCTGCGGCAGGCTCGGGTCCACCGCGCGCGCGGCCTCGGCGACGCGCGCCAGGCCGTCGAGCGCCGCGGCGTGGGCCGCGGCGAGCGCGGCGCGCGCCGCCTCCGGCACGGCCGCCTCGGCGTGGCGCCGCAGCACGGCGTCGGCGCCGGTCACGAGCTCCCACGGGTCCGCGCCGCTCGCCTCGAGCAGCGCGATCGCCTGCGCCGGCAGCCAGGTGGCGCCGAAGCGCGGCACGGCGCACGCCGGGCGCACCCCGACACCCTCGAACACCTCGCGCAGCTGCGCGAGGTAGGCGAGCTCGCCCGGCCCGCACGCCATGCCGATCGTCGGGAACACGCCGTCCTGCACCGCCGGTCGCAGCGCCACGCTCGGCGACAGCGCCGCGCGCGCCCGCGCGCCGGCCGCCGGAATCTTGTGGCGCGATCCGTCCTCGATGGCGAACACGAACGACTCGAGCGCGCGGTCGTCGAGCGCGCGCCGCGCCCCGAGCGCTTCGAGGCGGGCGCCGGCGCGCCGCGCCGCCTCGTGCAGCGCGTCCGCTGCGGCCAGGTAGCGCTCCACGATCGGGCGCGCCGCGGCGCGGAACGCCGCGACGCGCGGGTCCACCACGACCAGCCCGTGGGCGCCGAACAGCGCGAGCGCGAGCGCGGCGTACGCCTCGCCGAGATCGCGCGCGGCGGCGCGCGCCGCGGCGAGCGCCGCGCCCGCGGCCGGCGCGCCGGGCAGGCCGTCCCAGCGCGCGAGCGCCTGCGCCTCGAGCGCGGCGAGCGGCGCGAGGGGCACGTTGCCGACCAGTCCGCCCTCGGTGTGCGCGTCCTCCGGTAGCGCGAGGTCCGCGACCTGCAGCGCCGCGTCGGCGAGCATGGCGTGGCGCACCTCGGCGAAGTCGGAGTCCTCGCCGTGCACCCAGAACAGCGGCACGACCTCCAGACCGGCGCGCGCCGCGGCCTCGGCGGCGAGCCCGACGGCGCTCGCGATCTTGTGGAAGGCGTAGAGCGGCCCGCCGAGCGGCGCCGGCTGCTGTCCGGCCACCACCGCCACCGCCTCGCCGCGCGCCAGCCGCTCGAGCGCCGCGAGCGACGCGGGCGGGGCGCCGAGGCGCCGGTGCTGCTCGGCCATCGCCGCCGCGAGCGCCGCGTCGAGCGGCGCCCGCTTGGCGTCGGCGAGGCGGCGCAGCGCATCGGTGTCCGCCCAGCGCGTCGCGAAACGCTCGCGCGCGAGCGGGCCGCCGCGCACCACGTCGTCGGTGAGGGGGTCCCACAGGGACGCGGCGCGCCCGTCCGGGGCGGGCGCGACGCGCGCGCGCAGCGGCAGGGCGCGGGTCGTCACGGCCGGCGCGCTCCGCGCGCGGCGGTCGGGTCGGCGCGCTCGGGCGCGGGACGACGGAGGGAGCGCATGGGCGCAGGCATCTTAGGGGCCGCTGCGGGGAGGGTCAACGTCCGCCGCGCCGCGCGCGCCGCGCCGCGCGCGGAAACGCCGCGCGCCACGCCCGCGCGCCGGCGGCGCGCACCTCGGCGCCGCGCTCGCGCACCCCCGCGCGCAGCGCGGCGCGCGCCTCGGCCGGCGTGGCGCCGCAGCGCACGGCGCCGAGCAGGTGGCTCACGAGCTGGCGCTCCCACCCGCCCGCCGCCAGCACCGCCACCGCGACCAGCTCGCGCGCCCGCGCCGCCAGCCCCGGGCGCGACAGCACGCGGCCGTAGCCATGGTCGAGCATCATGTCGGCGAGGTCGGGATGCAGCGCGCGCACGTTGGCGACGAGGCGCGGGTAGGCCGCCGCGTACACGCGGCGGCACAGCCGCGCACCCCGGCGGCGCCACGCGGCGAGGCCGGCGCGCGGCGCGGGGCGCGCGCGCCCGGGCCACGCGCGCGCGAGGACCGCGAACCCCTCGAGCGCCGCCGGGTAGCCGGCGTGCAGCACGAGCATGAGCGCCGTCTCCTCGGCGGCGCGGCGCGGGGCGCCGGCGCGGCGCGCCGCCGCCACGGCGCGCTGCGCGGCGCGCGCGTCGCGGCGCGCCACCGCCGCCGCGAAAGAGACGAGCGCGGCGCTCCCGGGCGTCGGCGCGGGGCGCGCGGGCGCCGGGCGCGGACGCGGGCGCGGACGGCGGCTTGCGGAGGTCATGGAGCGTCGGACAGTATCGGGGCGCCGCGGCCGCCTCAAGCGGCCCGCGCCGCCGGCCCGCCGCCGGCGGACGCCCCCACCCCCGCCGCGAGGCGTGCGTGCTCGACGAACCGCAGTCCGTGGAGGAGGCGCGACGCGTCGCCGTCCACGCGGTCTGGACCTTCCCGTCCGTCCTCGGCAGCGCCTTCGTGCTGGCGTGGGGAGCCGAGGCCGCGCAGTTCTACGTGTCGCAGGGGCTGGCCCTCGCGCTCCTCGCGTGGCTCCAGACGCTGCCCGAGTTCGCGGTCGAGGCGGTGATCGCCTGGCAGCGCGACGTGCCGCTCATGACCGCCAACTTCACCGGTGCGCTGCGGCTCCTCACCGGCCTCGGCTGGCCCATGATCTGGGTCGTGTTCGCGGTCGCCGGCTCGGGCCGGCGCAGCGGCGCGCGCTGGCCCCACATCCGCCTCGATCCCGAGCACGCGGTCGAGATCGTCGGGCTGGCGCCGCCGCTTGTGTACTTCGGCTGGATCGTCTTCAAGGGCACCCTCGACCTCGTGGACGCGGGGGTGCTCGTCGCGCTCTACGCGGCGTACCTGGTCGTGCTCGGCCGCGTCCCGCCGCGCGACGCGGAGGAGGCGGCGGACCTCCCGGCCGTGCCGCGCGCGATCGTCCGCCTCGCGCCGGGACCGCGCTGGCTGGCGATCGCGGGGCTGTTCGCGGCCGGCGGCGCGGGCCTGTGGCTCGCCGCCCACCCGTTCCTCGAGAGCATGAAGGGGCTCGCTATCTCCCTTGGCGTCTCGACGTTCGTGTTCGTGCAGTGGGTCGCGCCGTTCCTGTCGGAGTTCCCCGAGAAGACGAGCGCCTTCTACTGGGCGCGCAGCCGCGGCAAGGCCTCGATGGCGCTCATGAACATGGTGTCGTCGAACATCAACCAGTGGACCGTGCTGGCGGCCATGATCCCCGTGGTCTACGCGCTGTCGGCGGGTGGACCCGAGCCGGTGCCGCTCGCCGAACACCGCGTCGAGCTCATCCTGACGCTGCTCCAAAACGCGGTGGGGCTCGTGCTGCTCGCCAACTTCACGTTCCATGCCTACGAGGCGCTCGGGCTCTTCGCGCTGTGGCTGGCGCAGTTCCTGGTGCCGGGCTGGCGCGAGGAGATCGCGGTGCTCTACGCCGTGTGGCTGGTCATCGAGCTCGGTTCGACGACGTGGCGGCCGGGGCGGCTGCGTGCGTTCGTGACCTTCGCGCACCTCATCGCCGGACGCCCCGCGCGGCGCTGAGAGCGCGCCGACCCGCTCAGCGGCGACCCCGCAGGCGCGCCAGCGCCGAGGCGACGATGGACTCGGCGGCCGCCAGCTCCGCCACGCGCAGCGCCCTCATCGCCGCCCAGCCGGCGGGCAGCGCGAACAGCAGCCCGCCCGCCACCACCACGGCCTCCGTCCACCACGTGCCGCGCGCGCGTCCTCCGAGCAGTGCGAGCCCCGCCGCGCACGCCAGGCCGACCGCCAGCGAGGCCGCCGCGACGCGCGCCGCGGTCTGCGCCATGCGCCGCCCCTCGATGCGCCCGAGGCGGCGCCTGAGGTGGAACGCGAGCTGCAGAGCGTTGGCGATCGAGGTGAGCGAGGTCGCCAGCGCCAGACCGAGGTGACCGAGCGGGCCCATGAGGGTCAGGTTGAGGGCGATGTTGAGCCCCACCGAGACGGCGCTCGCCTGCAGCGGGCGGCGCGTGTCGCCGAGCGCGTAGAAGGCGCGCGTCAGGACGCCGACGGCCGCGAACGCCGGCAGCCCGACGCAGTACATGACGAGCGCCGCGGCGGTGCGCGCGGTGTCGCGCGGCCCGAAGCGCCCGTGCTCGTAGAGCAGCGCCACGACCGGCGCGCTCATCACCGCCAGCCACACCGCGGCCGGGATGGTGAGCAGCAGCACGAGGCGCACCGTGGCCGACAGCGTGGTGCGCACGCCGTCGAGGTCGTGGGCGACCGCCGCTCTGGACAGCGCCGGCAGGCTGACGGTGGCGAGCGCCACCCCGAACACGCCGATCGGCAGCTGCATGAGCCGAAACGCGTACCACAGCCACGACACGCTGCCCTGCTCGAGCAGGCTCGCGACGATCGTGCTGACGAGCAGGTTGAGCTGGGTCGCCGCGAGCCCGACCGTGGCGGGCAGCATGAGCGCCGCCACGCGGCGCACGGGCGCCGGGAAGGTCGGCCGCTCGAACCGCAGGCGGAAGCCGAGGCCGGCGAGCGCCGGCAGCTGCACGCCGAACTGCAGCACCCCGCCGACGAGCACGCCGACCGCCATGGCGAGCACGTCGGGCTGCCCGAGCGCGCGCGCCGCCGGAATGAGCCCCACGCCGACCACGACCATGCCGAGATTGAGCAGCATGGGCGCGAGCGCCGGCACGCCGAAGCGCCCGTGCGCGTGAAGCATGCCCATGGCCGCCGCCGCCAGCGCCACGGCCGGCAGAAACGGCAGCATGACGCGCGTGAGAAGCACGGTGAGCTCGAGCTTGCCCGGGACGTCGGCGAAGCCCGGCGCGAACAGCCGCACGAGCGCCGGGGCGAACACCCACCCCGCTCCGCACAGCGCCGCCAGCACCACGACAAGCGCCGCCATGAGCTGGCGCCCGAAGGCCCAGGCCGCGGCGTCGCCCTCGCGCTCGCGCACCGCGGTGAAGGTCGGCACGAAGGCGGACGACATCGCGCCCTCGGCGAACAGGTCGCGCAGCAGGTTGGGGATGCGGAAGGCGACGTTGAAGGCGTCGGTCGCGAGGCCGGCGCCGAACAGGGTCGCCATGACCTGCTCGCGCACCAGACCGAGCACGCGCGAGACCATGGTGGCCGCCCCCACGGTGCCCGCGCGGCGCGCGACCCGCGTCTCCTCGCTCATGGCGCGCCTCGCGCCGCTGGTCCGCGTGCGGGGCGCGTGCTAGCGTGCCGTGCCATGTCCGCGACCGAGTCCGCCCTGCTCGGGGCCCTGCAGGGCCTCACCGAGTTCCTGCCCATCTCCAGCAGCGCCCACCTGTACGTGGTGCCCACCCTGCTCGGCCGCCCGTACGCCGGCGTCGCGTACGACGTCGCGCTCCACTGGGGGACGCTGCTGGCGCTGCTGTTTGCGTATGCGCGCGACTGGTGGACGCTCGCCGCCGACGCCCTGGGCCGCGACGTGGCGCGCCGCGAGCGCGCGCGCGGGCTGTGGGTGCGCCTCGCGGTGGCGTCGGTGCCGGCGGCGGCGGCGGGACTGCTGCTCGAGGACGCCGCCGACGCGTGGCTGCGCTCGCTGCCGCTGCAGGCCGCCATGCTCGTCGTGTTCGGTTTCCTGCTGTGGGCCGTGGACCGCTTCCGCCCGCCGGGCCGCGACGAGGACGCCCCCGGCTGGGGGACGTGCCTCGCCATGGGCTGCGCGCAGGCCCTCGCGCTCGTGCCCGGCGTGTCTCGCTCGGGCGTCACGATCACCGCCGGGCGCGCCGCCGGCCTGTCGCGCGTCGCGGCGGCGCGCTTCTCGTTCCTGCTCGCGACGCCCATCACGTTCGGAGCCGGGCTCGTCAAGCTGCGCGACCTGCCGGCCGACGTGCCGCTCGCGCCGCTCGCGGCCGGCATGCTGGCGGCGGCGATCGTCGGGGTGCTCGCGATCCGCGGCCTCATCCGCTGGCTGGGGCGCGCCGGCTTCGGCGCCTTCTTCGCGTACCGCGTGGCGTTCGCCGCGATCATCGTGTGGCGCCTGGTGCAGCGCTAGACCGCGCGGCGCGCGGCGGCGCTCACGCCGTGCCGCGCGGTGGACGCCGGTCCTTGCGCGACAGCTTGTCGGCGAAGTAGCGGTTGAGCCGGTCGCGCAGCGCGAGGCGCGCGCGGTGCAGGCGCGACTTCACGGCCGCCACGGTGAGGTCGAGGATCTCCGCGACCTCCTGGTTGGACAGCTCCTGGATGTCGCGCAGCACGAACACCGTGCGCAGCTCCTCCGGCAGGCGCTGGATGCCCTCCCCCATGACGGCGCGCGTTTCGGCGTCGAGCAGCTCCTGCATGGGCTGCGTGGACCAGTCCGGCAGCTGCAGCGCCTCCCCCGCCTCGCCGTCCGGCCCCTGCGACTGCTCGAGCGAGACGTGGCCGTCGCGCCGCTTGCGGTACTTCATGAGGCTGGCGTTGGTGGCGATGCGGTAGAGCCATGTGGAGAACGTGGACTCGGCCTTGAAGTTCTTGAGTCCCCGGTACGCGGACAGAAAGGCGTCCTGCAGCGCCTCGGCCGCGTCGTCCTCATGGCGCAGGATCTTGAACGAGAGGCGGTACACCTTCTCCTGGTAGCGCCGCACGAGCTCGTCGAAGGCCCGCGTTGCGCCGGCCTGGGCGGCCTGCACGAGCTGCTCGTCGGTGGCGGACTTGAAGTCGGTGGTCATGGCGCCTCCCGGCGGGGGCCGGCCGCGCGCGCGCGCGGGGCTCCGCCCTCCCCCGTGCCGCCGGACGAACCCTCGGCCCGCCAGACGACCTCGCCCGCGATCACGGTGGCCACCGGCCGCGCGGCGTGCAGGCGCTCCGGGGGAAGCGCGTGCAGGTCCCGGTTCCATACCACAAGATCGGCGTCCGCGCCCAACCGCAGGGCGCCGACCCGCGGCCACCATCCCGCCGCGCGGGCCGGGGCCTCGGTGTAGGCGGCGAGGGCGGCGTCGAGCGACACGCGCTGCTCCGGCACCCAGCCGCCGGCCGGCGTCCCGTCGCGACGCTGGCGCGTCACCGCCGCGTGCAGGCCGGCCGCCGGGTCCGGCGGCTCGACCGGCGCGTCCGAGCCGAACACCAGCGCCGCGCCGAGGTCGAGCACGGCCCGCCACGGGTAGCAGCGCGCGCGGCGCGAGCCCCAGTAGCGCTCGGCGAGCGGCAGATCCGACGCGCAATGCGACGGCTGCATGCTGGCCACGAGACCGAGCCGCGCGAGGCGCGCGAGGTCGGCCGGGTGCGCGATCTGCACGTGCTCGACGCGCGACGGCAGCGCCGGCCGCGCGAGCGCCGCGCCGGCGGACTCGAAGGCGTCCACCACGTGGCGCACGGCGCGGTCCCCGATGGCGTGCACCGCCACCGCCAGCCCGCCCTCGAGCGCGCGCCGCACGTCGGCGGCGAGGACCTCCGGCGGCAGCAGGTCCATGCCCGTCCCGCCCGCCCCGTCGTAAGGCTCGAGCATGGCCGCGGTGCGCGAGCCGAGCGTGCCGTCCGCGAACAGCTTGACCGCTCCGACACGCAGCCAGCGGTCGCCCACGCCGCTCGCCAGTCCGAGCGCCAGCGCGGCGTCGAGCGCGGCGTGCGGCAACTGCGCCAGCACGCGCAGACGCGCGCCGCGCCGGACGGCGCGCGCCGCGAGCAGGGCGAACGCGTCCCGCCCTTCGAAATCGTGCACCGCGGTCACGCCCGCGGCGTGCAGGCGCGCCACCGCCGCCTCGAGAGCGGGGCCGTCGTCGGCGTCGCGCAGGGCGTCGGCCAGCGCCTGAAACGGACGCACCGCGTGCTCGCGCACCACCCCGTCCGGCGCGCCGTCCGCGTCGCGCTCGAAGCGGCCGCCGGGCGGGTCCTCGGGGCGCGCGCCGACGCCCGCCGCCGCCAGCGCCGCGCCGTTCACCCACACCGCGTGGAAGTCGTGCGCGTGGAGCACGACCGGCCGGTCCGGGCACGCCGCATCGAGCAGCGCGCGGTGCGGCCGGTCCGGCCAGTCGTGGGGGTCCCAGCCGCGCCCGACGATGGCGCGCGCCGCCGGTCGCGCGCGCGCCCGCGCCGCCACTTCCGCGGCGCACGCCGCCGCCGAGGAAGCCCCGTGCAGGTCGAGCTCGTCGAGCGAACGCGCCCACGCGAGCAGGTGGAGATGCGCGTCGCACAGTCCCGGCGTCACGGTGGCGCCGCGCGCGTCGAGCACCTCGACCCCCGGACGCCGCGGCGGCAGCGCGGACCACGCCCCGACCGCGGCGATGCGCCCGCGCTCGACGCGCACGCAGTCCGCCCCCGGCACCGGCGCGCCGCCCGTCCACACGCGCGCGTTGCGGACGATGAGCGAGCGGCTCACGGCCCGGCCTCGACCGGGTTCTCGAGCACGCCGACGCCCTCGACCTCGACCTCGACCCGGTCGCCCGGCACCACCGGCGCCACGCCGGCGGGCGTGCCGGTGGCGAGCACGTCGCCCGGCTCGAGCGTCATGATGGAGGACACGAAGCTCACGAGCCACGGCACGTCGAACAGCAGGTCGGCCGTGTCGCCGCGCTGGCGCACCGCGCCGTTCACGCGGCACTCGACGCGCAGGCCGCGCGGGTCGAGACCGACGGCGATCCACGGGCCAAGCGGCGCGAAGGTGTCGAAACCCTTGGCGCGCGCCCACTGACCGTCGGTCTTCTGGTAGTTGCGCGCGCTCACGTCGTCGAACGCCGTGACGCCCGCCACGTGCGCCAGCGCGTCGGCCGCCGCGACCCGCCGCGCGCGGCGCCCGATGACCACCGCCATCTCGGCCTCGGGGTCCATGCGCGTCACCCCGGGCGGCAGCCGGATCGCCTCGCCGCTCGCGATCACCGCGCTCGGCGGCTTGAGGAACAGCATGGGCTCCTCGCGCGGCGCGGCTCCCGGCGCCACCGACGCGCTCTCGGCGATGTGCGACCGGTAGTTGAGTCCGACGCACACGATCTTGCCCGGCGCCACCGGCGCGAGCAGGCGCGCCATGGCGCGCCGGTCGCGCGCGCCGGTCTCCCTTCCGCCCAGCCACGGATAGCCGTCGAGCCGCACGAACTCGTCCCCCTCGACGCGTCCGACGTGGACGGCGCCGTCGATCAGGTAGCGGGCGACGAGCATGGGCGTGGCGCGGGACATGGTGCGCAAGAGCGGCGCGGCGGCGTGGGGGGCGCGGGGGCGAAAAAAAGAGGCCCCCGTCACAATCCGTGTCGCGCCCGGCGGGACCCGAGACGATGGCACGTCCGCTTCGTAAACAGGTTGCCGGAGCGCTGGAGCACGGGGCGGACAGGGAACCTCGCTCGCGCGGGATTGTTCCCGGCCCCACGGCCGACGTCAAGCAGAATTGACCCCCTTTCCGGCCCCTGTTAGCGTCCGCCCGCCATGCCTACCTCACGCGGCCGCAAGGGCCGATCTCCCGCGGAGCGCCTCGCACGGCGCCTCGACACCCGCACCGCCCACCTCGGCGTCATCGGCCTCGGCTACGTCGGCCTGCCGCTGGCCGTGGAAATGGCGCAGGCGGGGTTCAAGGTCACGGGCATTGACATCGACGAACGCCGCGTCCGCGAGCTGCAGCGCGGGCGCTCCTACATTCAGGACGTTCCCACCGCCGACCTGCGCGCGGTCGTCCGCAGCGGTCACTTCACGGCGACCTCGGACTTCTCGGCGCTGCGCCGCGCGGACACCGTCAACATCTGCGTGCCGACGCCGCTCTCCAAGCAGCGCGACCCCGATGTGTCGTACATCGTGGCCGCCGTGGCGCAGATCAAGAAATACCTCCACCCCGGAATGCTCGTCATTCTCGAGAGCACGACCTACCCCGGCACCACCGACGAACTCATCCTGCCGACCCTTCAGTCCACCGGGCTCAAGGTCGGCCGGGACTTCTTCCTCGCGTTCTCGCCCGAACGCGTGGACCCGGGGAATCCCACCTTCAACACGCGCAACATCCCCAAGGTGGTGGGCGGCGTGACGCCCGCGTGCACCGACGTCGCAGTGCGGCTCTACCGGCAGCGCCTCGAGCGCGTCGAACCGGTGTCGTCCACGCAGGTGGCCGAGATGGTCAAGCTGCTCGAGAACACGTTCCGCAGCGTGAACATCGGCCTGGTGAACGAAATGGCGCTGCTGTGCAAGCGCCTCAACATCGACGTGTGGGAAGTCATTCAGGCGGCCTCCACCAAGCCGTTCGGCTTCATGCCGTTCTATCCCGGACCCGGGCTCGGCGGGCACTGCATCCCGATCGATCCCTTTTACCTGTCGTGGAAGGCGCGCGCCAGCGGGTTCGAGGCACGGTTCATCGAGCTCGCGGGGTACGTCAACGGGCGCATGCCCGAGCACGTCGTGGACCTCGTCGCCGAGGCCCTCAACCGCCGCGGCCGGGCGGTGCGCGGCTCGCGCGTGCTGGTGCTGGGAGTGGCCTACAAGGCGGACATTGACGACGTGCGCGAGAGCCCGTCGCTCGACATCATGGAGAAGCTGCGCGAGCGCGGGGCGAAGATCGAGTACAGCGACCCGCACGTGCCGTCCATCGAGTTCGCCGGCCGGCGCATGAAGAGCACCGCGCTCACGCCGTCGAGTCTGCGGCGCTTCGACTGCGCCGTGGTGGCGACCGCGCACCGCGTCCTCCCCTACGGCATGATCGCGCGGCACGCACGCGCCATCGTGGACACGCGCAACGCCTACCGGGGCCGCAGGTCGCCGAAGATCATCCGCCTGTGACGCCGCGCGCGCGCCGCGGCGCGAACGCGGGCGAGCGCCCGGCCGCCGGCGCCCGCCGCCCCGCGCCCGCGGCGGGCGCCACGGCCGCGCATGCACGGCCGGCGCCGTTCACGGCGCGGAGCGCGCCGAGGCCGACGGCGAGAAATCCGGCGCTGAGCAGCGCGGTGAAGGGCACGGTGCGCCATTCACCCCCGTGCCATGCCGCGGCGCCGAGCGCCGCGGCGTAAAGTGCGAGCGCCAGCTCGCCGCGGCCCGCCGCCGCGCGCGGCGGCCGGTACGCGGGCGTGGGCGCGTGCGCCGCGCCGGCGCCCGTCTTGGGCGTGCGCTCGAACTCCCCCGTGCGTCCGGCGAGCCCGGCGAGCACCGCGCGCGAGAGGTGCAGCGACATGCCGGCGCCGAGCACGATCGCGGCCGCGGCGCCGCGGGCCGCCGCCCACACGCCGACGCCGGCGGCGCGCTGGCCGGCCCACAGGAAGAGGGCGACCGGCGCCACGCCGAGCCCGAGCACGGCCGCCTGCAGGGCCCACGCGGCGGCGGCCGGCAGCGCCGTCGGCACTCCCATCACCGACGGCAGCAGCACCGTGAGCACGATGAGCAGCGGATGCACGGCGTGCGCCGTGAGGTGCGCGCACGCCTCGAGGCGCACGCGCGCCGGCAGCGGCGCGGCAAGCACCGCGGGCAGGAGCTTGCGCGCGGTCTGGATCGAGCCGCGCGCCCAGCGTCGCTGCTGCGCGCGGAACGCCGCGAGGTCGGCCGGCAGCTCGGCCGGGACCACGACCGCGGGCTCGTAGACGAAGCGCCAGCCGCGCAGCTGGGCGCGGTACGACAGGTCAAGGTCCTCGGTGAGCGTGTCGTGCGACCAGCCGCCCGCGTCCTTGATGCAGGCGCGCCGCCACACGCCGGCGGTGCCGTTGAAGTTGAAGAACAGGCCGCGCGCCTGACGCACGGCGTGTTCGAGGTTGAAGTGCGCGTCGAGCATGGCCGCCTGGGCGCGCGTCAGCTCGTTCGCGTCGCGGTTCAGGTGGCCCCAGCGCGCCTGGACCATGCCGACCCGCGGGTCCGAGAAGTGCGGAACCACGCGCCGCAGAAAGTCCGACGGCGGCACGAAGTCAGCGTCGAACACCGCCACCAGCTCTCCGCGCGCCGTGCGCAGGCCCGCGGCGAGGGCGCCGGCCTTGTAGCCGGTGCGACGGCGGCGGCGGCGCACCGTCACGTCGAGTCCGGCGCGCCGGTGGCGGGCGGCGGCGGCGGCGACCAGGTCGCGCGTCTCGTCGGTCGAGTCGTCGAGCACCTGCACCTCGAGCCGGTCGCGCGGGTAGTCGAAGGCGGCGACGGCGTCGAGGAGGCGGGTCGCGACGCGGCGCTCGTTGTAGACCGGCAGCTGGACGGTCACCCGCGGCCATTCCGCCGGGGGCGGGGGCGGCGCGGCCGGGGCGCGGCGCGCGCCACGCCACCAGCTCCACAGCAGCAGCGCGCGATGGCCGGCGCAGGCGAGCAGGGCCGCCTGGGCCGCGCCCCACACCAGCGCGGCGAACGCCCGGGCGGCGGCGGCGGCCTCGGCGGCGACGGCGGGATCGGAGGCGGGCACGGTCACGAAGTTCCCGGAAAGGCGCCACGCGCGGGGGCGGACGCGCGGCGGCCGTTGCCGGCCGCCGCGCGCTTCGCCCGCGTCAGTTCATGACCTCGAAGTCGGCGTCCACGGCCCCGCCCTTCCTGGGTTCGCCTCCGGAGGGGCCGCCCGCGGGACCGCCGGGGCCGCCCGGTCCGGCCGCGCCGCCGGGACCTCCCGCGCCACTCGACACGGACTGGTAGAGCACCCGCGACGCCTCGTGGAGCGAGCTTTCGAGCGCCTGCTGGCGCGCCTTCACAGCCGACGCGTCGTCGCGCTTCAGGGCCTCGCGCAGGTCCGAGATCTGGGACTCGATGCGGCCGCGCAGCTCGGCGTCGAGCTTCGCGCCGTGCTCGCGCAGGGTCTTCTCCGCCTCGTAGGCCATCTGGTCCGCGCGGTTGCGGGCCTCGACCTCCTCGCGGCGCCGCCGGTCCTCAGCGGCGTGCGCCTCGGCCTCCGCCACCATGCGCTTGATCTCGGCCTCGTCGAGCCCGCTCGACGCCTCGATGCGAATGCTCTGCTCCTTGCCCGTGGCGCGGTCCTTGGCGTGCACGTGCAGGATGCCGTTGGCGTCAATGTCGAACGTCACCTCGATCTGCGGCATGCCGCGGGGCGCGGGCGGAATGCCGTCGAGGTGGAACCTCCCCAGGCTCTTGTTGCCCGACGCCATCGGGCGCTCGCCCTGCAGCACGTGGACCTCCACCGACGGCTGGTTGTCCGAGGCCGTCGAGAACACCTCGCTCTTTTTGGTCGGAATGGTCGTGTTGCGCGGGATGAGCGTCGTCATGACGCCGCCGAGCGTCTCGATGCCGAGCGACAGCGGGGTGACGTCGAGCAGCACGACGTCGCGCACCTCGCCCGACAGCACGGCGCCCTGGATGGCCGCGCCAATGGCCACGACCTCGTCCGGGTTGACGCCCTTGTGGGGCTCCTTGCCGAAGATCTCCTTGACCAACGCCTGCACGCGCGGCATGCGGGTCGAGCCGCCGACCAGCACCACTTCGTCCACATCGCGCGGCGAGAGGCCGGCGTCCTTGAGCGCCTGCATCACGGGGCCGCGGCAGCGCTCCACGAGGTCCTCGCACAGCTGCTCGAGCTTCGCCCGCGTGAGCCGCAGGTTGAGGTGCTTGGGGCCGTTCTGGTCGGCCGTGATGTACGGCAGATTGATCTCGGTCTCGAGGGTGCCCGACAGCTCGCACTTCGCCTTCTCGGCGGCCTCCTTGAGCCGCTGGAGCGCCATCGGGTCCTTGCGCAGGTCCACGCCCTCCTGCTTGCGGAACTCGTCGGCCAGCCAGTCAATCACGCGCTGGTCGAAGTCGTCGCCGCCGAGGTGGGTGTCGCCGTTGGTCGAGCGCACCTCGAACACGCCGTCGCCGATCTCGAGAATCGAGATGTCGAACGTGCCGCCGCCGAGGTCGAAGACCGCGACCTTCTCGTCCTTCTTCTTGTCCAGCCCGTAGGCAAGCGCCGCCGCCGTCGGCTCGTTGACGATGCGCTTCACGTCGAGCCCGGCGATGCGGCCGGCGTCCTTGGTGGCCTGGCGCTGGCTGTCGTTGAAATACGCCGGCACCGTGATGACCGCCTCGGTGACCTTCTCGCCGAGGTACTCCTCGGCGGTCTGGCGCATCTTCTGCAGGATCATCGCGGAGATCTCCGGGGGGGAGAACTCCTGGCCGCCGGCGCGCACGCGCGCGTCGCCGTTCGGGCCTTCGACGACCGTGTAAGGGACCAGCTCCATCTCGTGCTTCACTTCGCCGAACTTGCGACCCATGAAGCGCTTGATCGAGTAGATCGTGTTGGAGGGGTTGGTCACCGCCTGGCGGCGCGCGACCAGCCCGACGAGACGCTCCCCGTTCTTGGAGAACGCGACCACCGACGGCGTCGTGCGGAAGCCCTCCGCGTTGGCGATCACCTTCGGCTCGCCGCCCTCCATGACCGCGACGCACGAATTGGTGGTGCCGAGATCAATGCCGATCACCTTGCCCATGCGATGCACCGTCCTTCCATTGAGAATGGCGCCGGCCACGTCGGCCGGCGGAAAGCCGTGGCCGGCGTGGCGCGGCGCACGTTGAGCGTTTCCGTCAGCCGACCTGCACCTGGATCTCGCGCACCCTGGCCTCCTCGGCCTTCGGGACGCGCACTTCGAGCACGCCGTCGCGGAACGTGGCCCGGACGCCCTCCGCCTTCACGGGCGCGCCCAGGGTGAAACTGCGCTCGAAGGCGCCGTAGCTGCGCTCGGTGCGCGTGCGGGTGCCCTTCGACGACTGCTCCTCGCGCACGCGCTCGCCGCGGATCGTGAGGGTGTCGCCGAGCAGGCTCACCTTGACGTCCTTGTGCGACATGCCCGGCAGGTCCGCGTGGAAGACGAACGAGTCCTCGGTCTCCTCGATGTCCACCGCGGGCACGAACTGCGGCTGGACGTCGGCCAGCCACGAGCGGCGGGCGCCGAAGAACTCGTCGAAGAGGCGATCCATCTCATTGCGCGCGTTGGCCAGTTCGCGGCTCACGGGCAGCACGGGGTTCCAACGAATGAGCGTCATGGTGGCAACCTCCTTCGTCGGCCTGGTCGCGCGCCGGGCCCCACGCCCGGCGCAGATCGTTTGCCTGTCCCGGTCTACAGCATCGCCCGTACCAGCTCGCCCGGCGCGCCCATTAAGCGCTGTAGCACAGTGATTTGCGAAGGGCCTTGAAGTCGGAACGCGAAGCCTGTGCCGCCCGGATCGTTTCCCAAGGAGACGTCCGCTGGTTTCAGGGTGGAACGGAGTCTTGCGGGCCCGGCCGCTTTGGGGTCGTCGGCGTCGCTCTGCTACGGTGCCCCCCCGTGCGCATCGCCCTCTTTCTGCCCCACGTCGGCGTCTTTGGCGGCGTGCGGCGCTTTCTCGAGCTTGGAAACGCGTGGTCCCGCCAGGGCCACGAAGTCACCCTCTACCACCCGGATGGCACGCCCCCCGCCTGGCTGCCGTTCCTTGGCGCGACCGCCCGGCTCGAGTCGGCGGCCGGCGCACGCTCGGACCTCGCCATCGGAGGCGACCCGCACACGCTCGATGCGCTGCTCGCTCACCCCAGCGCGCGGCGGGTCTATTACTGCGTGATCGAGGGCGACCCGGGGGCGCCCCGCGCCGCGGCGGCGGGCGCCATCCTGGCCGCCAACTCCGGCCCCCTGCGCCGCGCCCTGGCCCGCGTCACCGCCCGGGCGGTCCTCGACGGCGCAGGCGGGATCAACACGGGCCAGTTCCGGCCCGACCCCGCCCGCCGCGCACACGCCCCGCTGCGCGTCCTGCTCAATGGCCGGCGCTCGCGCCGCAAGAAGGGCACCGACCTCGTGCTCGCGGCGCTGCGTGGACTGGGACACCGCGTGCCGGCGTTCGAGGTGGTGCTGTTCGACGCGATGGACGCCCACAACCGCCAGGACCCGCGCGACGGCGCGCCGCTGCCGCCGAACGCGCGCTTCGTCCTCAATCCCTCGCAGGAGGAGCTGGTTGCGCTCTATCAGTCGTCCCACGTGTTCGTGGCGGCCGAACGCAAAGCAGGCTGGTGCAACACGGCGCTCGAGGCGATGGCGTGCGGATGTGCGGTGGTGTGCACGCGCAGCGGAACGCGCGACTTCGCGCGCCACGGGCAGAACGCCCTCGTGACGCTGCGCCATCCGTTCTTCATCGGGCGCGCGATCCGGCGGCTGCTGGTGGACGCGGAGTTGCGCGCGCGCCTCGCGGCCGCCGGGCCCGCGAGCGCGGAGCCGTGGCGCTGGGAGCGCCTCGCCGAGAAGCTGCTCGCACAGCTGGCCGGCTGACCGCACACGGCCCCTCGCGTCCGGCCGACGCACGTGCGGCGAGGGGGCGGACGACGATCCCCGCCGACCGGAAGGGCCCGGCGCCGCGGGGTGGCCGCGCCTCCCGGCACGCCGGGAAGGGCGACGGCCATCGCAGCGGAGCCTTGCGCGCCCTCGTCGTCGCACCCGGCGCGTCAGCGCGCCGGCAGGTAGCCCGACTTTTCGAGCGGCACGACCAGCTCGTCCTTGGTGTAGATGAAGGCGTCGCGATCGTAGTCCGCCAGCTCGTAGTCCTTCTCGAGCCAGATGGCGTCCTCCGGACACGCCTCCTCGCACATGCCACAGAAGATGCAGCGCAGCATGTTGATCTCGTAGCGCTCCGCATAGCGCTCGCCGTGCGACACGGGATGGTCCGGGTCGTTTTCGGCCGCCGCCACGAAGATCGCGTCGGCCGGGCAGGCCACCGCGCACAGCTCGCAGCCGACGCAGCGCTCGAGGCCGTCCTCGTGGCGCGCCAGGATGTGGCGCCCGCGGAAGCGGGGCGTCATTTCCAGCTTCTCGTCGGGGTACTGAACGGTGAACGGCTTGCGGAAGAGGTTCGAGAGCGTGGTGCCGAGCCCGGTGCCCAGTTCCTTCAGCATGCGCGTGGTCCTCGGTCGTTGCCGTGCGGCGCGGGGTCAGTCGGGCGGCAGGGTATCCGCGCCACGGGACGCGGCGCAAGCCGACCCGGACCGCCGGCGCCGCGAGCGCGGGCGCGGAGCGCGCCTCACAGCCTCGGCAGCGTGATGCCGACCTGCTTCTGGTACTTGCCGGACTTGTCGCGATACGACACTTCGCACGGCTCGTCGCTCTCAAAGAACAGCACCTGCGCGATCCCCTCGTGGGCGTAGATCTTCGCCGGCAGCGGGGTGGTGTTGCTGATCTCGAGCGTGACGTAGCCCTCCCACTCCGGCTCGAAGGGCGTGACGTTGGTGATGATCCCGCAGCGGGCGTAGGTGCTCTTGCCGACGCACGTCGCCAGCACGTTGCGCGGGATGCGGAAGTACTCGACGGTGCGCGCCAGAGCGAACGAGTTGGGCGGGATGATCGCCACCGGGCCCTTGAAGTCCACCATGGAGGCGGGGTCGATGTTCTTGGGATCCACGACGGTGGCGAGCACGTTGGTGAGGATCTTGAACTCGTCCGCGACGCGGATGTCGTAGCCGTAGGAGGAAACGCCGTAGGAGATCACGCCCTGGCGCACCTGCTTCTCCTCGAAGGGCTCGATCATCCCGTGCTCGCGGCACATCCTGCGGATCCAGTGGTCAGGCTTGATCGCCATCGTCACTCCTCGGTGTCGAACCGTCCGAGCATGCGCGCGACGTGCGCCAGCTCGGGCAACAGGACTTCGGTCAGCGCCAGCTTCACGGCACGCGGCGCGCCGGGCAGCGTCACAAGCAGCCGGCCGCGCGCCACGCCGGCGGCAGCGCGCGACAACCACGCCGCCGCGCCCACCTGCCGCCACGAGGCGGCGCGGAACGCCTCGCCGAACCCGGGCAGCGGCTTGTCCACGAGCGGCGCCACGGCCTCCGGGGTCACGTCGCGCGCGGCGGCGCCCGTGCCCCCGGTGACGAGCACCGCGTCCACGTCGGGGCGCGCCAGCATCGCGCGCACCGCGCGACGGATGGCGGCCACGTCGTCGCGCGTCCAGCCGCGCATCGCGACCGCATGCCCGGCGGCGCGCACCGCCCGCTCGGCCGCCGCGCCGCCGAGGTCGTCCGCCCCGCGGCGCGTGTCGCTCACGGTCAGAATCGCGACCACCACCGGGCGCTCGCCCGGGCGGCGCGCGGCGTGGGCGCCGCCCCGCACGGAGGACGCGCGGCGTGGGGCGGCGGCGCGGCCGGCGCGCGCCGGCCGGCGGCCACGACTCATGGCCCCCATCCCGCGATCACCTCCGAGACACGCGACGGCGACAGCCCGAAGGCCGCGCGCCACGGACCGGGCTCGGCCAGCCGGTGCTCGGCGATCTCCTCGAGGGGCGGCTCCCACCGGCCGCGCGCTCCCGCGGGCGGCGGACCGAGCGCCGCGGCGCGCCCGGCCAGCTCGGCGAGCGTCCACGCCTCCTCACCCGCCACCTCGTACCAGCCGTCCCACGCCACGCCGCCTTCGAGCGCGCGGTGGACCGTCTCGACCGCCTCCGTCTCAAGCGCCGGCTGGACCACGTCGCGGCCCCCGCGCGGCAGGCGCGGGCGCGTGCGCAACAGGGTCCACAGGGGCGTGCGCGGCCCGAGCAGCGGCGCCAGCCGCAGCGTCAGGGTCGGCAGTCCCGAGGCGCGCGCGTGTTCCTCGAGCCGCCACAGCGCACGCAGGCCGGGCGCGCGCGCGTCCGGATGGGCGCCCAGGCGGCTCAGCACGAGCACGCGCGCGCGTGGCGCCGAGCGCCACGCGCCGAGCAGCACGCCGAGGGCGAGCGGGTCGGGCGCGTCGCCCGACGCGAGCACGAGCGTCGAGGGACGCCCGTCGGGCGGCTCCGGGCGCCGGGCGGCGGCGGCCGAGACCGTGTGCCCGCGCGCCGCAAGCGCCTCGAGCAGGCGCGGCACCGGGGGGTCGGGATGGCCGTAGGCGTGGATCACCGCGGCGCGTCCCCGGGGCCCGCCGCGCGGGCGCGCTCGCGCTCCAGGTAGCCGCGCGAGAGCGCCACATAGTGCGCGGCGCCGCGGCGGATCGCCTCGCGATGCGCGTCCTGCACCGGACCGATGACGCGCGCCGGCGCGCCGAGCACGAGGCTTCCCGGCGGGATGTGCTGCCCCTCGCGCACCAGCGCGCCGGCGCCGATGAGCGACCCCGCGCCCACGCGCGCCCCCGACAGCACGATCGCCCCCATGCCGACGAGGCACTCGTCGCCGATGACGCAGCCGTGAACGATGGCGCGGTGTCCCACGGTGACGCGCGCCCCGATCACGGCCGGGAGGCCCTCGTCCACGTGCACCACCGTGAGGTCCTGAAGGTTGCTGTCCTCCCCGACCTCGATGGGCGCGGTGTCGCCGCGCAGCACCGTGTTGAACCACACGCTGGCGCGCGCGCCGAGCCGCACGTCGCCCACCACCACCGCGCCGGGCGCCACGAAGGCGGTCGGGTGGACCTCGAGCCGCGCCGGCGCGAATGGCCAGCGCATCGCCGAGTCCTTCTCCCCCGGCGGCCGGCTCACGCGGGCTCCGCGCCGTCGCCCACGAACGGGTTGTGGGTCCGCTCGCGACCGAGGGTGGTGAGGGGACCGTGCCCCGGGTAGGCCTTGAGGTGGTCGCCGAGCGGGAACAGCCGCCCGCGGATCGAGGCGCGCAACTGCTCGAAGGATCCGCCCGGCAGGTCGGTGCGCCCGACCGAGCCCGAGAACAGCACGTCGCCGACCCACAGCGCGTCGCCGTTGCGGAACGTGACGTGCCCCGGGGAGTGCCCGGGCGTGTGGATCACCGACAGCTCCTCGCGGCCGAGGGCCACCCGTTCCCCGTCGGCGAGCGGCTCGAGCCCCTCGGGCGGCTCCGCGTGCGGGAATCCAAAGGCCGCGCCCTGCTGACCCAGCACGTCGAGCAGAGGGCGGTCGAGCGGGTGAAGCCGGAAGACGCCGCCCAGCGCGCGCTGCACGTCGCGCATTCCGCACACGTGGTCGTAGTGAGCGTGCGTGGCGAGCAACCACACGACGTCGAGGCCGTGCCGCCGCACGGCCTCGATCACCGCCTCCGGCTCGAAGCCCGCGTCCACGACCGCGGTGGCGCCGGTGTGCGTGCACGTCAGCAGGTAGGTGTTGTTGTCGAGCGGGCCGAGGCGCAGGGTGCGGCACAGGAGCGCCATGGTCAGATGACGTTCGCCTCCGCCACCGCCTCGGCGGCAGCGAAACGCTCGAGCCGGAGCGGCGTCAGGTCGAGGCTCGGCCGGCCGTCCACGATCCACTCGGCGACGAGCTGTCCGACGGCGGGCGCGTGCATGAGGCCGTGCCCGCTGAAGCCGTTGGCGAGCATGAGCCCGCCGACCGCCGCCGGCGGCCCGATCACCGCGTTGTGGTCCGGCGTGGTCTCGTAGAGCCCCGCCCAGGCGTTCGAGATTTCGGCGGTCGCGAGCGCCGGCACGCGGTGGATGGCCGGCTCCACCACCCGCTCGAGCAGGTCCCAGTTGACCGCGGTGTTGAAGCCCGGCGGCTCGTCGCGGTTGGCGAGGCCGAGCAGCATGCCGCCGCTCTCTCGGTGCATGTACACGCCGGACTTCATGTCCACGATCATCGGCAGCCGGTCGTGGGCGAACGGCAGCGGCTGCGTCGTGAAGCAGTGGCGGCGCACCGGCTGCACGGGCAGGTCGACGCCCGCCCATGCCGCGACCTCGGCGGCGTGCGGGCCGGCGGCGTTGACGACCATGGGCGTCGCGATCGTGCCCGTGTCGGTCACGACCCCGGTCACCCGCCCGCCCTCGACGACCAGCCCGCGCGCCGCGCGTCCGAACTCGAAGCGCGCCCCGAGGCGGCGCGCCTGCGCCACGTAGGCCTGCGTGATCTCGTGCGGGTTGGCGAGCCCGTCCTTGGGGCAGAAGGTGCCGCCGAGCACGTCCTCGACGTTGAGGCCGGGCACCAGCTCAAGCACCTCGGCCGGGGACAGCGTGCGCACCGGCAGCCCGAGGCCGCGCTGCATGTCGGCCTGCGCCTGGAAGGCGGCCCACTGCTCCGGATCGCACAGCAGAAACAGGTAGCCGACCTGAAAGAACACCGGATCGGTCTCCATCTCCTCCGCGAAGCGCTCGAGCTGAGCGATCGACAGCATCGAGATGCGCACGTTGAGCGGCGTCGAGAACTGCGCGCGGATGCCGCCGGCCGCCTTCGACGTCGAGCCCGCGCCCGCGAACGGCTCCTTCTCCAGCACCACGACGTCCTTCACGCCGCGTCGTCCGAGGTGGTAGGCGATCGACGCGCCGATGCACCCGGCGCCGATCACGACCACGGGCGCGCGGTCCGCCCCGCCCTGGCTCATCGCATCCTCCGATACGTGCGCTGCAGGAGCAGCGCATCGTCTTCCATCGCGGGGCTCTCGCACACCACCCACCCCGCGACGCGCAGGTCCTTCAGGGCCCGCAGCAGGTCCCGCCACCGGAACCGCGTGTCGGCCAGCGGCACGTGCCGCCGCTCGCCCCGCGGCCCGTATTCGATCCCGCTCACATGCACGTGGAGCCGCCCCAGCGCGCCCGGGCCGAGCCGGTCCCGCACGCCCTCGAGCATCGTCGCGAAGTCTTCGTAGCGGTTGAACCCGCCCCCGCTTCGCGCGTACTGGTGCGAGAAGTCGAGGCACGGCGCCACGCCCTCGAGCGCGGCGCTCCAGCCGAGGATCTCGTCGTACGACCCCACCTGCGTCGGCTTGCCGGTGAGTTCGGGACGCACGTCGATGCGCGCCCCCAGCCCGGCGAGCCGGTCCGTGACCGCAGCGAGCGCCTCGCGCACGCGGCGGTCCGCCTCCTCCGCTCCGAGCGCGCCGTAGAAGCCGGCATGGAAGCAGAAGCTGCCGGCCCCGCAGCGGGCCCCGAGACGCCCCGTCTCGACGAGGCGCGCCAGGCTCCGCGCGACCACTTCGGGAGCGCCGCACAGGTTGACGAAATATGGCGCGTGCGCCGTGAGGCTCACGCCGTGCGCCACGGCCGCCTCGCGGATGCGTTCGGCGGCGGCGGCGCCCATGCGCACGCCGTTCACCCACGCCATCTCGAGGTGGTCGAGGCCCAGCTGCCGCGCGCGGGCGATGCCGTGCACGGTGTCCGGGCGCGCGCTCGTGCGCGGAATCCCCGACGTTCCGAAGCGAAGCGCGGCGTCTCCGCGCGCCCCACCGCGCGGCAGTGTACGCGACCGCCGCCGCGATGGCGAAGCCGACGGCGGCGCCGGCGCGGAGCGCAGGCGCCCCGTCCCACGCGCGCCCGGCGGCGCCGCCCGTCCCCCCCGGCGGGGTCTCATCAGAAGGCCTGCGACGAGCCGAAGGACAGCACGGCCTCTCGCCGCCCGTCGCGCGTCGGGCTCACCGGCCACGCCACGTCGGCGCGGAACACCGGTCCCACAGCGGTGCGCGGCGGGCCCACCCGCAACCCCACGCCCGCCGCCGTGAACCAGCCGGTGCCCTGCGCCCCCGCGCCCCACGCGCGCGCGGCGTCCACGAACGCGGTGCCGCCCACCGAGCACAGCCGCGCCACGTCGCGCCCCAGAAGCCAGCGCTGCTCGGCGTTCACGCGCAGCATCTCGGTGCCGGCGAGCGCCTGCACCGGGTAGGCGCGCAGGCCGTTGAGGCCGCCCGCGACGAGCTGGGCGTCGCGCGCCGGCCGCCGCGCCCCGGTGGCATCCAACGCCACCACGAGGTGGTGCCCGTGCCCGGTCGGCGCCACCCAGCGCGCCTGCACGCGGCGCACCATCTCGCGTGCGTCCCGGCGCAGCCGCGACTGCAGCCCGAGCTGCGCCCACCCGAAGCCGAACGGCGTGGAGAGCCCGCCTTCGGCGCGCGCCCGCACCACGCCCTCGTCGGCGGAGGCGCCGAGCGCGGCCGGCGACACGCCCGCGAGCAGCGACAGCGAGGTGCCGAGGTCGTAGTCCTCGACGCGGTCGAGGGCCTCGACGCCGCGCGCCTCCACGAAGCGCGGCCGCCAGCGTCGCACCTCGAGGGCGAACTGGCGCCACGCCACCTCCTCCTCGGGACCGGCGAAGGAGGACGGGGCGCCGGGCTCGAGGCGCACCGGGCCGAAGCGTCGGTCGCGGGCGACGAAGCTCCCCACCGTGCGCCACACCGTCCCGCCGCGGCGCACGCCGCGCCCGAACCACACCTCGGTCTCCGACAGCCGCACGTCGAAGCTCGCGACCGGGGCGTTGTCGGTGAAAAGCCGCGCGGTGGAGGTGCCGCGGCGCCACGCCATGCCGTAGGTCCACGGCGCATCCTCGGCGAAGAACGGCAGGGCAAGGCGCAGCACGTCGGTGGACCCGGCCGAACCGTTGCCCGCGCGCCACTCGAAGCGCGTGCGCGTGCCGAACACGGCGGGGTCGGTCCACGCCACGCGGCGCGACACCCCGGTCGGAACCTCCTCGTACGACACCGCGAGCGACTTGCCGCGGCCGAGCAGGTTGCGCTCCTCGAGTCCGACCGAGCCGTACTGCTCGCCGCCGCCGCGCTCGAGGTTGAACTCGGGGCGCGTGGTCCACGCGTCGCGCGTCTCGACGACGACGTCCACGGAGTCCCCCGCCGGCATCGCCTCGACGCGCTCGGGCTGCAGAAAGTCGAGCGCGCGCAGGGCGCGCGCCGTCTCCCGCCCGCGCGCGCCGCTCCACGCGTCGCCAGGCCCGAGCAGCAGCAGATCACGCACCGTCTGTTCGCGCGTGCGCACGTGCAGGGCGTTGGCGAGGCCGTACACGGGCCGCAGGCGGCCGGGAGGCACGGGATCGAAGACCTCGCGCACCACGACGCGCACCGAGCGGATCGGCCGCCCCTCGAGCGAATCGGGCGCCGCGGGCGGCGCCGCCGCGCCGCCGCGCGCGCTCCCGCCCGCGCTCAGGACGGCGAGCGCGAGCACGGCCGCCGCGCCCACGCCGCGCGGGCGATGCGGCCGGCGTGACGCCGCGGGCTCAGCGCTTCGTGCGGGCGAGGCGCTCACGGGCGAGCTGCGCCTCCCCCGAGAGCGGGAAGCGCCGCACGAGGTCCTCGAGCGTTCTCCGGGCCTCCGCCCCGCGGTCCAGGCGCTCCTGGCTCAGGGCGAGCTTGTAGAGCGCCGCCGGCACGCGGTCCCCGGCCGGCCAGCGTTCGGGAACGCGCGCGTATTCGACCGCCGCGCTGTCGAACTGGGACTGCGCGAAGAAACACTCGCCGGCGCCGTACTGCGCGTTGTCGGCGAGGTCGTTGTCCGGCGCGCGCCGCACGACCTCGCGGAAGCCGGCAAGCGCCATGGACCAGCGGCCCTGGGTGAGGTCCTGCGCCGCCTGGTCGTAGAGCTGCGCCGGGTCACCCTGCGGCGACGCCGCCGGGGGCGCAGTGGCGCGCGCGACCTGCTGGAAGCGGCCCATGACCTCGTCGAGCTTGCCCTCGAGGCGCGTCATCTGGTCGAACAGCTCCTGCGTCGTGCTGCCCGTCGTGGCGCGCGTGCTCAGCAGGATGTCGCGCTGCTCGGCAATCTCGCGGCGCGCCTCCTCGAGCGAGCGGTAGGCGGCGGCGTCGCGCACCGCCATGGTGTCCACCACCGCGCGCAGGCTGTCGAGGCCCGAACGCAGCGTCAGGAGCTGTGGCGGCACGCACCCGGACAGGGCGACGACCGCGGCCGTGGCGGCCGCGGCACAGGCCGCCGCCGTGCGCGGCGGGCGGCGCCGGCTGGGGGCCGCCGCGGGTCGCCCCGCGGCGGCCGGCCGTGCCCCGGACATCAGCGGACCACGAAGTGGGCGCGGCGGTTCTGCGCCCACGCCGACTCGTCGCTGCCCGTCGCGAACGGGCGCTCCTTGCCGTACGAGATGACGTGGAGACGGGACGGCGCGATGCCGGCAGCGACCAGGTAGTCACGCGCCGCGCCGGCGCGCCGCTCGCCGAGGGCCTGGTTGTACTCGACGGTGCCGCGCTCGTCGCAGTGACCTTCGATGGTCAGGTTCATGTCGGGGTTGTCGCGCAGCACGCGCGCCGTGGCGTCGAGCGCGGCGCGCGCCGCGTCATCGAGCGCGTAGGAGTCGAAGGCGAAGAAGACGTCGCGCAGCTGCGACGCCGCGTCGGGCGCCGGGGCCGGCGGCGCGGGCGTCGGGGCGGGGGTCGGCGACGGCGACGGCGTCGGCGCGGGCGTCGTGGTGGGCGGCGGCGTCGGCGGCGCCGGAGTCGCCTCCTGAGACTTCCTCGCACACCCCGTGAGCAGCTCGGTGGCGGCGAGCGCCGCGACGGCAAGCGTGCGGATCGTCAGCGTGTTCATCGGCTCTCTCCCGTGTTCGGGTTCATGGTCGAGTCGTCGCGTTCGGATCAGGGTGCTGCGTGCCCCTCGGACGGCGGTCGGGGCGACCACGCCGGGGACAGCGCGATTCTCCCCCCCGTGTCCAGCTTGCGGGGCGGCCGGTCGTCGAGGTCGGTGACCCACAACCCGTACGCCCCGTCGCGGTTCGATGCGAACACCAGGTGGCGGCCGTCGGGGGACCACCGCGGGTTCTCGTTGCTGCCCCCGCTCACCACAAGCCGCGTTCCGGTGCCGTCCGGGCGCGTGACGTAGACGTCGAAGCCCTGCGCGGTGCGCGCCACGAACGCGATGCGATCGCCGCGCGGTGACCACGCCGGGGAGTCCGTGTGGTCCACGTCGTAGGTCAGCCGCCGCACGTTACCACCTTCGCGGTCCATGACGTAAACCTGCGGCGATCCGCCGCGGTCCGAGGTGAACGCGATCTCGCGGCCCGTCGGCGACCAGCACGGCGAGGTGTCGATGGCGCGGTGGTGGGTGAGACGCCGCGGCGAGCCGCCGCGCGCGTCGAGCACGTAAATCTCGGCGTTGCCGTCCTGGCTCAACGTGCACACGATGTCTCGCCCGTCGGGCGAGTACGACGGGCTGGTGTTGAGTCCGGGGCGCCCCGAGACGAGGAACGCCCGGCCGCCCGCCGACGGGATGACCCACACCTGAGGCCCGCCGCCACGGTACGAGGTGAACAGCAGCAGCGACCCTTCGGGCGACCACGCCGGCGACAGGGCGATCGAGCGGTCGGCCGTGAGCGGCCGCGCGCGCGCGCCGTCGGCGTCCATGACCCACAGTTCCTTGTCGCGCCCCTGCTGCACGACAAAGGCGATGCGCGTCGAAGCGACGCCCGGCTCCCCGGTGAACTGCAACACCACGTCGTCGGCGAAGCGGTGGACGAGCGTGCGCCACTCGGCGAGCGGCCCGCGGTAGTCGCGCACCAGAATCGGGCGGCCGGCGGGCACGTCGCGCACCTCGCCCGTGAACCGCACCTGCGAACCGCGCAGCTCCCAGCGCCCGCCGATCGTGGCCTGCACGTCGAAGGCCTGCTCGCCCGGCACCCAGCCGCGGCTCACCACGAACACCGCGGAGTGTCTGAGGTCGGCGGCCAGCACCTCGTCCGCCTGCACGCTCGTCGCGCCGGCGGCGCGCTCGCCGCCCGGCTTGAGCGCCTCGCAGTGGACGCGCACGCGGCGCCCTCCGGACGTGATGTCGAGGCGCACCTCGGTGGGGGTCTGCGCCTCGCCCGGCGCGGCGGCGAGCAGCAGGAGCGCGAGCACGGCAGCGGCGCGCGTCACGGGGCGGCGTACTCGAAGCCGAAGTGCACGCCGAGCTCGGGGGCGTCGTAGCCCGCGGGGAGCGGCGGCATGGGATCGCTGAGCAGCACCGCGCGCAGCGCCGAGCGATCGAAGAACTCCGCGCCGCTCGCCTGCGACAGGCGCACGCCCGACAGTCGCCCGTCGCGCCCGATGCGGAAGTAGACCGTGGCGCGCACCGGCTGCCCTCCCGTGGCGAGCCCGGCCGGAGGCGACCACATCGCGCCAATGCGATTGCGGATGAGCAGCAGGTAGTAGGTGAACGCGAAGTCGGCGTCGAGCGCGATCTGGCCGCGCAGCCCGCCGCCGACGGGCGCGTAGGGCAGCGCCGCGGCCGGCTCCGCCGGCTCGGCCGGGCGCGCCGGAGCCTCGACCTTCGGATCGGCGCGCTTCGGGCGCCTCGGGGCGTCCATGCGCACGCCGGTCTCCTCGGACGGCTTGAGGTCGGGCGGGCGCGGGGACTCGCGTACGGGCTCGGGCGCGGGCGGCCGCGGCCTCGCGAGGGCGGAGGGGTCCACCAGCGCGACCTCGATGGACTCGGGCATCGCCACGATGCGCTGCGCCGGGCCGCGCACCACGAACAGCACCGCGACCAGCGCGAGGTGCACGACCGCCGAGCCGAGCACCGCGCCCCTCACCGGCGCCGGCTCCCGTCCGCGGGGGGCTCGGTGACGAGCCCGAGCGAGGCGACCCCCGCGCGGCGCATGCGCGCCACGAGCTCGACGACGTCGCCGTAGGGCACCCGGCGGTCGGCCTTGAGGAACACCGGGCGCTGGGCCGCCCCCGCGCGCCCGAGGGCGTCCTCGAAGTCGGCGAGCGCCACGACGCGCTCGCCGACGGCGACCGTGCGGTCCGCGCGCACGCTGACGACGAGCCCCTCGCGCACGTCGAGCCCGCGCGAGGCGACCTTCGGCAGGTCGATCTCGAGCCCGCCCTGCAGAAACGGCGCCGTGATCATGAAGATGATGAGCAGCACGAGGACCACGTCCACGAGCGGCGTCACGTTGATCTCGGCGAGCGGCGCGCGCGACGGGCCGAGCTTCATGTCACGGTCCTCCGGGCCGGCGGTCGAGGAACTCGCCCGCGAACTGGGCGGTGGCGTTGCCGAACTCGCGCAGGCGGCCGAGCAGGTGGTTGTAGGCGACCACGGCCGGAATCGCGGCGGCGAGGCCGACGACGGTGGCGATGAGCGCCTCGGCGATGCCCGGCGCCACGACGACGAGCGTCGCCGATCCCTGCGCGCCAATGTTGAGGAACGCCGCCATGACGCCCCACACCGTGCCAAGCAGCCCGATGAACGGCGACACGCTGCCGGTCGTGCCGAGGAATCCCACGTGGCGCTCGAGGCGCGCGACCTCGTCGGTGGCCGAGCGGTCCATGGCGCGCAGCGCGTACTCGCGGCGCGTCGTCTCGGGCACGCCGCTCGCCGCCTCGAGCGAGCGCTGCCCGGCGAGGGCGACCTTGGCGATCAGGCTCTGCGGGTGCTGCTCGCACACGAGCCGGAAATCGGCGCTGGGCTGCAGGCGGCGGAAGGCGCCGAGGAAGGCCCGGTCGGCGCGCTCCACCGCGGCGTACAGCCGCAGGCGGTTCCAGATGACCGCCCAGGAGTAGACGCTGAGCCCGAGCAGCAGGAGCAGGATCGCCTTCGAGAAGGGGCTCGCGTGAGCAATCAGGGAGGGCACGGACAGGCCGGCGCCGCCGCCGAGCTGAAGGATGTACGCGTCGAGCACCATCGGCTTCACGCTCCGTGTGAAGTCGGGCCGGACGTCGCCGGCCGGATCGTCGAACGGATCGGGCAGTGGGGAGTGATTGCGGACCGGCCGTCGCACGCTAGCACAGCGCCGCGCGCGCCCACAAGGCTCGCCGCCGCGCGGAGCGCGCTCCGCGTGCGGGTCAAATGACTGCAAAAACCACGCGCGCCCTCTCCCGCGACACGCGCGACGCCGATAAACTGTGCGACGCAGTGCAGGCCCGAGGACCCCGGGGCCCGCCACTCACCCTGGAAAGGAACCGCATCGTGCGCCCCCTGGCGTTCCCGACCGTGATCTGCGCCGCGCTGTGCGCCGCCGTGCTGCTGTGCGAGCCGGCGCGCGCCGGCGGCTCCAAGACCGCGCCGCCGTTCTCCGTGCGCGCGCTCGACGGCCGCGTGGTGCGCCTCTCCGACTTCAAGGGCCGCGCTGTGGTCATGGACTTCTGGGCCACGTGGTGCCAGCCGTGCCGCGCGTCCATGCCGCACCTCGACGCCCTGCAGGAGCGTTTCGAGCCGCAGGGCCTCGTCGTGCTCGGCCTGTCCATTGACGACCAGCCGCCCGCCGCAGTGCGGCGCTTCGCCGACAAGCTCGGCGTGCGCTTCCGTCTCGCCATGGCCGACGAGCAGGTGCTCGACGCCTACGGGCCCATCCGCTCCATCCCCACCACGTTCTTCATCAATCGCCGCGGCGAAATCGTGCGCCGCGTCGTCGGCTACATCGACCCCGAGACCCTGGAGGCGTACGCGCGCGAGCTGTTCTGAGCGCGCCCGCGCCCCTCAAGCACGAACGCCACGCGCTCGGCGCGTGGCGTTCGTGTTTGTGCGTGGTGCCCGGGGCGAGATTTGAACTCGCACGGGTTGCCCCATACGCCCCTCAAACGTACGTGTCTACCAATTCCACCACCCGGGCACCGCCAAGCTCTGGACGACCGACACGAGGGATCAGCGACCGCCCCCCGCCGGCGCGGGTGCGGGCGCCGGAGCGCCGCCGGCGGGCGCCGGAGCAGCGCCGCCCGACGGGGCCGTGCCGCCGGCCGGCGCCGGGACGCCGCCCGGGGCCTGCGGCAGCTGGCCGGGCGCCGTCTGGCGCGCGCGCTGCGCCTCTTCCTGAATCAGGCTGCGGGTGCCGCGGCCGGTGCTGGAGGTGAGGAGCGCGAGGCTCAGCGACGTCACGAAAAACAGCCCGCCGAGCACCATGGTCGCGCGCGTCACGAAGTCCACGGCGCCCTTGCCGCCGAAGACGGTCTGCGCGGAGCCACCGAACGCCCCGCCCGCGAGACCGCCGCCCTTGCCCGACTGGACGAGCACCACGGCGACGAGCGCGAGGCAGATGATGAGGTGCAGGATGAGCAGCGCGATGAACATGACGACCTCGGTTGGAACCCCCGCCCCCGGCGCGTCCGCGTCCGGAAGCGGCCGTGGAAGCTAGCAGCCCCCGGCCTGCCCCGTCAAACGGCCGCCGCGGCGGCCGCGATCCTGAAGAACGCCGCCGCGTCGAGCGACGCGCCCCCGACCAGCGCCCCGTCCACCTCGGCCTCGGCAAACAGGCTCGCCGCGTTGTCGGCGTTGACACTGCCGCCGTACAGAATGCAGGCGGCCGCACCCGTCCCGGCGCCGACCACCCGGTCGAGCGTCGCGCGGATGATGAGGTGCGCCTCGCGCGCCTGGGCGGGCGTGGCGACGCGCCCGGTGCCGATCGCCCACACCGGCTCGTAGGCCACCACGGTCTCCGCCGCCGCGGCGGGATCGAGGCCGTCGAAGGCCGCCCCGACCTGACGCACGAGCACCTCGGCGGTGCGCTGCGATTCGCGCTCGGCGAGGGTCTCCCCCACGCACACGATCGGGATGAGCCCGTCGCGGCGCGCGGCGCGCAGCTTGCGCGCCACGGTCGCATCGTCCTCGCCCATGCCGTGCCGCCGCTCCGAGTGGCCGACGATCACGTAGCGGCAGCCGAGTGCCGCGAGCATCGGGCCCGACACCTCGCCGGTGAACGCGCCGTGCGTCTCGGGGTGCAGGTTTTGCGCACCGAGCGCGATCGGCGAGCCGGCGAGCGCGACGCGCACCGCCTCGAGCGCGGTGAACGGCGGGCACACAGCCACGGCGCACGGCGGGTTCGCGCCCAGCAGACGTCGCACCTCGGCGGCGAGCGCGGCCGCTTCGGGCGCGGTGCGGTGCATCTTCCAGTTGCCGGCGACGAGCCGGGGACGGCGCGCGTGGCCCGCCATCAGCCCTCCGCCGGGTCGAGCGCCGCGACGCCAGGCAGGTCCCTGCCCTCGAGGAACTCGAGCGAGGCTCCGCCTCCCGTGGACACGTGGGTGAAGCGCTCGCCGAGGCCGGACTGCTGGACCGCCGCGACCGAGTCGCCGCCGCCCACCACGGTCACCGCGCCGCGCCCGGTGGCGTCCGCGCACGCGCGCGCCACGCCGAGTGTGCCGGCGGCGAAGGCCTCGACCTCGAAGATGCCCATCGGGCCGTTCCACACCACGGTCTTCGCGTCGCGCAGCCGGTCGGCGAACAGGCGCAGCGACTCGGGGCCGATGTCCACGCCCATCTCGTCGGCGCCGATCGCGTCAACAGCGCGCACCGCCGCCGGCGCGCTGCCGTCGGCGGCCGTCGAGGCCAGGCAGTCCACGGGCAGCACCAGCTCCACACCGCGCGCGGCGGCCCGGGCGAGGACCTCCTGCGCCATGCCGACGCGGTCGTCCTCGACGAGCGAGCGCCCCACGCTGCGGCCCTGCGCGCGGTAGAAGGTGAACATCATCGCGCCGCCGACGAGCAGGCGATCCACCCTGTCCAGCAGGCGCAGAAGCACGTCGATCTTGCCCGAGATCTTGGCGCCGCCGAGGATCGCGACGAACGGCCGCGCCGGCTGGTCGAGCGCGCGGCCGAGGTAGTCGAGCTCCTTCTGCATGAGGAAGCCCGCCACCGCCGGCCGCAGCACGCGCGCCACGCCCTCGGTCGAGGCGTGGGCGCGGTGCGCGGTGCCGAAGGCGTCGTTGACGTAGACGTCGCCGAGCGCGGCGAGCGCGCGGGCGAATCCGGGGTCGTTCGCCTCCTCCTCGGGGTGGAAGCGCAGGTTCTCGAGCAGCAGCACCTCCCCGTCGCGCAGCGCCCGCGAGGCGGCCTCCGCCTCCGGCCCCACGCAGTCGGCGGCGAACGCCACCGGCAGGCGCAGCAGGCGCTCGAGACGCGCCCGCACCGGCTGCATCGAGTGCTTCGGATCCGGGCCGCCCTTGGGGCGGCCGAGGTGCGACATGAGGACGACCCGCGCCCGCTTCTCGAGCAGGTAGCGGATCGTGGGAAGCGCGGCGACGATGCGCGTGTCGTCGGTGACCTCGCCCCCCGCCACGGGGACGTTGAAGTCCACGCGCACCAGCACCCGCTTTCCCGCAGGCTCCAGGTCGCGCACGCTGCGGCGCGCGATGCTCATCGCGGTGCCCACGGCGGACCTCCCGCTCACGCCATCTTGAGCAGGGCGTCCACCATGCGGTTGGAGAAGCCCCACTCGTTGTCGTACCAGGAGAACACCTTCACGGTGTTCCCGGACACCATGGTGGACAGGGCATCGAACACGCTGCTGTGCGGATTGCCGACCACGTCCATGGACACGATCGGGTCCTCGCAGTACTCGAGGATGCCCTTGAGCGCACCGCTCGCCGCCGCCTTCATGGCGGCGTTGACCTCCTCCTTCGTGGTGCTCCTGCCGACGCGCACGACGAGGTCCACGAGCGAGCCGTCGCACACCGGGACGCGCACCGCCACGCCGTCGAGCTTGCCCTTGAGTTCGGGCAGCACCTCCCCGATCGCCTTGGCGGCGCCCGTCGAGGTCGGGATCATGGACATCGCCGCGGCGCGGGCGCGGCGCAGGTCCTTGTGGGGCATGTCGAGGATCTTCTGGTCGTTCGTGTAGGCGTGGATGGTCGTCATGAAGCCGTGTTCGATGCCGAAGGTGTCGTGGAGCACCTTGGCCACCGGCGCCAGGCAGTTCGTGGTGCACGATCCGATGCTCGTGATGATGTGCTTCGAGCGGTCGAAGAGGTGGTCGTTGACACCCATCACGAACGTCAGGTCGGCGCCCTTGGCGGGGGCCGAGACGAGCACGGCGCGCGCGCCCGCGGCGAGGTGCTTGGCGGCGCCTTCCCGGTCGGTGAACTTGCCGGTGCACTCGAGCACGATGTCCGCGCCGAGCGACTTCCACGGCAGCGCGGCCGGGTCCTTCTCGGACAGCACCGCGATCGTGTCGCCGCCCACGCGCAGCCCGCCCTCGACCGCCTTCGCCGGGGCGTCCGTCCACACGCGGTGCACGCTGTCGTAACGCAGCAGATGCGCGAGCGTGTTGGCGTCCGTAAGGTCGTTCACCGCCACGAAGTCGATGGGCGCCTTGCGCTGCTTCGCCGCGCGAACCACCAGCCGCCCGATGCGTCCGAACCCGTTGATCCCCACCTTGAGCGCCATGTGCTGCTCCCTTCCGGCGGCGTCCGCCGCCCCACGCGCGCGGCACGCCGCGCGCGACCGTGTGTCTCAGCCGAAGAAGACCCGTGCCACCTCGCACAGCTCCGGGTCCGCGCGCCTCGGGCCGTGCTGCAGCACCGAAAGCTCCACCGAGGAAACCTGCAGCCCGTTCAGGCACACCATGCGGCCGTAGCGACGCCGGGCCGCGAGGTCCACGGCGTGCACGCCCATGCGGGTGCCGAGCAGACGGTCGAACGCCGTCGGGGCGCCGCCGCGCTGCACGTACCCGAGCTTCACGGTGCGGGCCTCGACCTTGAGGCGGCGCTCGATCTCGTGCGCCAGCATCTCCCCCACGCCACCGTAGACCGGCCGGCCGAACGCGTCGCGGCGGTCGGCGACCACCGGCGTCCAGCCGTCGGGGTCGGGGAGGAACTCGGCCCCCTCCGCGATCACCACGACGCTGAAGTCCCGCCCGCGCGCGAGGCGGTGGCGGACCGTCTCGCACACCTCGTGCACGCTCATGGGGGATTCGGGCGCCACGGTCGTGTCCGCGCCGCCGGCGATGCCGGCGCACACCGCGAGCCAGCCGACGCTGCGCCCCATGGTTTCGAGCACGATGACGCGGTCGTGCGACTCGGCGGTCGTGTGCAGCCGATCCACCGCCTCGACCACGGTCGTGAGCGCGGTATCGAAGCCGACCGCGAAGTCGGTGCCGGGCACGTCGTTGTCGATCGTCTTGGGAATGCCGACGATGGGGATGCCGGCCTCGCTCAACGCCCAGGCGCCGGCCAGCGTGCCCTCGCCGCCGACGACCAGAAGTCCATCCACCTCGTGGACCTTGAGCGCGTCGCGCACGCGCTCGACGCCGCCGTCGCGGGCGGGATCGACGCGCGACGTGCCGAGCACGGTGCCGCCGCGCGGGAGAATGCCCCGGATCGCGGCCCGGTCGAGCTCGCGCGTGCGGCTCTCGAACACGCCGCGCCAGCCGTCGAGGAAGCCGATGAGGTGTCCTTCGTACGTGCGCAGCGTCCGCACCGCGGCGGCGCGAAGCACGGCGTTGAGACCGGGGCAGTCGCCGCCCCCGGTCAGAATGCCCAGGCGCATGGACGAGCTTTCGTGAGACGCCGCGTGGCGCGCGGCGATGGCGTTCGCATCGAGGGCCCCGCGTCGGAGCCCGGCGGACTATGCCGGAGGCCCCCGGGGGGGTCAAGCGCGCGGGGCCGCAGCGCTACTCGGTGGAATAGCGCAGGCGGTAGTCGCCCACCATGCGCTCGTCAATGAACAGGAAGAGCAGCGGCTTGCCGAGGTGGCGCGGCGTGCCGGCGCGCTCGCTGGCGTCGAGGGGCATGGCGATCTCGCCCTCGTAGATCCACACCTCGAACGGGCGCATGTCCGCCCCGGGCACGTTCTGGAGGTCCCCGACCGGACGGTCGTCGCTCGTGAGCAGCTGGCGCAGCACGCGGGACAGCTCGTTGTCCCAGCCCGGCATGACCTGGCGCTGCACTTCGCTTGGCTCGCCGTAGCGGATGAAGACGCGCCCCATGTCGGAGAACATGCCGCGCCCCACGCCGGCCCGCCCGTAGGTGGCGTTGGCGAAGGCCACGCGCCGGCGGAAGGTCTCGCGCGCCTCGTTGGCGGCGGTCTCCGGCGAGGGGTCGCGCGCGCGCCAGTAGTCGGCGAGCACCCGCTCCTGCTCGCCCGGCTGGAGCCGCGCGAAGCGCTCGTCCTGCTCGCGGCCGAGAAGCAGGTGCGCCTCGTCGGCGAGGTCGCCGGGATCCCTCGTCCACGTCTCCGGGTCCCACGCGACGCTGAACCGGGCGCGGCGCAGAAGCGCGCCCTCGTCCCCCTCCTGCCACGCCTTGACCTCGAGCGTGTAGCCGCCCGCCGGGGTCCGCGACAGGTCGAGCGCGACGTCGGCGTCGAGCGTGGCGGCGGCGGTGCCGGTGGACTCGCGCGCCACGACCACCGCGCCTGCATCGTCCAGCACGCGCGCCACCCAGCGCCACGGGCGCGCCGCGCCCTCGGGGGCGCGCGCCGCGAAGGAGGCGCGCAGCGCATTCTCGTACAGGCCGTAAAGCCGCTCCGGGTTGGGCAGCCGCGCCACGCCGTCGCGGCGGAACGCGCGGGGCGTGTTGCTGTCTCCCGCCGCCCACACGAACTCGAGGTCCGAGATGCTCCGTCCCGCCTGCGCGCCGGGGACCACCACCTCGCCCTCGACCTTCGCCACGTCGGGCCGGCCGGTGCCCGCCCCGGGAAGCAGATGGCGGCGGGCCTCGGCCCGCACCTCGAGAACGTGCGCGCCCGGCGCGACGCGGAACGGAACGACGAGCACGCGCCCGTAGGCCGCCAGCGTGTCCGCGGCGGTGACGCGCAGTTCCTGGGTGGCGGTGTGCGCGGGGCCGCGGCGGCCGGCGGGGCGCAGGCGGAGCGCGAAGCGAATCCACGGCTCGTGCGTCACGTCCTGCGCGAGGCGCGCGAGGGTCGCCGGCCGCAGCCGCAGGTAGACCTCGAGGCGGGTGCCCGCGCTATCCGGGAACGACGCCGCGTCCACCGTGTAGCCGATCGCGCCCGGCACGCGCCACGGGAGCGCCCCGGGCCCGTCGTCGGCGCGCGCCGCCGGGGCGATGGCGAAGGCGAGGAGCGCGGCGCCCGCGCGCGCCGCGGCGCGCGCGGCGGCCAGGAAACGCGGACGCGCCCCCCGCGGGGAGCGCGTCGCGTGCGAAGGTCGAGGAACCATCAGGTTCGTCCCGCGCCCCGCGACGACGTCCGCCGCGGTCCGCGGGACCGTCTCAGAACAGGAACTTGAGCGACACGCGGTGCGCGGCGCCAAGGTCCTTCATGTCCGTGAAGGCGTAGTCCACGTCGGCCTGACCCACCACCGACACCGGCAGGTGAAGACCCACGCCGCCCGCGATGCCCTCGGCGTCGTAATTGATGTTGTAGCCGCCGCGCAGGTAGAGGTAGCGCTGGAAGGAGTACTCGGCGCCCACGTTGAGGCGCTCGGCATTGTCGGGCGGGTGCGAAAACTCGAAGGCGCCGATGAGCTTCTGGTCGGCCGTCTGCATGAGGTTGAACGACGTGCCGACGCGGAAGATGCCGGGGACGCGGCCCTCGCGATCGATGTACTTGATCTGCGAGCCGATGTTCGAGATGGCCATGCCGATGCGCATGCCGAAGGCGCCCACGTCGTAGAGCGTGCCGACGTCGAACGCGTAGGTCTGCTGCGAGAACTCGGCGAGCCCGCCGTGGATCAGGTTGACGGTCCCGCCGGCGCTGAACTTGTCGGTGAAGGACCGCGCGTACGAGAAGCCCGCGGTCATGTAGCCGGCGTCGAACGTGCTGCCCGTGCCGTTGGGCTGGAACGCGGTCGTCTCCTCCATCGGGTCCATGTAGAGCGACCGGACGTGGATGCCGAACGCGCCCGGGAAGCGCTTGACGTGGAACACGTAGCCGACCTGCGAGAAATCGATCTCCGCCGGCCAGAACGCATGATTGAACGAGAACTCCGACTTGGTCTCGTCGATCCGTGCGATGCCCGCCGGGTTCCAGTACAGCGCCGTGGCGTCGTCGGCGACGCCCACGAAGGCCCCGCCCATGGCGGCGGCGCGCGCGCCCACGCCGATCTTCAGGAACTGGGCCTCGAAGGTCCCCACCTTCGCGAAGATTTCGGCGGCGCCCGCCAGGCCGGGCACCAGCATCCCCGCGAGGCCCAGCGCCGCGATGGTCTTTCTCACTCTTGGTTCCTCCTTCGCTTCGCGCAGACTAGCGGATGACGACGAACTTGCCGACCTGCGTGCCTTCGCTTGATTCCACCGTGAACATGTAAATGCCGCTCACGATGTCCTGTCCGTTTCGCGAAATCAGGTTCCAGCGCGCCTGACCGTCGTACGGCGTGTCCTGCTGCCGGTTGTAGCCGGGGAGCTGGCTGCCGTCGTCGCGCGTCACCGTGGTGCGCAGCGACTCGTTGACGGGATCCCCCGAGTGCAGCTCCTGCACAAGGTCGCCCGACACGGTGTAGATGCGGATCGTCCAGCGTCCCGGCGGCAGGCCCATGAAGTCGATGTGCGTGCCGGTCGGGTCCGTGGCGTTGGGCGTCAGGTCCCACGTGGAGGGGCGCTGGTTGATGTTGAGGAAGCCCTTGTAAGGGTTCGGCACCACCCACACGCCCTTGCCGGTGCGCGTGCCGGCCTGCGGCGTCACGCCCTCGGCCTCGACCGCCGAGCGGCGGCCCTCCGACTCAGGACTTCCGCCGCCGACCGAATCGAAGGCGGTCACGGAGTAGAAGTAGGTGAAGCCGTTCTTCACCTCGCGGTCCACGAGGCGGTAACGGCCCACCGGGTAGCGCACGATGGTGTCCGGGAAGCAGTTCGCCGACGTGCTCGGGCGCGGCAGCTTGCAACCGACGCCGAACTCGCAGTTCGGGTAACCGACGCACGGCAGCTCGCTCTCCGGCGCGGGCTTGATGATGAGACCGCTCTGGCGGTCCCACAGGTCGAAGCGCTCGAGGCAGATCTCGACCGAATCGTTGCGCTGCGGGATGAACACCTTCGGGCACACGAAGGTGGTCTCGCCGCCCGCCGTCACGATGCGGATGCGGTTGTTCGGGATCGGCCGCCGCGCCGCGTCGTAGTAGTTGAACTGACGAAACTCGCCGACCAGCGCCCACTCCTCCTCGGCCGGCCCCGGCGAGCCCACCGGACGCGTCCAGTTGGCGACCTTCCACACGCGGTAGCCGCGGAAGTCGAGCACCTCGGTGTCGCCCGGGTCGGGGGTCACCTCGGAGAGGTTGTCCCACGCCAGCACGACGGCGTTGTCCGCCGCCGGGGCGACCCTGCGATCCGGGTTGTCGGTGTAGTTGTAGCTCGTCGAGACGTTGGTCACCGGGTTCGGCGGGGGCGCCGATGCGTTCCACGTCTTGTGGAACAGGCCCGCGCCGCGCGCGTAATCGAACACGCCGGTGCAATAGTCGCAGTCGAGGTCGAACCAGCGCGTGGTGCCGGGCGTGACCTGCGTCGGCGGAACGTCCGGATCGCACGGGTTCGACACGAAGCGCGTCGGCTCGGTGAAGGCCACCGTGACCGGCGTCTCGCAGCCGTGGCAGGTGGTGTTCTCGTAGGCGTCGCGCTGCTCCCAGATGCCCTCGAACGCGACCATGGCGTCGTAGGCGTTCTTGAGCGCCGGGTACTTGGTGAACAGCGCGTTCTGCGCCGCGATGCCGGGCGCGAGCGGGCCGTTGCGCGGGCCGCGGGCCCGCCAGTAGGCCTCGTAGTCGCTCTTGTAGTTCACGGTCCCGAGGTAGGTGCCGCGCTGCACGGCGAACGCGATCGTCACCTTGATGGACTGATTGTTGGCGAGATTGAGCCACGGCCCCACCGACGCCCACTGCACGAAGTCGCCCTTCTGGTCTCCAGGCTCCTTGCGGATGAAGCCCGAGTCGGCCACGCCGATCTCGTTGTCGCCGATCGCCACGTTCTCCCCGCTGCTCATGAACTCGAAGCGCTGCTGGTCAATCGTCGGCCCGCCGCCCTGCGTGTAGGGAGTGCCGCCGGTGTACGAGCGGAACGAGCGGAAGCCGACCTTGCGCGGGCCGGTCACGCCGAGCGGGTCCACGGTGTGGTCGACGAGCAGGAAGCTCGGCACGCCCGTGGTGCGGCCCTCGTCGCCGTTGTCGTCGAGCACGCTGAAGCCGTTGATGCGGATCGGCATCCACGTGCACAGCGGCGAGTTCTGCGGCACCGGCAGGCTCGGGTCGTGGAACTCCTGGCGCCGGCGGTCGCCGTTCGCGAACTCGAGGATGAACTCGCCGTTCGGAAACGCCGGGTTGTCGAGATCGTCCGACCAGTATCCCTGCACGTCGTTGGGCCCCGCGTCCATGTCCACCAACCAGCCGACGTACACGCTGTCCAGCGTCTGGCCCGAGCGGTTGAAGATCTCGTATTCGATCACGTTGAAGTTTTCGTACTGGACGAGCGAGTAGGCCCACGCCTTCTTGCGCACCTCGAGCCCGCGCGGCACGTGCTTCTCGGCCTGCGCCAGCGAGGTGGCCTCGATCGTGTTGTCCCAGATCGAGCACGACAGCATCTTCTGGCCGAGCGCCGCGTAGTCCTCGTCGATGCGGTCGTCGCCGTCGTCGTCGCGGCCGTTGAGGAAGTCCTCGTCGATCTTGGCCTTGCCGAATTCGTCGAAGTCGCCGTCGTCGTTCGAGAAGCGCACGCCGTTGATGACGCCGTCGTACGCCGGATAGATGTCGTCCTCGGGCTGCAGGGTCTTGGGACGCCACTCCGAGAAGTAGCTCACCCGGCGCACCGAGTTCGGATCGCTCGCGGTGGGATTCACCGCGCCCACCGCGAAGGCGATGGCGTTCATGTACTCGATGCCCGACTGCCCCGGCCATTGCCCGGAGGCGTCGCTCGTCAGGTTCGTGAACGGATTCCCATCGAGGCCGAGGTTGGTGATCTTCATCACCACCTTGCCCACGTTGAGCACGTCGCCGCTGCGGAAGATGTTCGGCACCGCGAGCGGTTCGTTGCGGCCGCTGCCGGCGGGCCGGAAGTACTCCGGGTAGGCCGCCTTGATGTCGTCCGCCGACAGGCCGAACTTGGTCGAGAGCCGCTCGGCAAGCTCGTCCGCGGTCGTGGACTGTGCGCGCGCCGCGGCGGGCGCCAGCGCCACCAGCGCGAGGGCCGCCGCCAGCCACGGGCTCCAGGGTCTCGTCGATCGGTTCATGCGTCCTCGTGATCCCGGCCGGCTAGAAAGTGACACTCACGCCGAGCCGGACGTTGCGTCCTTCCTCGAACACCCGTGGGTCCCGGACCGGAATCCAGTCCAGGATGTTGTCCCCGTTGACGTCCTGGAGGTACGCGCCTCCCGCGCGGCCCGTCTCCGTGTAGTAGATCGTGTAGTCGTCGCCCGCCAGGTTGACGTTCTGGTTCGGGAACGAGCTGATCGAGAGCTGCGCGATGTTCGTCGCGTCGAGCACGTTGCGCGCGTCGAAGAAGAACGTCACGTTCTGGCCCCAGATCTTGTAGTACTTGTCGCCGTCGATCGTGAGGCGGGTCTTGGACGGCAGGCGCCGCGAGTTCTCCAGCGCCGGATCCGGCCGGCGGTCGTTGCGGAACGCCGGCGTGAACGGGAACCCCGACCCGTACGTCCACAGCATGCGGAAGCCCCACTTGCCCGGGTCCCGCACCACCGCCTGGACGCTCACCGTGTGCCGCTGGTCCCAGTCGAGCGGCTGCTCGGCGATCGGCAGGTACAGCTGCCCGCCGTTGAAGAACGCGAGCGCGTTGTTCGGGTCGGACGCCACGCCCGTGGCGATCGAGTAGGTGTAGTTGACCTCGGCCGAGAACTTGTGGCTGAAGCTCTTGATGATGCTGGCCTCGAAGCCACGCGCGCTGGCGTAGTCGCCGTTGTAGTAGACCTGCACCAGATTGCCGAACTGGTCCTTTTCCTGGCGCACCGTGATGAGGCCGTAGATGTCCTTGAAGAACACGCCGAACTGGCCCGACACGTCGCGCGAGAACAGGTGCTGCACACCCGCCTGGTACTGGATGTTGGTCTCCGGCTCGAGGTCGGGATTGCCGCGCACCGCGACCGAGGTGGCCACGCCGCGGTTCTCGAACACGAAGTTGCGCGCCGGCGTCTGGTAGGTCCACCCGTAGTGGAAGCTCAGCACGTCCTTGTCGGAGATCGGGTAGGCGATGCCGAGCCGCGGCGAGAACTGCTGCTTGAAGCGCTTGCCGCTCGCGAGGTCGGCGTCGTCGATCTGGTCGCCGGGCGAGAACAGGTCGTAGCGAATGCCGGCATTGAGGACGAGGCCCTCGAACTCCCAGCGGTCCTGCACATAGGCCGCGCCTTCGGGATTGAAGTTCACGAAGCTCGAGCGCGTCGCGCCGGGCAGTCCGTTGGTCTCCGAGTTCGGGGACGTCAGGCTCAGGTTGTCCACGCGGTTGTACTTGGCCTCGAGGCCGGTCTTGACCGTGTGGCCCTTCCAGCGGCGCGTGCTGAGGTCGCTCTTCATGACCCACGTCGTCGTGTTGCGCCGCGAGTAGATCGGGAAATCGCCGTGCGTCGCGAAGTAGGGGTTGTTCTCGCTCCCCTGCACGATGTTGCCCGACCAGTAGAACGGGCTCTGGGTGTCGTACTCCCACGGCTCCTTGCGGCCGACCGAGTTGCGCGTGTTGAAGTTGAACATCGAGGCGCGCGTCGCCCACACCGTCTTGTCGGAGAGCTGGCTCGTCCACACCGCGGTGAGCTGGCGGTAGCGGTCGTCCAGCGTCGGGACGTGGTCGGGCATGTTGACCGGCATGAAGGACGAGTCCTCGCGCGAGGTGGACCAGGTGCCGTAGCGCGGCCGGTAGGTGTCCGGCTGGCCCGGCGTGCGCACCGTGTCGTACGTCACCTTCACGAATCCGCGCCGGCTCCACATGTGGTTGTACGGCGTGTTGATCGTGCGGTTGTTGATCGTCTCGAGGGTGATCTTGTTGCGCGAGTTCAGGCGGTAGGCCAGCTTGAGGTTGGTGTTGATCTGGTTCGACTGACGGTTGCCGAAGCGCAGGAAGTCGAGCAGCGTCGTGCTCGGCTTGGTGAGCGTCGAGCGCAGGTACGTGTCGCTGAAGCTGCCCTCGTAGGTGGCGAAATAGGTCAGGTTCTTGATCGGGGTCGGGCCGCCGAAGCCGAAGGTGAAACGGTCGAAGTTGTTGAAGGTCTTGGTGGGGTCGCCGTAGCGGTCGGTGTCCCAGCGCAGCTCGCCGCCGAAGCGGTCGGTGCCTTCCTTGGTGCTCACATTGACGACACCCGACAGCGCGTTGCCGAACTCGGCGTCGAAGCCGCCGGAAAGGATCTCGGTGCCGGCCACCGCCAGGTTCGCGATGTTCGCGCCGCGTCCGAGCAGCGGATCGGACACCTCGACGCCGTCGAACTGGAACTTCACCTCGCCGCCGCGGCCGCCGCGGAAGTGCAGCTCGCCGCCCTGCGCCACGACGCCGGCCTTGACGCCGACCGCCTCGCGCAGGTTGTCCACCGGAATTTCCTTCAGCTTCTCGGCGGTGATGCTCTGCTTGGTCGTCGAGGACTTGGTGTCAATGCGCTTCTCGGCGCGCACCTCGATCTCTTCGATCTGCTTGACGACCTTGGACTCGCCGAAGTCAAAGTTCACCGTGCTCGTGGCGTTGGCGTTGACCTCGACGCCCTTGACCTGCTTGTCGTAGCCGATGGCCTGGACCTGGATCTGCTGCGCCCCCACCGGCACGCCGGGAATGACGAAGTTGCCGTTCTCGTCCGTCATCGTGCCCTGTCGCGTGCCGAGCACGATCACGTTCGCGAAGGCGATGGGCTCGCGGCCCCTCTCCGTGACGCGGCCCGTGATGCGGCCGAATCCCGCGGCTCCGCCCGGACGCGGAGGCTGCGCCTGTGCCAGGGCCGAGGCTGCCACGAGCAGCCCGAGCGCGCCCGACAGAGCGGTTACGAGGAAGCGCCTGCCAAGAAACATGCGACGTCACCCCTTACGTTGGGAGTCCCACCGGCCCTGGGGAAAAGACCGCGCGACAATGCCAATCAAGCGCCCGGCTGTCAACGACTTTCCAGGCCTCAAATCATTATGCGGACGGCGCTTAGTGGGTCCGGACCGGGCTGTAAGCCTCGGACTCGACGGGCGACCGGACGCACGGGTGTCGTGGAGAGCGGCAGCCGACACGTGGAAGAGGGCGGCACCGGGGGGAACTGCCGAGCGGGTGCCTACGCCCAGTCGCAAGGGAATATCGTTCCGGCGTCGTCGCTCTGTCAAGCCACAAAATGCCGCCGCGCCCCGTGCTCGTTCGGCCGGACGCCACGGGAACCCACCCGCCCGGCCGCACGCGCGCGACACGGCGGCTTCAGAACACCCAGCGCAACTGCGTGCCGAGCTGCTGACGCGTGAAGCGCGGACGGGCCGGCGAGCCGTAATCCGCCTGCCCCCACTCGAAGGCGTAACCCGCGTCGAGGCTCCACCGCGACCCCGCCGGCCGAAGCCCGAAGCCGCCGGTGACGACGTGGCTCAGGTACTCGTTCTGCTCGCTCAGGTCGTCCCGATCGTCCGAGCGATACTGGTAGCCCGTGCGGCCGGTCAGCACGGGGGTCAGCAGCCACTCGAAGCCGACGCGGGCGTCCCAGCCGACGCGGTTCGGACCCTCGCCCGCCAGAGCCTGCTCACGCTCGTCCATGCGCACGTGGAACTCGGCGCCCAGCGCCCCTTTCGGCGAGGGCCGCCAGCCGATGCCGCCGCCGGCCTCCCACACCGTCCGTTCCAGGGTGTTGGCGCGCACGCTGTCCGGCAGGTGGACCGAGTCGGTGCGCGCGATGTCGTAAATCGAGTACAGGAAGCGGTTGAACGAGGAGAGGTCGGTGACGGGCGGCGGCGTCACCTCATGCTTTCGGTACCAGCTCGAAGCGCCCGCGCCGAGCTCCCAGTTCCCGAGCGTCCAGCGCACGCGGGCGCGCGCGCTGCGGCCCTCCTCCTCGCGATCGTAGAGATCGCCGCGCCCGGTCACCGGCACGCCCCCCACGCCCGAGGACAGGGTGAAGACGTACTTGACATCGGAGGACGACGACCACGCGCGGCCGTCCGCGGCCCACTCGAAGTCACGGCCAAGGCGGCCCCCGAGCGACACCTGGCCCAGCGTGTACGGGCGCGTCTCCTCGGTCGAAGACAGGTAGCGGTCGCCCTGATTCTCGGCCTCGATCTTGTCGCGGTACCAGTCGCCGCCGAAGGCCGCGGTCAGGGCCCTGCCCGCGCGGTACGACACGTGGAGTCCGACGCCCTCCCGCTCGAGCGACAGGTCGTCCACGGTGAAGAAATCGGGCGGGTCCACCAGCACGCCCTCGCGGTCCACATAGATTCCGGAAGCATTGGCCACCGTGCGCCGGTACTCGTCGGAGACGCTTTCGGCGGCGAAGCGGCCGCGGATCGCGTAGGTCATGCGGTCGGGCGCGAGGAACGGCAGCCGCGCGTTGAGGATGACGATCGCGTCGGGCTGCGAGAACGACGTGCGCTTCTCGAGCTGGGCGTCGAAGGGCCGGTCGTAGCGCAGCGCGCCGAGCCCGCCGATCGCGCCCACCGCGACCTTGCCGGGCACCCGGCGCCACACCTCGTAGCCCACCAGGTTCTCGCGGCCGGCGAAGTCCTGCACCTCGAGCCCGCGCCCGAGGCCGAGACCGTCGCGGGACGATGAGGTGGACCACGCGCCGGGACGCAGCGCGGCCTCCGAGATCGAATCCGCCGCCAGCACGCCGGCGGGGTTCCCCGCGAAGTCCCACAGGTTCACGCGCGTGCCGGCGTCCGGAAGCACATACGCCAGCCGCCCCATGCCCAGCAGGCGCGGGCTGCGCGCGATCGGATCGGGGGCAAGGTCGAGGTCGCGCCGCGCATCCTCATACAAGAGCACCTGGGCCCGGGCGGGAAGCGCCGCGGCGGCCGCCGCCAGACTCGCGGCGAGGCACGCGCTCCACCAACCCCTGCGCGAAGGGCGCATGAAGACTCCTTTCGGAACGAAGCGTACGGGATCGACCGCGGCGCGGAGGGACGGCCGGCGGGCGAAGCTGCGCGCGGTCAACGAGGTGCGCGTCGCACGAGGGGCGGATACTAGGCAGAGGTCCGGAGGGTGTCAACGCGAAGGGGACGCGCGGCGTGCCCGCCCCGGCCGGCCGCGCGCGGCGGCGCTGACACGCACGGGTGGCCGTCGAGCCAGAAGCGCCACGCGCGCTCGAGCCCGCGGCGGATGCCGACGCGGGGGCCGCTCCGCACGGCGCGCCCGCCGCGCCGCGGCGGCAGGTCCGAAATCCACAGCGGCCCCGCGACCAGATCGAGGCCGTCGTGCCGCCGGTCGAGGCCGAGCGCCCGGGCCACGCACCCCGGCCCGCGCGCGAGGCGCCCGTCCGGGACGCCGCCGCGGCGCGCGCGCATCGCCGCAAGCCCCGCGACCGGCTCGAGCGCCCGCACCAGCACGGCGGACGCGCGCCCCTCCGGTCCGGTCACCAGATTCAGGCAGTGGTGCATGCCGTACGTGAAGTACACGTAGGCGCGACCGGGGGGGCCGAACATGGAAGCGTTGCGGGCGGTGCGGCCGGATCGCGCGTGGCTCGCCGGGTCGCGCTCGCCGCCGTACGCCTCGACCTCGACGATGCGGCCGGCGAGCGGGCCGTCCGGCGCCTCGAGCACCAGCAGGCGGCCGAGCACGGCGCGCGCCACCACCCGCACGTGGCGCGCGTAGAACGCGCGCGGCAGCGGGCGACCGAGCCCCGCGCCCGCCTCAGTGGCCGGCCGCGACCTCACCCACGCCGAGCCGCCGCAGCGGCTCCATCATCGCGCGCCGGATCTCCTCGAGGCGCTCGGGCGTGCGCGCCTCGAAGCGCACCACGATCGCGGGCTGCGTGTTCGACGCGCGCACCAGCCCCCAGCCGTCGCCGAACTCGACGCGCGCGCCGTCAATGTCAATGACCCGGTGACGGCCGGCGAACTCCTGCTTGAGCACCTCGGGGACGCGGAACTTGAGGTCCTCCGGGCAGTCGAGGCGCGTCTCGGGGGTGGCGTGATAGCGCGGGATCGAGTCCACCAGCTCGCCGAAGCGCCGCCCGCTGGCGGCGACGTAGCGCAGCAGGCGCCCGGCGGCGAACAGCGCGTCGTCGAAGCCGAAGTAGCCCTCGCTGAAGAACATGTGCCCCGACATCTCCCCGGCAATGGGCGCGCCGGTCTCGAGCAGCCGCTTCTTGATGAGCGAGTGCCCGGTCTTCCACATCGAGGGCCGGCCGCCGTGCGCGGCGATGTCCTCGATGAGCCCCTGCGAGCACTTGACGTCGAAGATGATCTCGGCCCCCGGCACGCGCTCGAGCACGTCGCGCGCCAGCAGCGCGAGGAGCTGGTCGCCCCACACGATGCGGCCCTCGGCGTCCACCGCGCCGATGCGGTCGGCATCCCCGTCGAAGCCGAGGCCGAGATCCGCGCCGTGCGCGCGCACCGCGGCCTGCAGGTCGGCCATGAGCTTCGGCACCGTGGGATCGGGCAGGTGGTTCGGGAACGTGCCGTCGAGCTCGGCGAACAGCGGCACGACGCGGTGCCCCATGGCCTCGAACACCTGCGGGACGACGGTGCCGGCGCAGCCGTTGCCGCAGTCCATGACGACGTGAAGCCCCCGCGGGCTGCGCAGGCGCTCGGCGAGCATGGCGCGGTAGTCGTCGAGCACCGGGCGGTCCGTGGCGCGCCCGCCGCCGGCCGCGCGCAGGTCGCCCGCCTCGATGCGCTCGCGCATGCGCTGGATGTCGGCGCCGAAGATGGGGCGCGTGCGCGAAGTCATCTTGAAGCCGTTGAATTCGGGCGGGTTGTGGCTGCCGGTGACCTGCACGCCGCCGTCCAGCCCGCGCGCGGCGACCGCGTAGTACAGCGCCGGCGTCGGCACCACGCCGACGCGCTCGACCTCGAGCCCGGCGGTCACCAGGCCGCGCCCGACGGCGGCGGCGAGCCGCGCGCTGCTCGGGCGCACGTCCTGACCGAGCGCGACGCGCCGGCCGCCCTCCTCGGCGAGCAGGGTGCCGAAGGCGCGGCCGACGGCCTCGCCGGCGGCGTCGGTGAGCTCGGTCGCGTGCAGGCCACGAATGTCGTACTCGCGAAAGATGTGGCGGGGAATCATGCGCGGTCCTTGTGCTTGAGCCAGGCGTCAATGAACGGGTCGATCTCGCCGTCGAGCACGGCGTGCACGTCCCCGATCTTGGTCTCGGTGCGATGGTCGTTGACCATCGTGTAGGGCTGCATGACGTAGGAGCGGATCTGGCTGCCGAAGTCGATGTCCTTCTTGGGTCCCGCCAGCGCCTCGGTCTGCTGGCGCTTCTGTGCCTCGAAGTGGACGAACAGTCGGCTCATGAGGATCTTCATGGCCGCGTCCTTGTTGCGGTGCTGGCTGCGCTCGGCCTGCGACTGCACCACGAGACCGGTCGGCAGGTGCGTGATGCGCACCGCCGACTCCGTCTTGTTGACGTGCTGCCCGCCCGCGCCGCCGGCGCGGAAGGTGTCGATCTTGAGGTCCTCGGGACGCACCTCGACCTTGATCGTGTCGTCGAGCACGGGCAGCACCGACACCGACGCGAACGAGGTGTGCCGACGGGCGTTGGCGTCGTACGGCGAGATGCGCACCAGCCGGTGCACTCCGCTCTCGGCCTTGAGGTAGCCATAGGCGTACGCGCCGTCAATCTCAAGCGTGGCGTCCTTGATGCCGGCCTCCTCGCCCTGCTGGTAGTCGAGCACCGTGACGCGGAAGCCGTGCCGCTCGCCCCAGCGCTGGTACATGCGCATGAGCATCTCGGCCCAGTCCTGCGACTCGGTGCCGCCGGCGCCGGGATGGATGTTGACGATCGCGCCCAGCGCGTCGTGTTCGCCGGACAGCAGGCTGCGCGTCTCGAGCTCGCCGATCTCCCGCGCCACGCCGTCGAGCTCGCGCGCCACGTCGGCGACCAGCCCCTCGTCGGACTCGGACTCGGCGAGATCGAGCAGCTCCTCGAGCGGGCGCAGCGCGGCATCGCAGCGCGTCCACTCGTCCACCGTGCGGCGCGCCTGCTTGAGGCGCGCCACGGTCCTCTGCGCCTCGTCGGGCCGGTCCCAGAAGCCGGGCTCGGCCATGCGCGTCTCGAGGTCGGTCACCTCGCGGGCGCGCGCCTCGACGTCAAAGGAACCTCCGCAGCCCGTCCAGCGTGCCGCGGGCCTGTTCGAGGCGTTTCCGCACGTCGGCGGTCGTCAGCATGTCGTCCTCCCGCGGCCCCGGCTCACGCGCGCGCCGCGCGCAGCCGGGCCACCGCGTCGCGCGCCGCGCGCGCGAGGTCCTCCGGGCTCCCCCGGTTGTCGAGCACCGCGTCCGCCGCGGCGGCGAAGCGCTCGTTGGTGCGCTGCGCGGCGAGCCGCGCCCGCGCCTGCTCCGGCGTCCAGCCGCGCGCGGCCGCGAGCCGCGCGACCTGCTCCTCCTCGGGCGCCGTCACCGCGACGATCGCGTCGCACGCGCGCTCGAGGCCCCACTCCAGCATGAGCGCCGCGTCCACCACGACCACGCCGCGGTGCCCGGCGGCACGCCACGCGTCGAGCGTGCGCCGAATGCGCTCGACGATGCGCGGGTGCACGAGGCGATCGAGTCGCGCGCGCGCCTCGGGGTCGGCGAACACGCGCGCCGCGACGCGCGCACGATCGAGCGCGCCGTCCGGCCGGTAGACGTCCGCGCCGTACTCGGCGGCGAGCGCCGCGCGCACCTCGGGGTCGCCGTCGGTGACCTCGTGGCCGAGGCGGTCGGCCTCGATGACGCGCGCGCCGTCGGCGGCGAGCGCACGGGCCACCGTGCTCTTGCCGCTGCCCGCGCGGCCGACGAGACCGACGATGAACAGCCCGTCGTCGGCACGCGGCCGGCGCGCACGACCGTCCGACGCGCCCGCCCCGGGCGGGGGCGGCGGCGCGCCGCGCACCGGCGGGTCAGTGCACATCGAACCAGGTGGGGCCGCGCCCCACGGTGACCACGAGCGGCACGCGCAGCGCGAGACAGCCTTCCATCTCGGCCCGCACCACGGCCGACACCGCGTCGGCGTCGTTCGCGGCGCACTCGAGCAGCAGTTCGTCGTGCACCTGCAGCAGCAATCTAGCCGACGGGGGAAAGGCCTTCAAGGCGCGGTGGACGCGCACCATCGCGAGGCGCACGAGATCGGCGGCCGAGCCCTGGATGGGCGTGTTGATCGCGGCGCGCTCGGCAAGCGCGCGCTCGCCGCCGTGCGTCGCCGCGAGCCCGGGCAGCCAGCGGCGCCGGCCGAGCAGGGTCTCGACGTAGCCTCGCCGGCGCGCTTCGGCGACCGTGCGGTCGAGGAATTCGCGCACGCCCGCGTACACGCGAAAGTAGTGGGCGATGAAGTCCTGCGCCTCCTCGAGCGGGATGCCCATCTGCGCCGACAGGCTGCGCGCGCCCATGCCATACATGACCCCGAAGTTGACGATCTTGGCGCGCGCGCGCAGCGCGGGATCGAGCGCGCCCGTCACGCCGAACACGCGGCGCGCGGTGCTGGCGTGCACGTCCTCGCCGGCGGCGAACGCCTCGATGAGCGCCGCGTCGCCCGACAGATGCGCCATCACGCGCAGCTCGATCTGCGAGTAGTCGGCGCCCACCAGCACGCCGCCCTCGGGAGCCACGAACGCGCGCCGGATGGCGCGGCCCTGCGGCGTCCGCATGGGAATGTTCTGCAGGTTGGGCGCGCTCGACGACAGCCGTCCGGTGGCGGCTCCGGCCTGCTCGAAGGTGGTGTGCACGCGCCCGTCGGCCGGATCGCGCGCCGCCGGCAGCGCGTCGAGGTAGGTGGACTTGAGCTTGGCCAGCGCGCGCCACTCGAGGAGCAGTCGCGGAAACGGGTGCTGCGCCGCGAGCGCCTCGAGCGTTGCCTGATCGGTCGAGAAGCCGGTCTTGGTGCGCCGACCGGCCTTGAGGCCGAGGGTCTCGAACATCACCCTGGCGAGCTGCGCGCCGCTGTGGAGATTGAGCGGGCCGCCGGCGAGCGCCTGCAGCTCGCCCTCCAGGCGCGCGAGGTCCTCGGCGGCGCGCGCCGCCATGCCCTCGAGCACCGCCGCGTCGAGCCGCACGCCGGCGCGCTCCATGGCCCACAGCACCGGCACCAGCGGGAGCTCGAGCGTGGCGTAGAGCCTGCCCTGCTCGCGCGCCTCGACCTGCGCGCGCAACGCCTCGGCGAGCGGCGGAATGGCGGCGGCGCGCGCCATGGCGGCCGGCGCGATTTCCCCCGGCGGGCGCGACGTGATGGCAGGGCGCGGCCGGCCGCGCCCTGCCGGGGGCTCGACCGGCGGCAGCGCCACGCCGAGCACGTCGCGCGCCAGCGCGTCGAGTCCGTGGTCGCGCTCCGGATCGCACACGAAGGACGCGAGGTGGAGGTCCAGATCAAGCCCCTCGAGCGGCAGATCGAGCCGCGCCAGGGCGTGGAGCGCCGCCTTGAGGTCGTGCGCGAGCTTGGGCGTCGCGGCGTCGGCCATCGCCGGACCGAGCCACGCGCGCACCGCGTCGCGCGACACGTTGGCGCCCGCGACATGGTCGAGCGGCAGGTAGCACGCCGTCCCGTCGAGCGCCGCGAGCGCGAGGCCGGCGAGCGTCGAGGTGCGCGGGTCGTGGCCGTCGAAGACCGGCAGCAGCGCGAGCCCGTGCACCGAGCGCGCGCGCACCGCGTGCAGGCGGCGCGCGATGACCTCCGGCGCGCCGAGGTCTTCCCCCGCCTCGCCCCCTCCCGCCAGGCCCTCCGGCGGCCGCGCCCCGAAGAGGTCGAGCGTCCCCTGCTCGCCCGGCCGCGGGGCGAACGCCGCGCGCCGGAGCGCGCGGACGGCGGGCGCGACGCTCGCCGGCGCGACGTCACCGGCGGGCGCCGCGCCCGCGTCGGAGACCGGACGCGCCTCCGCCGCCTCCGGTCCGTGCGCGCGCGCCGGCCCGGTCGCGGGCGGAGCGTCCCTTCCCGCCCGCCCGCCCCCGCCCGCGCCGCCGCCCGCCTCGCCCTCGTCCGAGGCCGGCGGCGCGGCGGGCGGGCGCGGCGCCGGGGCGCCCGCGAGGCGCACGCCCGCGGCCTGCGTCTCGGCCGCCGTGCCGCGGCGCTCGGCGCTGCGCGCGTGGACACGCGAACCGGCTTCGGCCTCGTCCACCCCCAGCTCGTGCGCGATGCGCTCGAGGCGCTGCAGCTGCCAGCGCCGCGCCAGCGCCACGAGGTCGTCGCGCCGCACCGGGGCGACGCGCAGGTCCTCGAGCCCGACCGGCAGCGCGAGATCGGTCCTGACCGTGACCAGCTCGCGCGACAGGTAGGCCATGGCGCGGTGCGCGGCGAGCTTCTCGCGCAGCGCCGGGCGCGGCACCTCGGCGAGCCGCTCGTAGAGCGCGTCGAGCGAGCCGAAGGTCGAAATCAACTCGACCGCCGTCTTCTCCCCCACGCCCTTCACGCCGGGCACGTTGTCGCTCGCGTCGCCCATGAGCGCCAGCACGTCGCCGATCTGCTCCGGCGCCACGCCCCACCGGGCGTGCACCGCGGCGCGGTCCATGCGCACGTGTTCTTCGCCGCGCCCGGCCGGCGCGAGCACCGTGACGCGGTCGTTCACGAGCTGGAGCAGGTCCTTGTCGCTGGTGACCAGCGTGACGTCCCAGCCGGCGCGCGCCCCCTGCACCGCGAGCGTCGCCATGACGTCGTCCGCCTCGCAGCCCGGGATCTCGATCACCGGCAGGCCCAGGGCCTGGGCGACCTCTTCGATCACGGGAATCTGCGCGAGCAGTTCGTCGGGCATGGGCTTGCGCGTCGCCTTGTAGTCCGGAAAGCGCTCGTGGCGGAAGGTCAGCCCGGGACCGTCCCAGGCGAGCGCCCAGCGGTCGGGGCGCTCCTCGCGGCGAATGCGCAGCGCCATGTTGGCGAAGCCGAAGATCGCCGAGGTGGGCTCGCCCGCGGCGGTCACGAGCGGGCGGCGGATGAACGCGTAGTGCGCGCGGTACGCGAGCCCCAGGGCGTCGAGGACGATCAGCCGGGGCACGGCGCCCGCCGCTACCGCTTCCGCTGCGCGACGAGCAGCTTGCTGACGACCGGGTCGTCGTGCCCCGCGCCAAGCGCGAGCAGCACGCGGTCGGCCGCGTACAGCAGCGCCGGAAGCCGGTTGAGGACGCGCAGCGCGCCAAGCTCGCGGTTGAGGAGCACGTGCGTCGGGTACACCTCGCGGATCTCGAGCCCCTCGGCCGCGAGCAGCGTGCGGTAGCGCGCGAGCGGGCGCGAACGGTTGTGGTCGGCGAGCCCGGGCAGCTCCGCGAAGGTGTCGGTGAGGAGCAGCGTGCCGAGCGAGTCCACCGCGCCGCACAGGTGGCGCACCGCCGCCTCCCAGCCCGCGTCGTCCGTGATGTGGTAGAGCACGTCGAAGGCGTTGACGATGTCGTAGCGGCCCTCCGGCACGGACTCGCTCACGTCCGCGAGCACGAAGCGCGCCTCCGGGAGTTCGCGCGCCAGGCGCTCGACCGACACCGGCGCGATGTCCACGCCGGTGACGGACGCGCCGCGCGCCAGGTAGTGGCGGGTGAAGAAGCCGGTGCCGCAGCCCACGTCAAGCACGCGCCGCCCGCGCGGGTCCACGCCCGCCTCGCGCAGCGCGCGATCGAGCACCCGCCGGCGGAGCGCGTAGCACGCGCGATTGTAGGCCAGCGACAGCCCCGGCTCTCCCGTGCCGCGCAGGTCGAAGTGCTGCGACAGGCGCCGCTCCCAGAAGTCGCGCGGCCGGTAGGTCATGCGCCCCCTCCGCGCGCGGCGCGGTACAGCCCGTGGCGCTCGGCGTAGCGCGCCACGGCGTCGGGCACCAGGTAGCGGATCGAGCGCCCGGCGCGCGCGCGCGCCCGCACCGCGCTCGACGAGAGATCGAGCGGCGGGTTGCCGAGCCACACCACGCGGCCGCGCGGCATGCCGCGCCGCGCGCCTCGCGGCGCGGCGTGCGCCGCCCGCGCCGCGCCGCGCCCTCCGGCGCGCGCTCCGGGCCGCGCGCCCACCGCCAGCGACGCGAGGCCGAGAATCTCGTGCGGCCGGTGCCAGGTGGGGAACTCGTCGAGGCTGTCGGCCCCGAGGACGAGCCACAGGCGCGCGCCCGGGTGGCGGCGCGCCAGCCAGCGCAGCGTGTCCACCGTGAACGAGGGACCGGGGCGGCGCGTCTCCCACGCCGACACCTCGAAGGCGGGGTTGCCGCGCACCGCGAGGCGCGTCATCGCCAGCCGCGCCGCGGCCGGCGACAGCGCGCGGCCGCGCTTGTGCGGCGGGGCGCCGGCCGGCATGAACACGACGCGGTCGAGCGCGAGCGCCTCGCGGGCGCACTCGGCGAGGGCGAGGTGCCCGACGTGCGGCGGGTCGAACGTGCCCCCGAACAGGCCGATGCGCCGGCTCACGGCGTCTGCGGGTCCCGCACGCGCGTGTCCTTCGCGTCTGCCTCGACCGGCCGCACGCGCGCGATGCGCGCGCGCTCCGCCGCCGCGCGCGCGGCGAGCGGCTGGCCGCGGAAGCGCGCCTCGAGGTCGTCGAGGCGCTCGAGCGCCTGCGCGCGGCGGCCCTCGAGCGCGTCGCACCACGCCAGTCCGATGAGCGCGTCGCCGACCAGCGGAGTGTCGGCGTACTCGTCGCGCACGCGCTCGAAGTAGACGCGCGCCGGGCCCGGCCGGCGCAGCTTCACGTACAACCGGCCGGTGGCGTCGAGCTTGCGCGCCAGCCGCGCGCGCCCGTCGGCGATGCGGCGCTCGGCCTCGGCGTTGCGCCAGTGGCCCGGGTAGGACGCCAGGTAGCGCTGCCACTGCTCGATGGCGCGCACCGTGAACTCCTGGTCGAAGTCGGCCGGCCGGGTCTGGCCGAACAGGGCGGCGCCGAGCTGGAAGGACGCGGCCGCCGCCGAGTCACTCTCCGGGTAGTCGCGCACGAGGCGCTCGAACTCGACCTGCGCGAGCGCCCACTCCCTGGCGCCGAGGTGGCACTCGCCGAGTAGGTAAATCGCCTCGTCCACGTCGGCGGAGCCGAGGCTGCGGTCCACGTGGACGCGCAGCAGCTCGGCGGCCGCGATCCAGTTGCGGCGCGCCATGAGCGTGCGCGCCGCGGCGAGCCGGTCGGCGTCGGAGGTGATCGTCGGCAGCACGCTCGCGCCGCACCCCGCGAGGGCCAAGGCGAGCGCCGCGGCCGCGAGCGGCCGGGCGAGGCGGCGCGGGACGGGCATCACGGGCGGTTCTGGAAGAACAGCACGATGAGGCCGGCGACGACCGCCACGACCACCACCGGCTCGGTGAGCCGGCCGAGGTTGCGCTCCGGCACCTCGGAGCGCAGGTCCGCGTAGCGCTCGTCCTCGACGCGCTTGAGCTGGCCGCGCGGGAAGGCATCCACCAGGTTGCCGTTGGCGTCGGCGATCCACAGCACGCGCGCGGTGGCGGGATCGCGCAGCGTGAGCGTGCCCTCGACGATCGCCTGCCGCTCGATCTTCACGCGGCTCGGCAGCAGGTAGCCGCCGATCATGCGGAGGTAGGTCACGCGCGCCGTGGCGAGCGTGTACTCGAGCACCGGGTCGCCCGGGTCGGACACCGCGAGCGCCAGACTGTCGTCCGGGATCACCGTGCGCCGCACGGTGGCGGAAACGCCGCGGCGCGCGAGCGCGCGCAATGCCGCGTTCTCGGCGACAAAGTTCAGCGGATGGCTCTCGGCCGGGGCGATCACGACGTGCGTGCCGGAATCGAGCGGCGCCGCCTGCAGCGCGCGCTCGATGGCGCGGTTCGCCACGAGCGAGGTCATCTGCAGGTTGGTGACCGCCACGCGCGGGCCGCGCTCGCGCACGATCGGCTCGAGCGTGGCCTCGGCTTCGGCGAGCGCGGTGTCGGCAGGCGGCACGGGGCCGCTCGCATAACGGAACTTCTTGGCCTGGGCCGCGGGCGCGAGCGCAACCACGAGCGCGACGGCGGCGAGCAACACGCGCATCCGGATCATCCTCTCGAGAGGGGGAGCAAGGGCACGGACGCCTCGGTCCGGGCGAAGAGATCATAGGCGGCGGAGCCGGTCACGCGCACGTGCGCGCGCCGCCCCGGAGCGAGGCCCGCGCCCTCGACGACCACGCCGCCGTCCACCTCGAAGGCCTGGCCCGCGTGGCGCGCGGCCCACTGACCGCGGCCCGCCGGGCCGTCCACCATGACCTCGAGCCGCTCGCCGAGGCGGCGCGCGAGCCGCTCGCGCGACAGGCGCTGCTGCAGGGCCAGCAGCCGCGCGCGGCGCGCGCGGCGGGTGTTGAGGTGCACGCGCGGGGTCATCCCCCACGACGGCGTCTCGGGCTCGCGCTCGTAGGCGAACACCACGACGTGGTCGAAGCCCTCCTCCTCGACGAAGCGGCACAGCGTCTCGAAGTGGGCCTCGGTCTCGCCGGGGAAGCCGACGATGAAGTTGGTGCGGAAGGCGACCCCCGGAATGCCCTGCTTGATGCGACGCACGAGCGCGCGCGTGTCGCGCTCGGTCATGGCGCGCCCCATGGCGCGCAGCATGTCCTGAGCGATGTGCTGGAGCGGCATGTCCACGTACGGCACGACGCGCCGGGCGCGCGCCCACGTCTCGATGAGGCGATCGCTCCACAGCCGCGGGTAGGTGTACTGGACGCGGATCCAGTCCAGGCCCTCGACGCGGTCGAGCGCCTCGAGCAGGTCGGCGAGCGACGGCCGGCCCGGCAGGTCGGCGCCGTAGCCGGTGGTGTCCTGGCCGATGAGGTTGAGCTCGCGCACGCCGAGCCCGGCGAGGCGCTCCGCCTCGGCGACGAGGTCCGCCACCGGCCGCGAGCGCTGGTCGCCGCGCAGGCGCGGGATGATGCAGAACGTGCAGCGGTGGTCGCAGCCCTCGGAGATCTTGAGGTACGCGATGTGGCGCGGGGTGGACAGCGCGCGGGGCGCGAGCGCGTCGAGCGCGCCGCCGGGAAACTCGGTGCGCGCCAGACGGTGGCGGCCGGCGCCGCCGTCCACGAGGTGACGCGCGACCGCCGCCACGTCGCGCCACTGGCCGGTGCCGAGCACGGCGTCCACCGCCGGAAACTCCTCGAGCAGCCGTTCGCCCGCGCGCTGCGCGAGGCAGCCGGCGACGATCAGCCCGCGCAGCCGCCCGGTCGTCTTGAGCGCCGCCACCTCGGCGATGGCCCGCCGCGACTCCCGCGCCGCGCTCTGCAGGAAGGCGCAGGTGTTGACCACCGCGACGTCCGCCTCGCGCGGGTCGGCCACGGTGCGGAAGCCGTCGCGCGCGAGCAGCCCGAGCATGTGCTCGGAGTCCACCGTGTTCTTGGGGCAGCCGAGCGTGACGAAGGCGAGCGCCGGGGCGGGTCGCGGGGCGGTCACTCGAAGCCCCGTTGCTGCAGCCAGTGCTGGTCCACGAGCACCTCGCGCGCCTTGCTGCCGTTGAACGGCCCCACCACCCCGAGCTGCTCGAGCTGATCCATGAGGCGCCCGGCGCGCGAGTAGCCGACCTTGAGGCGGCGCTGCAGGAGCGACGTCGAGCCCTGGTTGTGCATGACGACGATGCGCGCCGCCTCCTGCACCAGCTCGTCGCTCATGAAGTCGTCCTCCGCTTCCTCGTCCTCGTCGTGCTCCGGCAGCACGACGTCGGTGGCGAGCGGCGGCGGCGCGCCCGGCGTGGCCCTGGCCTTCCAGAAGTCCACCACGCGCGCCGTCTCCTCCTCCGACACGTAGGCGCCGTGGATGCGCCACGGCTCGGGCTTGCCCGCCGGCATGAAGAGCATGTCGCCGTGGCCGAGCAGGTTCTCGGCGCCGTTCATGTCGAGCACGGTGCGCGAGTCGGTCTTGCTCGCGACCTGGAAGGCGATGCGCGACGGGAAGTTCGCCTTGATGACGCCGGTGATGACGTCCACCGAGGGGCGCTGCGTGGCGAGCACGAGGTGAATGCCGACCGCGCGCGCCATCTGCGCGAGACGCGCAATCGGCTCCTCGATCTCGGCGGGCGCGGTGAGCATGAGATCGGCGAGCTCGTCAATGACGACCACGATGTAGGACAGCCGCCCGGGCGGCGCCGAGCCGTCCTCCGGCGCCGGCACCTCGCCCTTCGCGACCTTGTCGTTGTACGCCGCGATGTTGCGGGCGCCGGTCGTGGCCATGAGCTTGTAGCGCTTCTCCATCTCGGCCACCGCCCAGCGCAGCGCGCGGCTCGCCCGCTTGGGCTCGGTGACCACCGGCATGACGAGGTGCGGAATGCCGTTGTAGGCGGACAGCTCGAGCATCTTCGGGTCCACCATGACCATCTGCAGCGTGTCGGGGCCGTGCTGGAACAGCAGCCCGGTGATCACGGCGTTCAGGCACACGCTCTTGCCCGAGCCGGTGGCGCCGGCCACCAGCACGTGCGGCATCCGGGTGAGGTCCCCGACGAAAGGCTGGCCCACGACGTCCACGCCGAGCGGCACCTTGAGCGCCGCGTCGCTCGCCTCGTAAGGGGCGGACGCCAGCACCTCGCGGAGATACACCGTGCGGCGTTTGCGGTTCGGGATCTCCACCCCCACCGTGCCCTTGCCCGGAATGGGAGCGATGATGCGGATGCGCTGCGCCTTGAGGGCGAGCGCGAGATCGTCCTCGCGCGCGGCGATCTGGTTGACCTTGACGCCCGCGGCGGGCTCCACCTCGAAGGTGGTGACGACCGGCCCGGGGTGGATCTCGGTGACGCGTCCGGCGATGCCGAAGTCGGCGAGCTTGGTGACGAGCAGGTTGGCGTCGTGCGTGAGGTCGGCGGCGGTGACCACGTCCTCGGGCTGGTCGGGCAGCTGGAGCAGGCTGAGCGAGGGAAACGGGTCGCCCGAGGCCGCGACCGGGGCGCCGTCGGCGCCGGCCGCGACCGCCGCCGGCCGCGCCGCCGGCCTCGGCTTCGGACGCATGTCCGACTGGCGCACCGAGGGCAAGGGCAGCGGGATCTGGCGCGCCGCCGGCTCGTCGTCGCCGGCGCCGGAGCGCGCCGGGGCCACGATCCTGGGCCGCGCGGGAGTCTCCGGCTCGGACCTGGCCGCGCGCCCGCGCGCCGGCTTCGCCGCCGCCGGCGCGCGCGCCTCGCGGCGCCCGGCGAACATCGCCCACGCGCTGCGCGCGCCCGCGGCCGGCACGTGGAGCGCGCCGCGGACGAGCCGGGCGATCCAGTGGAAGCCGAGTTCGCTCGCCGCCAGCGCCGTCACGCCCAGCAGCGCGCCCGCCACGATCCAGGAGCCCACGGTTCCGAGCGCGGAGTGGAGCGCGAGGGCGGCCGCGAAGCCCCAGCCGCCGGACCATGTCCAGCGGTCGAGCCCGCCGAGGCCGAGCAGCGTGCACGCCTCGAAGGCCAGCAGCCCTCCCACCGCGCTCGACAGCGCGAGGGGGCCCGGCGCGCGGTCGCGCAGGCGGTTCCACGCCCACAGCACCGCGCCCACCGGCACGAGCCACGACGCGGCGCGGCCGAAGGCCCACACCAGCGCCCACGCCAGGGCCGCCCCGACCGGGCCGCAGGCGTTGGGCGCGAACCACGGCGCCGCGCCGGGCGGGGGCACCTCGAAGGTGGCGAGGCTGGCCGCGGTGAGCACGGCGAGCGCGCCGAGCAGCACGGCGAGAATCTGACGCTGTCGCGTGTGGGAAATGGAAGAGGCCACTCGGTCCTGGCGGGATCGTCCCTGGTCGTCGGTGTGGCGCGGCCGGGTGCCGCTCGGGGCGTCGCGCGGTCCTTCGGCCGACCGCAGACCGGGCCCGGGATGGCCCGGCCTGCGTCCCCGCCTCCCTGGCGGGCTTTGGCGGGGCATTGTGCAACATGCCCCCTGCCGGGGCAATCCCCGGATGCGCTACTGTCCCGGTCTCCTCGCCCGGCGCGGAGCGCCGGGCCCCGCCGCACCCGCCCACGGAGGACCCCATGCGCGCCTTTCCGAGAACGCTCCGCTTCTGGACCGCCCTCGCCCTCGCCCTGTGGTGGGGCGCCCTCCACGCCGCGCCCGCCGGGGCGGCGCTCGCCCCTTCGCGCACGAGCGGCGCGACCGCCATTCAGAGCCCGCGCGACGCCGACCTCGTCGCCGTCCAGCGCGCGCTCGAGCACCGCCTGGTGGCGCAGAAGCTGCGCGACTACGGCGTCTCGCCCGACGAGGTCAGGCTGCGCCTCGCCACGCTGTCGGACGAGGACCTCCACACCCTGGCCAGCGCCTCGAAAGGCCTGCCGGCCGGCGGCGACGCGATCGGGGCGCTCATCGGCGTGCTCATCGTCGTGCTGCTGGTGATCGTGATCCTCAAGCTTCTCAACAAGGAGATCATCGTCCGGTGAGGAGACGCGAGGGGCGGCCGTGGAGTTCGTGATCGTCCCGCTCGTCGCGCTGCTCGCCTCGGGCCTCACGCTGTTCTCGGGCTTCGGCCTCGGCACGCTGCTGCTGCCCGCCTTCGCGCTGTTCTTTCCGGTCGAGGTCGCGGTCGGCATGACGGCGGTGGTCCACCTCCTCAACAACCTCTTCAAGCTCGCCCTGCTCGGGCGCCACGCCGACCGGCGCGTCGTGGTCGCGTTCGGCGCGCCGGCGGCGGCGGCGGCGCTCGCCGGCGCGGCGCTCCTCGGCTGGCTCATGCGCCTGCCGTCGCTCGGCGCGTGGAGCGCGGGGGGCCGCACCTTCGAGGTGACGCCGGTGGGCGCCGCGGTCGGTGCGCTCATGCTCGGCTTCGCCGCGCTCGAGCTGTCGCCGCGCTTCGACGCGCTGGCGTTCGGCCCGCGCTGGATGCCGGTGGGCGGCGTGCTGAGCGGCTTCCTCGGCGGGCTGTCGGGGCATCAGGGTGCCCTGCGCGCCGCGTTCCTGGTGCGCGCCGGGCTCGGGAGGGAGGGCTTCATCGCCACCGGCGTGGCGTGCGCGTGCCTGGTGGACGCGACGCGGCTCTCGGTGTACGCCGGGCTCGCCCGCCACGAAGGCGTCGCCGCGAACGCCGGACTGGTGGCCACCGCCGCGCTGGCGGCCTTCGCCGGCGCCCTGGTCGGAGCGCGCCTGGTGCGCGCCGTCACGTTGCGCGGCGTGCGCCTCACGGTCGGCGCGATGCTGGCGGCGATCGGCGCCGGGGTGGCGAGCGGCGCGCTGTGAGACCTACGGGCAGTCGGTGCCGGGGGGCTCGAAGTCGAACACCGTTTCGCGGCTCCACTCCGACCACGCGCCGTCGGCGAACGCCCGCACGCGCCAGCGCCAGCCGATGCGCATGGACTCGCGCACGAACACCCGCGGCTCACTGCGCCGGTAGAAGTTGCCGGTGATCGTCGAGTCGTCGAGCGCCGGGCTTCCCGGGCCCACCGACCACGCCTGCAGGTGGTAACGCACGGCGCGCGGCACCGGACTCCACTGGAACTCCCAGTCCACGCCGTCCCCGCCCCCGTCGCAACCGTTGTCCATGAGGTCCGACCAGTCGGGGCGCACCGGGTACGGCACCGCGCCGGCCCCGGCGCCCGGCCGGGGCGGCGGCGCGCAGCCCGCCGCGAGCGCCGCCAGCGCCGCGCCGAGGGCGAGCGCCCTGCCCGCGGCCGTGCGCGCCCTCATCGCGCGGCCGCGCGCGGCGCCGCCGGCTCGGCCGCCGACTCGCGCGGCGCCGGCACGATGCCCGACTCGAGCCACGCGTAGCGGCCCTCGAGCACGCCGCGCGCGAGCGCGCTGTGCGCGGCGTCGTCGTGTTCGCCGAGCGCCGCGAACAGCGCGGCGACCGTTCGGCGCGAGGTGCGGCAGAAGAGGTCGGCCAGCTCGTAGGGGGTGCGGTTCGCGGGATCCCGCTTCACGTCGCGCGCCGCGCGCGCGCACACCGCCGCCATGGCGTAGAGCTCGGCCCCCACGTCCACGCAGCGGAACAGCAGCCCCTGGCGCTTCTCGAGCGCCGGGCCGTGGAGCGCCATGAGGTGAAACTGCTGGCGCGCCAACCGGCGCGCCGCGCGCTCGACGAAGCGCAGGTGGCCGGCGAGCGGACCGAACTCGGCGTACTGCGGCCAGCGCCCCCAGCCGAGCCAGCGCGTCGGGTACCACGCCGCATAGAACAGCCCGGCGCGCATGAGCCCCGCCAGCCGCCGCCCGAGGGGCACGCCCGGCAGGACGACGTCGCCCGCCACCTTGAGGTGCAGGTCGAGCGCCTCGCGCGCGATGAACAGGCGCATGACCTGGTTCGAGCCCTCGAAGATGCGGTTGATGCGCAGGTCGCGCATGGCGCGCTCGAGCGGCACCGGCGCCTCGCCGCGCGAGGCGAGCGACGCGGCGGTCTCGTAGCCGCGCCCGCCGCGGATCTGCATGGCGTCGTCGCACAGCCGCCACGCGACCTCCGTGTTCCACAGCTTGGCGATCGCCGCCTCGAGCCGGATGTCGCTGCGGCCGCGGTCGGCGAGCAGCGTGCCGAGGTCGGAGACCGCCTCGAGCGCGTAGGTGTCCGCCGCCATGCGCGCCAGCATGTGCGCGATGGACTCGTGGCGGCCGATGGGACGGCCCCACTGGACACGCCGGTTGGCCCAGTCGCGGCACACGCCGAGGCACCACTTGCCGAGCGCCGCCATGGTCGCCGGCAGCGTGAGGCGCCCGGTGTTGAGCGTGATGAGGGCGAGCTTGAGGCCCTTGCCCTCGCCCCACAGCAGGTTGTCCTTCGGCACGCGCACGTTGGTGAATCGGAGCACCGCGTTCTCGATGCCGCGCAGCCCCATGAACTCGAGCCGGTGCGTGACCTCGACGCCCGGCCACGCCGCCTCGACGACGAACGCGCTGATCGGCCCGGGCCTGCCGTCCTTCCCCGGCGTGCGCGCCATGACCACCATGAGCTCGGCGATCGCGCCGTTGGTGCACCACAGCTTCTCGCCGTTGAGCACGTAGGCGGAGCCGTCCGCGGTCGGCACCGCGGTGGTCGTCATGCGCGCCGGGTCGGAGCCGACCTCGTTCTCGGTGAGGGCGAAGGCCGAGATCGCGCCCTTCGCGAGGCGCGGCAGCAGGCGCCGCTTCTGCTCCTCGGTGCCGAACATCTTGACCGGGCCCGGCACGCCGATGGACTGGTGCGCCGACAGCAGCGCGGTGAGCGGCGCGCTCACCGTGCTGACGAGCGACATGGCGCGGCAGTAGGTGTACTGCGAGAGCCCGAGGCCGCCGTACTCGACCGGGATCTTGATGCCGAAGGCGCCGATCTCGCGCAGCCCCTGCACCACCTCGTCCGGCACGCGCGCCTCGCGCTCGATGCGCTCGCCGTCCACGCGCTCGCGCAGAAAGCGGTCGAGCGTGGCGAGGAAGGCCTCGGCGCGGCGCTGTTCCTCGGCGTCGGGCTCCGGGTACGGGTGGATGAGGTCGAGCGCGAGGCGCCCGAGGAACAGCTCGCGCACGAACGACGGCGCGTCCCAGGTGGTCTCGCGCGAGGCCTCGGCGACGGCGCGGGCTTCCTGCTCGGAGACGTGGGTCGGAGCGGGCTGCGAAGCGCTCATGGCACCTCTCGGTGTGGACCGCGCGGCGGCGGAAGGGAACGGTCGGCGTGGGACCGCCGCAGGTTAGACCGCCCTGCGCGCGGGCGACAAGGCGCCGCGGGGCGGCGCCGGGCGGAACGGCCCGGCACCGCGCTCAGGCGCGGGGCGTCCCACGCGCGCCCACCACCGCCAGCAGCTGCCACAGGCGCGGCAGGCGCAGGTGGCGCGTGCGGTGCCCCGGGAAGGCGCTCCAGCGGTGGAGCCGGTAGCGGCGGGAGAAGTCCCACGGATGCCAGCCCGAGCGGTGCGTCTCGAAGGGCTGTCCCGGAACCTCCTGCGGGCGGAAGCCCCACGGCGTGGTGACGAGCACCTTCGACGCGCGCGCCACCAGCCGGTCGAGCAGCGCGAAGGCGTCGGGCTTCTCGAGGTGCTCGAGGACGTCAATGATCAGCGCGAGGTCGTAGTGCGGCGCATCCGCCGGCAGCACGCGCTCCAGCGCGCGCAGGTCGCCGAGCCACACGTGGTCGTACACCGGGTAGCGCGGCGGGTTCACGTCCACCGCGTCCACGCGCTCGGCCCCGCCGTACTCGCGGGCGAGCAGCCCGTACTTTCCCCACCCCGCGCCCACGTCGAGCACGGCGCGCGGCCGCTCGCGCTGCAGCACGTCGCAGACGTGCGGGATCTGGCGGTGTTCGGAGGTCGGCACGGGGCGGAAGGTGGCACACCGCGCGCGCGGCGGACAAACGCGGCGCGGGACGCGGACGACGACGGGCGGCCGTGGTCCGAGGACGCGCCCGGCCGCCGCCCGGCCGCGCGCGCTACTCGCCGAGGCTCGAGTGGTCGTGGACGATGCGCCAGCCTGCGGGCGTGCGCGCGAACACGAGCGTGAAGAGCCCGCGCGGCGACGCGCCACCGAGCGCGAGGCTCCACGCCCCCTTGACGAGCGCGCGGTCCGGCCCGAGCGGCTCGACGGCGTGCACGTCGAAGGCGAGGCGCCCCATCTCGGCGCCGCCCGAGGCGTAGCGGCGCACGTAGCGGTCGCGGGCCGCCCGCCAGCCGCGCGCCACGTCGCCGCCGCTGTAGAAGGTGAGCGAGTCGGAGCGCCAGTAACCGTCGAGGAAGCCCTCGAGGTCGCCGCGATTCCACGCCGCGAGCTGGGCCGCGAGGACGGCGCGCACGCCCGCCGTGTCGGCGGCGACGGCCGGCCGGTCCGCCTCGCGCGCCGGCGGCGCGCACGACGCGAGCGCCGCCACGGCGCACGAGGCGAGCGCCGCGCGCGCGGCCGAAACGGCCCTGAGCGCGGGGAATCGGCTCACGCCGCCACCCTGCCGCAGCCGGCCGCGCGCCGCAAGGCGGGCGCGACGGCGCCGCGCGCGGAACCCCGCGCGTCCGCCCGCGCGGGCCCGGCCGGCGCCGCCGTCCCTTGCTTCCTCGGACGCCCGGCCGACGCCCCGCGTTGCCTGCCGCGGCGCCGCGAGCGCGCGCCGATCCACCGGCTTCGCCGGGGCTTGTCCATTCCCGGACGCTCGGCTAATCTCGCGCGTCCTTTGCCGGTCGGGAGGGCTCTCCCGACCGGCGATGCACGCCTTCCCGCCGCCCGGGCCGCGCCTCCCCGCTGCTGCATCATGGCCGACCCGGTCGGCCGGGCCCCCCGGCGCGCGCCGCCGGTCGCCGTCACGTCCCCATGATGAGGAGCAGCCGATGAAGATGTTCGCCGCCGCGGGGGCCACCCTGCGGAGACTCGCCCTGCCGGGCACGCTCGCCGCCGTGGCCCTGCTGGCCCCGGCCGCCGCGCTCGCCAGCGAGCTCGACCTCCAGCTCCCCACCCTCGACGCCGGCCAGCGCCAGCTGCTGATGATCGGCCTCGGCGTGTGTGTGCTGGGCATGCTGTTCGGGCTCGCCATGTACCAGCAGGTCAAGGGCATGCCCGCCCACCAGTCCATGCTGGACGTCTCGAACATCATCTACGAGACGTGCAAGACCTACCTGCTCCAGCAGGGCCGGCTGCTCGTCGTGCTCGAGGCGTTCATCGCCGCGTGCATCATCTACTACTTCGGCTTCCTGCAGGGCCTCGACGCCGGGCGCGTCGTGACGATCATCCTGTTCTCGATCGTCGGCATCCTCGGCTCGTACGGGGTGGCGTGGTTCGGCATTCGCATGAACACGTTCGCCAACAGCCGCACGGCCTTCGCCTCGCTCAAGGGCAAGCCGCTGCCCGTGTATGAGATTCCGCTGCAGGCGGGCATGAGCATCGGCGTGCTGCTCATCTGCGTCGAGCTCATCATGATGCTCGCCATCCTGCTCTTCATCTCGCCGGAGCACGCGGGCGCCTGCTTCCTCGGCTTCGCGATCGGCGAGTCGCTCGGCGCCTCGGCGCTGCGCATCGCGGGCGGCATTTTCACCAAGATCGCCGACATCGGCTCCGACCTGATGAAGGTCGTGTTCCGCATCAAGGAGGACGACCCGCGCAACCCCGGCGTCATCGCCGACTGCACCGGCGACAACGCCGGCGACTCGGTCGGCCCGACCGCGGACGGCTTCGAGACCTACGGCGTCACCGGCGTGGCGCTCATCTCGTTCATCGCGCTCGCGGTGGTGCCCGAGCACAAGGCCGCGTTCCTGGTGTGGATCTTCGTCATGCGCATCCTGATGATCCTCACCTCGATCGGCGCCTACATGGTCAACGCGGCCGTGTCGCGCGGTCAGAACCAGGGCAAGGACAAGATCAACTTCGAGCAGCCGCTCACCAACCTGGTGTGGCTGACCTCGATCCTGTCCATCGTCGTGACCTTCGCGGTCTCCTACTGGCTGCTGCCCGAGTCCCGGTTCGCGAACGGCCTGTGGTGGAAGCTGTCCATCATCATCTCGTGCGGCACGCTCGCCGCGGCGCTCATTCCCGAATTCACCAAGGTCTTCACCTCGAGCCACTCGCGCCACACCAAGGAGGTCGTGGCGGCCTCGCAGGAGGGCGGGGCTTCGCTCACCATCCTGTCGGGCATGGTGGCGGGCAACTTCTCGGTGTTCTGGAAGGGCCTCACGCTCGCGGTGCTGCTGTTCGTCTCCTACCTCATCTCGCAGCAGGGCCTGGCCGACTACATGGGCCACGCCGCGGTGTTCGCGTTCGGCCTGGTGGCGTTCGGCCTGCTCGGCATGGGCCCGGTGACGATCGCCGTGGACAGCTACGGCCCGGTCACCGACAACGCGCAGTCCATCTTCGAGCTGTCGCAGATCGAGTCGCGCCCCGGCGCGGCGCAGGAGATCCACAAGCAGTTCGGCTTCACGCCGGATTTCGCGAAGGGCAAGCATTACCTCGAGGACAACGACGGCGCCGGCAACACCTTCAAGGCGACCGCCAAGCCGGTGCTCATCGCGACCGCCGTGGCCGGCGCGACGACGATGGTGTTCTCGATCATCCTGCTCCTCGAGCAGCACTACCATGAGCTCGGGCAGGTGTTCTCGCTCGACCTGCTCAACCCCTACGTGCTGCTCGGCCTCGTCATGGGCGGCGCCACCGTGTACTGGTTCACCGGCGCCTCGATGCAGGCGGTGACGACGGGCGCCTACCGTGCGGTCGAGTACATCAAGAAGAACATCAAGCTCGATTCCGCCGAGGCGGCGAGCATCGAGTCGTCGAAGCAGGTGGTGAAGATCTGCACGGAGTACGCGCAGGCCGGCATGTTCAACATCTTCCTCGTCATCTTCTGCCTGACGCTCGCCTACGCGTTCTTCAACCCGATCTTCTTCATCTCGTACCTCGTGTCCATCGCGGTCGTCGGGCTGTTCCAGGCCGTGTACATGGCCAACGCCGGCGGCGCGTGGGACAACGCGAAGAAGGTCGTCGAGGTCGAGATGAACGCCAAGGGCACCGACCTGCACGCCGCGACGGTGGTGGGCGACACGGTCGGTGACCCTTACAAGGACACCTCGTCCGTGGCGCTCAATCCGATCATCAAGTTCACCACCCTGTTCGGCCTGCTCGCGGTCGAGATGGGCGTGCAGAACCCCGCGGTCGCGGCCCCGGTCGCGGGCGCGCTGTTCCTCATCGCGCTGTACTTCGTGTACCGCTCGTTCTACGGCATGCGCATCGCGCAGAAGTAGGCGCCCGGAGCGGACCCCGCGGCGCCCCCGGCGGAGCGACCCGCCGGGGGCGTTCGCCTTCCGCCGCGCCCGCGCGCGGCGCGGGGCGAGGCGCGCCCGGCGCGGGTCGCTTGACGCGCCCGGCCCGCGCGCGTTACCTGACCGCGCGCCCGGTCCGGGCGCCGAGCCGCCTCGTGAACGAACCCGCGAAGGAGAGCCCTGCATGACCTCCGCCCTTCCCCGCGCCCGCCGCGCCGCGGCGCTCGCGCTCGCGGCGCTCGCGCTCGCCGCGGCGGCCGCGCCCGCCGGCGCCGCCAAGCGACCGCGCGCCGCGCGCGAGCCGGCCGCGCCGCCGCGGGCCGACCTGCCGGCCCCCGAGGAGCACGTCCTCGACAACGGCATGCGCCTGCTGCTCATCCGCCGCCCCCTCGCCCCGGTCGTGGCCGGCGGCTGGGTGGCGCACGTCGGCTCGGCCAACGAGCGCCCGGGCATCACCGGCATCTCGCACCTCTTCGAGCACATGATGTTCAAGGGAACGCGCACCATCGGCACGCGCGACGCCGAGAAGGACCTGCGCCTGATCGAGGAGCAGGAGCGCGTGCGCGAGGCGATGCGCGCCGAGGAGTCGAAGCTGCGCGCCGCGTGGCGCCGCGGCGAGATCGAGGACTGGACGCGGCCCGAGGCGAAGACGCCGCGCTATCGCGAACTCGAGGCGGTGTTCGACTCGCTGGTGCGCGAGCAGCGCGCGAACATGATCAAGAACGAGTTCGATCAGACGCTGCAGCGCAACGGCGGGTCGTTCATCAACGCGTTCACGAACGAGGACATGACCTTCTACTTCGTGACCGTGCCCGCCAACAAGCTCGAGCTGTGGTTCTGGATGGAAGCGGACCGGCTGCGCAACCCGGTGTTCCGCGAGTTTTACTCCGAGCGCGACGTGGTGTACGAGGAGCGCCGCCTGCGCACCGAGTCCACGCCGACCGGCGTGTTCGACGAGTCGTTCGACGCGGTGTTCTGGGACGCCTCGCCCTACCAGTGGCCGGTCGTGGGCTGGCCGAGCGACGTCGCCCACATCACCAAGGCGCAGGCCGACGAGTACTACGCGACCTACTACGCGCCGCACAACATCACGGCGATTCTGGTCGGCGACTTCGACCCGGCGCACGCGCTGGCCCTTGCCCGCCGCTACTTCGGCGCCATCCCGCGCGGCACGCGGCCGGTGCCCGAGATGATCACGACCGAGCCGCGCCAGCGCGCCGAGAAGCGCTTTTACGGCGAGATCGAGAGCAACCCCGGCGTGCGCGCGCGCTGGCACACGGTCGCCTACCCGCACCGCGACGTGCCGGCGCTCATCGTGCTGCAGGAGGCGCTCAACGGCACGACCGGCCGACTGCAGCGCAATCTGGTGCTCGGCGGCATCGCCGACAACGCGCGCGCCGCGGCCACGCACCGCAAGTACGAGGGCATGTTCGAGGTGCAGGCGGAGTGCAAGGAGGGCAAGACGCCCGAGGAGCTCGAGCAGGCGGTGCATGCCGAGCTCGCGAAGCTCGCCGCGGAGCCGCTGCCGGCCGACGAGCTGCAGAGCGTCAAGAACCGCTACCTGGCGAACACCTACCGCCAGCTCACGAGCAACTTCTTCCTGCTGCTGCGCTACGGCGTGGCCGAGGGACTCCACTCGTGGCGCGACGCCGACCGCATTGACGCCGCGGTGCAGGCCGTCACGGCCGCCGACCTGCAGCGCGTGGCGAAGGCCTACTTCACGAAGGAGAACCGCGCGGTGGCGATCTGGACGCGCAAGGGCGGCGCCGGCGAGGACCCGGCGGTCGCGGCGCTGCCGGCGCCGTCGCGGGGCATGGTGCGGCAGATCCTGACCCGCATCGGCGGGGCCAAGGACGCCGACGAGGTGCAGCAGATCCTGGCGCGGCTCGAGCAGATGGCCGCGCAGACGCCGCCCGAGATGAAGCCCGCGCTCGAGCTCATCCGCTCAAAGGCCCAGGCGCGCATCGCCGAGCTCTCGGGCGCCAGCGGACGGAGGCCCACGCCATGACGACCCAGCGACGTCCCCGTGCGCGCGCAACCACGCTTGCCGCGCTCGCCGCGCTCGCCGCGCTCGCCGCGCGGCCGGCCGTGGCCGGCCCGCAGGACGCCATCCCGCCGCGTCCCGAGCAGCTCGTCTATCCCCCGCTGCGCTACGAGCCTCCCCGCGCCGAGGCGCACCGCGTGCGGCTCAAGAACGGCGTGATCGCCTACCTCGTGCCCGACCGCAGCATCCCGATGGTCACCGTGCACGTGCTCATGCGCGTCGGGCCCGACCTCGATCCCGCAGGGCGTGAGGGGCTTGCCGAGGCCACGATGTGGCTCCTGACCCGCGGCGGCACGGCCACGAGGAGCGCACGCGAGGTCGAGGACCGCGCCGCGTTCCTCGGCGCCCAGCTCGAGAGCCGACTGGGCGGCGGCGGCGGCGGCATGATGGGGCTCGGCGGCGTGCCGATCGGCCCCGCCGAGTCGCGCGCCACCATCAACCTGCTGTCCAAGGACGTGGACGAGGGGCTCGCGCTGCTCGTCGAGTGCCTCACCGCGCCCGCCTTCGAGCCCGAGCGGCTCGCCCTGTGGAAGGACCAGCAGCGCGCCGCGATGAAGGCGCGCAACGACGAAACCGCCGACATCGAGGCGCGCGAGTGGAGCGTGCTCATGCGCGGTGAGGACCACTGGACCAACCGCTGGCCGACCGAGGCGTCGGTGGCCGCCATCACGCGGGAGGACCTGGTGGCGTTCCACCGCCGCTGGGTGGGACCGAAGAACTTCGTGCTCGCGGTCTCGGGCGACTTCGACCGCGCGGCGATGACGAGACGACTCGAACGCGCCTTCGCGCGCTGGCCGTTCGATGCCGGGCGACCGGCGCCGCCGCCGGCGCCCGCGGCGCCGGCCGCCACGGGCTGGTACGTCGTGGACAAGGACGTCAACCAGGGGCGCGTCTCGATCGGGCTGCGCGCCATGGACCGCTACGACCCCGACTTCATCGCCGCCACCGTGATGAACGACATCCTCGGCGGCGGCAGCTTCACGTCGCGCCTCGTGAACCGCATCCGCTCCGACGAGGGGCTCGCCTACTCGGTGCGTTCGGCGCTCGAGAGCGGCGCGTGGTACGCCGATGCGTGGCGCGCCGGGTTCCAGACCAAGGCGCCCTCGGTCGCCTACGCGGTGAGCATCGCGCTGCGCGAGATCGCGCGCATGCGCGACTCGCTCGTGACGCCGACCGAGCTCGAGGTGTCGAAGAACAAGTTCATTGAGACCTTCCCGACGCGCTTCGAGACCGCCGGCGCCATCGCCGGGCTGCTGGCCGCCGACGAGCTGACGGGCCGGCGCGACCGCGACCCGGGCTACTGGATCGAATTCCGTGAGCGCGTGGCGCGGGTGACGGCCGAGGACGTGCGGCGCGTCGCGCGGCGCCTGCTGGATCCGACGCGCATGGCGGTGCTGCTCGTGGGGAACGCGGCCGAGATGGAGAAGGGCGATCCCAAGCACCCCGGCGTCTCGCTGGCGGACCTCGCGGGCGGCGCGCCGCGGCGCCTGCCGCTGCGCGATCCCCTCACGATGAAGGCGCAGCCCGCGCCATGATCCGCCGGGGGGGGCGGCGGCGCGGGGCCGCCCCCCCGCGCCGCTCCACCGTCCCCCCGCCGCGCCTGCCCCGGAGGTTCCCGTGCCGCCCTTCGAACGCGACGTCCTCCCGCTGCCGCGCGGCGACCGCTCCCGCGAGGCGGCGTCGTTCATGGCGCAGCTCGACCGGCTGTCCGAGAACCTCGCGCACCAGGTGCCGCGGCTCGCCGTGCGCGAACTCGAGTGGCAGCCGGCGCCCGGCACCAACACGATCGGGGTGCTGCTCGCGCACATGGCCGTGGTCGGGGTGTGGTGGACGGAGAGCGGCCTGCGCGGACAGCCGGTCGCCGAGGTGGATTTCCGCGGCGCGCCCGGCTTCGGCGCCGGGAACGACGGCACCCCGCTCGGCCCGCGCGACGGCCATCCGGCCGCGCTGCGCGGCCGGCCCCACGCGTTCTACCGCACGCCGCTCGCGCGCTCGCGCGCGCACCTCAGGGACGCGGTGCGCGGGCTCACCGACCGCGACCTCGCGCGCCCGCGCCGGCGCGTGCGCCGCGACGGCGCCACGCACCACGACGACGCGCGCTGGCTGCTGTTTCACCTCGTCGAGCACTTCGCCGGCCACTTCGGACAGATTCTGCTGCTGCGCCACGCGCGGCGCGCCCTGCGCCGCTGACCCACGCCGCCGCGGCGCGGCGTTTCCCGACCGGAGGTCCCGTGAGCCGCACCGTCACCACCCTCGTCGAAACCCCCGCCGGCTTCCGCTCGCGCGAGGTCGCGCGCCTCTTCTGGCAGATGGAGGAGCAGCGCCGCATCCTGCTCGACGCGCTTGCCGGTCTCACCGGCGACGAGCTGCACTGGCAGCCGGCGCCCGGCGCCAACACCATCGCCATGCTGCTCGCGCACATCGCCTACGCCGAGGCGCATCTCGTGCAGGTCGGCATCCTCGGCGAGACGACCGGCCACGCTCAGGACGTCACCGGCATCTCCGAGGAAGACGAGGGCATGCCGCTCGCGCCGGACGCGCCGCCGTCGCCCGCGCTCGCCGGCCGCCCGCTCGCGTTCTTCACCGACGCCCTCGCGAAGGCCCGCGCCCACACGCGGCGCGCCCTCGAGCCGCTCGCGGACGGCGACCTGGCGCGCACCGTGACGCGCCCGCCGCGCCCGGACGGAACGGTGCGCGTGTTCGACGCGGCGTGGGTCGTGTGCCACCTCATCGAGCACGAGGCCGGGCATCGCGGGCAGATCCAGCTCATGCGCCACTTGTGGCGCGTTCGTGACGCGCTCGGCCGGCGCTGACGCGGCCGGACGCGCGCCGCGGCGGCGTGCCGCGCGCGCCCACCCCCCGCCTCACGGGCGCGCCGCACCGTCCTCCGCGGCAAGCGCCGCCAGGCGCCGCGCGCCCTCGGCGAACGCCGCGGGCGGTGCGATCAGGCTCAGCACGAGGTGCGCGCCGTCGAGGTCGTAAAAGTGTCCCGGATGGACGGCCACGCCGCGCGCAAGCAGCGCGAGCGCCCACGCCTCGTCGTCGTCTCCGGGCGCGCGCAGCACCGCCGCCCAGCCGCCTTCGGCCTCGCGCAGCGTGAGCGACGGCGCGCCGGCGAGCGCCGCACCCAGCGCGGCGAGGTTCTCCGCCACACGCGCCACCGCGCGCGCCCGGAACGCGGCGCGCCCGGCGAGCAGCCGCGGCAGGGCCGCCTGCACCGGACCGCCCACGCTCAGGAACAGGTCGGCGAGCCATGCGAGGCCGCGCCGCGCCTCGGCGCGGGCGGCGGCTGGTCCGGCGAGCGCGATCCAGCCCAGCTTCATCTGCGGCAGGCCGCACGCCTTGGAGAGCCCGCCGAGCACGAACGTCGGCGCGCGGCGTACGCCGTGGAGCAGGCTCGGCAGGCCCGCCGGGCGCGGCGGCCACGGGAAGTCCACGAACACCTCGTCCGAGACGAGCGCCGCGCCGTGACGCAGGCACAGATCCTCGACCGCGGCGATCTCGTCGGGCGCGAGGCATGACCCGAGCGGAACGTGGGGCTGGACGACGAGCGCCGCGCGGGCGCCGCGCGCGAGGGCGGCCTCGAGCGAGGCGAGATCCACCTCCCAGCGCCCGACCCAGACAATGCGGTACGGGACGACCTCGACGCCCTCGGCGCGCGCGATCGGCTCGAACAGCGGATAGCACGGCACGGGCGCCGCGACGCCGCCGCCGGGGTTCACCAGAAGTCTGAAGAGATGGGCGTAACTCTCGCTCGTGCCTGATGTCAGAACCACGTCATCCACCGCGAGCGGTCGTCCCAGGGCGGTCTCCGAGGCGGCGACGGCCGCGCGCGCATCCGGGGCTCCGAGCGGGTCGGGCCGGTGGTCGCCCGCGCCCGGCGCGGCGAGCGCCGCGAGAACTTCCGGCTCCGGCGGGGAGAGCCCCGCCCTCACCGGGTTCCAGTCGGCGAGATCGAGCACCTCGAGGCCCGCGGCGCGGCGGGCTTCGAGCGCGGCGCTCCACGGGTTGGGCGTAAGGTCCTGCGGCACGCGTCGCGAGAGCACGCGGCGACGCTAGCAGAGATCGCCGCACCCCGGGAGCCGTGCTAGGCTGCCCCGCCCTCATGCCACCGCATGCCCTCCGCACCGCACGAACCCACACCCTCGCGCGCCCGCGCGCCGCGCGCGGGCGCGGGCGGGCCGCCGCGCACGCGCCCTCCGGCGACCGGGCTGCGGCGGGCACCGTCGCGCGGGCCGCCGCGGGCATCGCGGCGGTGACGGTCGCGCTCCTCCTCCCCGCCATCCCCGTCCCCGCGCGGGCCGAGGCGCCCGCCGTCCTCTTCCGCCCGGCGCTCGCCGACCCGCGCGAGAGCGTGGTGCACTTCCGCGTCGTCTCCTTCACGCAGGACTTCCGCTACGGCACCGACGTGCTCGACTCGACGAGCCGGGGCGGCTGGGACCGCGGCGTGCGCGGCGTCAGCTTCGACGTGGGCGGCGGGCGCATGTTTCGCCTGCCGGCGTGGACGCGCGCCTTCGGGCGGCGCGGCCCGTGGCGCGCCTACCAGCTCCACGCCTCGGCGCTCGCCTCGACGAACCTCGACCGCGTGGGCGACCAGCTCGTGACGGTGGCCGACTACCAGTTCGGCGGCGGCCTCGAGGTGCTGTGGACGGGCGACGGCGACGCCGCGGGCAGCGCCGGCTTCGCGCGCCCCGCCCTCTCGACGCGCACCGCGATCCTCCACCGCAGCTCGCACGTCGGCGACGAGTACGTCTCGCAGCTCGCCTTCGCCTCGAACCTGCGCGACGACGGCGCGCCGCGCACCGCGCTCACCGCGGCGCCGGTGCGCAGCACGGCCGTGAGCTACGAGGTGCTCCACCACCTGTTCGCGCTGGAGTGGGCGCCGACGGGCGGCGCCGCAAGCGTGCGCGCCTACGCGGGGGGCGAGATCAAGGTCGGCATCTCGCACCGCAAGCCGTGGCGGTTCAAGTCGCCGTCCGGCCAGCTCGGGATCGAGTGGCGTTCGGCCGGGAACCTCTCCGACCCGGGACCCGACCCCGTGACGTCCGCGATCAACCGCGCGCTCGGGCGCGACGCGCTCGGGATGGCGTGGTTCGGCGCCGTGGACCTGCGGCTCGCCAGGCCGTTCAACTTCGCGGGCTGCGACAACCCGAACGGCTGCGACGAGGCGTGGATTCCGACGCTGTGGACGCGCTGCCTCGACGGCCGCGAGTTCCGCGCATGGGCGGGCACGTGGCGTGGTCTCGTCGGCGTGACGCTGTACTCCCCCGCCGCGCGTCGCGCCGCGCGCGGCGGGCGCGCCGTCGCCCCCGAAGCCGCCCTCACGCTCGAGTGGTCGCGCGGCTACTCATGGCACGGACCGTTTCTCGACTCGCGGCGCCGCACGCACCCGCGCTGGTACGTGGTGCCGGGCGTCACGCTCTCCTTCTAGCGCGGACGCCCCGGCCGGAGGCCCGGCCGGGGCGCCGCGGGAGAGCGGGCGGGCGGCTAGGTGTGGAGTCTCATAACGTTGTTCCCACCCGGGGGCGCAGCCAACTGAAGGGTGGCAGGCCGCGAAGACTACCGTGCGGGCGGCGCCGATTGTAGTGGCGGAGCCAGCGGGGCAGCACGCGGGCTCTC